>Ga0194124_10002284_pt1 | contig 21868 bp, 19 predicted proteins | sample TA2KigCas0mmetaG_FD_148605 | JGI IMG/M metagenome (GOLD analysis project Ga0194124, IMG submission 148605) | Freshwater microbial communities from Lake Tanganyika, Tanzania - TA2015031 Kigoma Deep Cast 0m | ecosystem: Environmental > Aquatic > Freshwater > Lake | place: Tanzania: Lake...
AAAACAGGGCTTGAGGTGGGTTGCCGCCTAAACCCTGAGAATGCCGCCGAGCCTATGTCGGGGCCTTTTAAATAATACAATCCATGTTGAGCTTTGCCCTTTTTGATTAAAAGGTGTTTTGCCCGGTTGTAAAAGTCTGGCAAAGGCTCAACTGCGCGCCCGGTAATGTATTCAGCGGTTAATTTCAAGGCTTCTATTCTGCTGTTTACCACTTCAACATTGTTCAGTTCTAAGGCCTCAACAACGGCTTGAGCCACCGTTAATTTTTTTTGAATGGAATCAACCAGCACAAACGAGACTTCAGGCATGGCAATGGCCAGTGGTATTCCTGGAAAGCCGCCACCGGTGCCCAGGTCAATACAGCGTGAGCCAGATTCAAATGGATGTGCCTTATATATGGCTAAGCTGTGCAAAAAATGGTGCAATTCTATGTTGTCGATGTCTTTTCTTGAAATAACATTGATCTTTTGATTCCATTCTATGTACTGTGCCGCAGCCTGCTCGAATTGTTGGCATTGTTCTTTCGAAAATTCGGTAAAGTATGACTTCAGGGTATTCATATATTATTGTGGCCGGCTCCGGGTTAGTTTTTGCTGCAAGGCAACTCTGGCTCTGCTTAAATTTGCTTTTACTGTACCTGTTGGCCTTTTTGTTTTTTCAGCAATTTCTTCAATGCTAAGTCCTTCAAAATAAAATAGTTCCACAACTATCTTAAAGTCCGGCTTTAGGTCAGCAACCAAAGCCCGAATTTCGGCATGCTTTTGATCGCGGATTAAATTTTGTTCAGGGTTCAGGTCTTGATCTGGAATGGGAAACTCGCGAATCCTATCTGGATGCTCCAATTTGGGTTGCAAGGGTTGGGTGGGCAATGTGCGCTTGCGGCCAAAGTCGATGGCGGTATTTTTTGCAATGGTAAACAGCCAGGTAGAAAAGGTGAAATCGGGCCTGTAGTTAGGCAGATTTCGAAAGGCCTTTTCAAAAGAGAGGTTGGTTAGATCTTCAGCATCATCAAGATTTTGCACTAGGCGTATTAAAAAAACCCGAATGGGTTCTCGGTACCTTTTCATCAATTCCGAAAATGCAGTTTGGTCGTTCAGCTTTACAGCCCTTTGAATCAATTCCATGTCGGTCATTCCTCTCTACCCTTGTATTGTTCAACTAAGGTAAACCTGAATTCCAAAACCCTTTGCACCCAAATCAATTTCATAATTTAAGAATTGGAATTCCAGGTTTTACTTGTATTGGTAGGTTTTTGAAGCAAAATCAAAACTGGAACAAAAATAGCCAATAATTCGGCCATTAAATAAACCCATAGTGCCTTCGGGGTGGGTTTGCGGATTGAAGCAAAGACATAGACCCAGAGAAAGGTTGAAAACAGCTGAATACTCCAGCCTGCCAAAACCAAACCCATTGTAATTTTAGAGTGGAAAAATGGGAGGACAATTAATCCTAAGGTGTTTGCCCCAAGCAAAAGCCAGCGTAACACAAAAACAGCTTTTATAGGGAAAGGATAATGGGGAGCTGTTTTCCAATGCCTTTGTTTTTGAAGCGCCCAATCTTGAAATGTGGCAGGAGCATCCGACAAGGTGCTGGGTTTATATCCAAACCGTTTGTTTTGACACCGGCTAACTAAAAAAGGCAAGCCAAGGTCATCGTCTCCTCCGGCGGTGCCAAATTTTTTGGAATAGCGAAGGGCGGCCAACCCTGTTTCTTTGGGGTAGGCCATATTCCGTCCAACGGCGGTTGTAAAGCCAATCCAAGGTAATCCTGAAAAATTCATCCTAGCCAAGCGGTCGGCCTCGGCCATGGCTACATTTGAAGCCAAGCTGTTGCTTGAGATCAACAATCCATTCCCTACAAAAAGGGCAGGCTCAGCACCCAAAATGTCCATGAGTTCCTGAAGAAAGGTTGGGGAATCAGGCCTGCAATCGGCATCGGTTACAAAAACCTGCTGGAATTTTGCCTGACTTAATCCCAAGGCTAGCGCATCGCGCTTCCCTGGACTGGATTTTGAATCGATGGACAATACCCGAACCCGCCCCTCTTGACAGGCCAATGAATTCAAAAAGGCAAGGCTGGCATCGGTTGAGGCATCGTCGATCAAAACAAACTCGACCGGTTGTGTGGTTTTGCAGGCCAACCATAAATCAAGATTTCGTTTCCAATCAAATTCGGCATTCCGGCCGCAAACAACCACCGATAAACCTGGGCAGGTTCCATGCCCAACTTTTGGTCGAAAGAAAAATAGGGCACCTTGCACCAAAACCTGAACAAATCCAGCCAAACCAAGCAGGTATTCCAATATCATTCCACAAATATTAACGAAAAATACGGACTTTTGCCTCCACGATGCATGTTTTTATAATAGAAAAGAAGGCCGAGGGGTCTCAGGCAAGGGCTGGCGTTTTATCGACGGGACATGGAGAAATCCCAACTCCAATTTTTATGCCTGTGGGTACCTTAGGTACGGTTAAGGCCATTCACCAACGGGAATTGAAAGCCGATATAGATGCCAAAATTATTTTAGGAAACACCTACCATTTGTATTTAAGACCTGGCACGGAAATTTTAAATGCAGCTGGGGGACTTCATTCTTTTATGAATTGGGATCGACCAATTCTTACAGATTCAGGAGGTTATCAGTTGTTCTCCCTAACCAATATGCGTAAAATCAGCGAACAGGGAGCTGTTTTCCAATCGCATATTGATGGCTCAAAACATACCTTCAGTCCAGAGTCTGTCATTGATATTCAACGGAAAATTGGGGGAGACATTATTATGGCCTTCGATGAATGTCCCCCTTATCCTGCCTCGCACGATTACGTAAAAAAAAGCCTTGAATTGACTCAGCGCTGGTTGGTTCGTTGCAGGCAGCAAATGGATTCAACCGAGCCGTTGTACGGACATCATCAAGCTCTTTTTCCTATTGTTCAAGGGGGAGTTTATTCAGATTTACGGAAGCAAAGCGCCGCTTTTATTGCCGATTTGCCAAATGTAGAGGGGGTTGCAATTGGAGGTTTATCGGTGGGAGAGCCGGCAGAAATGATGTATGAGCAGATTGAACATGTTTGCCCCTTGCTGCCAGAAAACAAACCGAGGTATTTAATGGGAGTGGGAACACCTGAAAATCTTTTGGAAGGGATTGAGAGGGGAATAGACATGTTTGATTGTGTTATGCCTGCCCGAAATGGCCGAAATGGAATGCTTTTTACCTGGAAAGGAATTTTCAATATGAAAAACAAAAAATGGGAAAAAGATTTCAGCCCCATTGATGAGACGAGTTCTCTGTTCTCTGATCAGGAGTACAGCAAAGCCTATTTACGGCATTTATTTACGGTGAATGAACGTCTGGCCGCTCAAATTGCTACCTTACACAATCTTCATTTTTATTTAGACCTAATGAAGCAAGCTCGTTTGGAAATTTTGGCTGGCACTTTCGCTCAATGGAAAAAGACCATGCTTCCCATACTGAATTTTAGAAACTAAGCGTTTTGGGGGTTTTCGGCAAAATAGACAGGTACATTATTCGGCAGTTTTTGCAGACCTTCTTCGTGGCCATTCTTTTGATTTTATCTATAACCGTAGTTTTCGACTTTAGCGAAAAGTTAGATGGATTTATGGGAAAATACGGTTCTGTACCCACCACTTTCGACATCGTTTGGAAGTATTACGCCAACTTCATTCCTTTTTTCGGCAATTTGTTTAGTCCTCTATTTGTCTTTATTTCTGTTATCTACTTTACCTCCAGAATGGCTTACCGCATGGAAATCATTGCCATTCTTAACTCTGGCTGGAGTTATTGGCGCTTGCTTTTTCCATTTATGTTAGCGGCTACTGTTGTTGCAAGCCTTAGCTATGCTCTAACCAATTTTGTTATTCCCCAAGCAAATAAAGAAAGGTTGGCCTTTGAATCTACTTACTTTCGTAAAGGAGTAGGGGCAAGTCCCAATTTTCACCTTCAGCTTAGCCCTGGAGAGTTCGTTTTCACCGATATGTATACCGATCACCGAAAATCAGCAGGTCGATTTACTTATGAACGCATAGACAGCAATTTTAACCTCAAATACAAGGTGCTTTCAAAAGAAGGATTTTACGACAGCTTAACTGGTGCATGGCGTTTTTATTTAGGAGTATCTAGGCGCTGGCATGACAATGGAACGGTGGAGACCCGTGAGTTTGAAAACTGGGACACCATTTTACCCATTACACCCAAAATGCTGCAACGCGACATTAAAATTGTCGAGGCTTTAGGTAACAAGGAACTTGACGAATTTATTGAACAACAAACCCTGAGCGGCTCCATTTATCTGCCCTTCTACCTCATTGAAAAGCACGGACGCCAAGCCAATCCTATTTCGGCCCTCATTTTAACTTTTATCGCTTTTCCTATAAGTTCACGAAAGGCTAGGGGAGGTATTGGAATTCAATTGGCGGCGGGCGTTACCCTTGCTTTCGCCTACATTTTCCTTCAAAAAATGACCGTGAGCTTTGCATTGAATGGAGTTATGTCTCCTTGGCTTGGAGTTTGGTTGCCAAATTTCATCTATATAGGCATAGGATTTATTTTGGCTAAATTTGCCCAACGTTAATTGCGTTTTTTATGAATTACTTAGATTTTGAAGGGCCCATTCAACAATTGGAAGATGAATTAACCCGTCTTCGAGAAACGGCTCTATCTACTTCGACCGACCTAAATCCGGCCATTGCTGAATTGGAAGAACAAATTCGTGAAAAAACGAAGGAGATTTTTAAATCGCTGACTCCCTGGCAACGGGTTCAACTTAGCCGACATCCTGACCGCCCATACACCTTGGCCTACATACAAGCCATATCGAATGGAACATTTCAAGAATTGCACGGAGACCGAAATGTTAAGGACGACAAAGCCATGATTGGAGGTTTTGGCAATTTGGGAAATTACAATTGCATGTTTATCGGTCAGCAAAAAGGAATCAATACCAAAATGCGCCAATACCGCAATTTTGGCATGGCCAATCCCGAAGGGTACCGAAAAGCGTTAAGGTTAATGAAAATGGCCGAAAAATTCGGACTGCCCATTGTTTGCCTCATCGATACTCCCGGAGCCTTCCCAGGCCTTGAGGCCGAAGAACGTGGTCAAGGCGAAGCCATTGCCCGAAACCTGATCGAAATGTTCCAATTAACTGTCCCTGTTATTTGCATTGTAATTGGCGAAGGCGCCTCAGGAGGCGCCTTAGGTATTGGTATCGGGGATAGGGTGTATATGCTTGAAAATACTTGGTATTCCGTGATTTCACCCGAATCATGCTCTTCCATCCTTTGGAGAACTTGGGACAACAAAGAACAGGCCGCATCGGCCCTTAAATTAACGGCCGAAGATATGCTTGGCCTTAAATTGATAGATGGTATTATTCAAGAGCCCTTGGGTGGAGCCCACCGTGACCAACAAGGAGCTTTTGACCAAGTCAAAAAGACCATTTTGGAACAGCTCCCCAAGTTGCTTAAAATGAATCCGGAAAAGCGCATTAAGGAGCGAATTCAAAAGTTTGAATCCATGGGGGTGTTCAATGAATGATTTCTTAAGCATTATTCCTGGGGAAGTCCCGGTTGCTGAACTTCACGGGCATCTGCTCTCGGGAGTTTCACCTAGGCCCATAGCTTTTGTCTCTTCCATTGATTCCAAAGGCCAGGTCAACCTTAGTCCCTACAGTTTTTTTAATGTTTTTGGAGCCAATCCTCCTATTGCAATTTTTTCTCCTGCCCGAAGGGTACGCGACAATACCATTAAGCACACCCTTGAAAACGCCGTTGAAACCCGCGAGGTGGTGATCAATATTGTTGATTTCTCTATGGTTCAGCAGGTTTCTCTTTCCAGTGTGGAATACCCCAAAGGAGTCAATGAATTTATAAAAGCCGGATTCACCATGCTTCCCTCCGATTTGGTAAGCCCACCAAGGGTCGCTGAATCCCCATTTCAGCTCGAAGCCAAAGTGATAAATGTAATTGAAACGGGTCAAGAGGGCGGTGCAGGTAATTTGGTCGTTTGCCAAATTCTAAAGATACATTTGGCCAAGCGAATTTTAGATGAAAACAACAGGATTAATCCATTTAAACTGGATGCTGTAGCGCGCGCAGGAGGAAACTGGTATGTTCGGGCTCAAGGCGATGCCTTATTTGAAGTGCCAAAACCTGCCGGACCCCAAGGAATTGGAATTGATGCTCTTCCTGCTTTTATCCGAAACCATTCCGTATTAACAGGAAATCACCTTGGAAAACTTGGAAACCTAGAACGTTTGCCTACGCTTGAACAAGCATTTGAGTTGGCCAAAACCCCAACCTATGTTCGTTTAATTCAAGAAAAATCCCAGCTAAGTCCCCTTGAAATTGTTTTAGATTTACTAGACAAAAACGCCATTCAAGAAGCCCTCGTTTTTTTGCTTACAAATCAAAACGACCTTTAAATGAGAATGTATAACGTTACCGTGCATGTCGAAGCCAGCATCGAAACTACTTGGCTAGATTACATGATGAATCGGCACATTCCAGATGTGATGAATACGGGCTGCTTTATTGAAGCACGCATCAGTAAGTTGGAATCGGACGAAGACCGCGGCGGACTAACCTTTTCCATTCAATACGGCGCCGAATCCAAAGAAAAATTAAGAGAATACCAGCAAAATTTTGCACCCACCTTACAAGCTGAGCATCTTCAAAAGTTTGGTCAAAAATGCCTTGCCTTTCGAACAGAAATGGATGTGCTAGCTAAATTTGTATCAAATTCAAATGAACATGACTGAAGCTCAAACTTGGGTTTTTATGCTACAGAAAACCAGGGAACAAACCCTTGGTTACCTGGATAAACTTTCCCCAGAAAATCTCCACCGCTCCTATCACCTTGAAGGGAGCACCATGAACAGCGTTTTTTGGATAGCGGCTCATTTGGCCGTTTCGGCTAATTTTCTTTTGCTGCACGCTACCGGTTCTGAACGTTTAAAACTTCCATGGGCACGGGCCTATGGTTTGGGGGGAAATGGCCTCCCAGAATCAGAGGCTCCACCAATTTCTGAGGTCATGGAAGCCTTAAACGAAATTCAAATCAGAGCGGAAAAATTCCTAAGCCCTTTGACGGAATTGGATTTGTCTCAGCCAACAGCAACCGGAACCAACTTTGGAGGAGAAGATTCCATTCGAGCCATCATTGCCCACCACATTCGTCACGAAAATGCCCACGCAGGTCAATTGGGCCTCATCTGCAAAGCTTTAGGAAAGCCAACCATTTAAGTATGCAAAATACCTCTGTTATTCGCATTTTCATAGCCGACAGCCATTTTTTGGTACGGCAAGGCTTAAAGACAATTTTTTCTGCACAAAAGGGGTTTGAGGTGGTTGCAGAGTCGGAGGATTTAGCCAATTCCCTAGAACTTGTAGAAGAAACCCAAGCGGACGTTGTGGTAGTTGGGCTAAATATTCAAGGGGTTTCGGTGGTAGAAACCATTGAAGATTTAAGGCAAAGACATCCATTTAAAAAGATACTGGTTTTAGATACCAATGAAGATGCCAATGAAATTATCAGGCTTTTAAGCATGGGAGTTCATGGATACATATTGAAGCAATGCGATCACCAAGAAATTATTGACGCGGTAACTACCATAATGCAGGGGAAGAATTTTTTCTGTTCCAACGTTCTAAAGCTTAATAAAACCCCAGTTAAATCATTGTCTCAGGTTGATTCAGAAAGTGCCATTCGGCTTTCTAGCCGTGAGATTGAAATTCTTGAACTTATTTCGCAAGGTCTTACAAACAATGAAATTGCCGATAAGACGTATATTTCAGCCCACACGGTTGCTTCGCATCGAAAAAGCCTGATGAAAAAATTCGGGGCACGCAACAATGTGGATTTGGTCATTTCGGCCATAAAGGAAAATTTCATTGCGTTTTAGTCTTCTTTTTTAATTTTTTGGGCGGCAGCCGGGCTTTCACCGGTAGTCCTCAGCAAAAGGGGCTGGGGCAGCGGTCTTGCGTTGGCTCCCAAGGTCGCCTCCGCGCCACGCGCCCCAGGCCCTTTCGCTATGCGGGCTACCGCGTTCAATCCCTGCCGCTTTCAAAACCATAATGCGTCGTGTGGCTGTTTTCAGGGCCATTCATCTCCTGTAGGTTTTGCCATAATGTCAGCCCTCACCAGGGAGCCCAAAACGCCAACAACGACTTTTAGAGCCGCATCCTACTTTGAAAAAGTAGGATAGACTCCTGTGGACAAGTCCTTTTTTCCAGCCATCGATGTTTCATTGTTTGCTTTAGGATTCTTTAGGCCATTAACCTTATTCATTCTCGTCTAAACCAAACCGAACTCACCGTCCTAATTCGAAAAAGGGTGCGCTGCCACATCACCCATCTCAAACCCGATATTCCCGCTTTCCATTTCATCAAAGTTACCTTTGAATCAAAAGAAAGCACCTTTGAGATCCCCAGGGTGGATTATTAAAACACCTGCCGGCGTTTCTTTAATTCACCATCTAACTTCACTCTAAAAAGCCCGAAGTATTCTTCGCCACCCCAATACGTGGCGAAGCTTAATTCATCAATTTTTTACACGTGCTCTGCGAAGTTACAGGAACAATTCTGGTTTGTCAAGGTCCATTTACATTTTTTTTGAAATTTGTATCAAACGTCAATACAATGCCTTTTAGATGACGGAATGAAGCGCTGTTAAATATGGCAATGGGTTGCAAATTGCCCTTGAAATCTGGCGTATCTACGGGACAGGTGTCATTATGTCAGTATAATTAGAGTCAATTCAGACAAAAATGATACGAAAAGAAAGAGATTGCGTCAATTTATGTATGCTCTGGCCTATGGAATGATTTTGGTAAGAGAAATGGAAATTTTCATTAAAAAAAACACTTATGGGAAAGATTATTGGAATCGACCTTGGCACAACAAATTCTTGTGTTGCCGTTATGGAAGGAAATCAACCCGTCGTAATACCCAATAGCGAAGGGAAACGTACGACACCCTCGATTGTTGCCTTTTTAGATAACGGTGAGCGAAAGGTAGGAGATGCCGCGAAGCGGCAAGCGATTACCAACCCTGAACGAACCATTTATTCTATAAAGCGCTTTATAGGTAGCCGTTTTGCGGAGGTAAGTGCCGAGTTTTCACGCGTACCCTACAAAATGGTGAAGGGAGATAATGACACGCCAAGGGTATCCATTGGCGATAGAAATTACACTCCCCAAGAAAAAAAGATTATTTAGGTACTACAGTAACAGAAGCTGTTATTACTGTTCCAGCCTATTTTAATGATGCCCAAAGGCAAGCCACGAAAGAGGCTGGTGAAATTGCAGGCCTTACCGTTAAGAGAATCATTAATGAGCCTACGGCAGCAGCTTTGGCCTATGGCCTCGACAAGCAAAACAAGGACATGAAAGTTGTTGTTTTTGATTGCGGCGGTGGTACTCATGACGTTTCAATTTTAGAACTTGGCGATGGGGTTTTTGAGGTTAAATCAACCGACGGAGATACCCACCTTGGGGGAGACGATTTTGATCAAAAGATCATTGATTGGTTGGCAGATGAATTCAAATCAGATGAGGGCATCGATTTACGAAAAGACCCAATGGCACTTCAGCGCTTAAAAGAAGCAGCTGAAAAGGCAAAAATTGAACTTTCCAGTTCCACCGAAACAGAAATCAATCTTCCTTACATCATGCCTGTTGATGGAGTTCCTAAACACTTGGTAAGGAAACTAACTCGTGCCAAATTCGAGCAATTGGCCGACGATTTAATTCGCAGGACCATTGAACCTTGCAAGTCGGCCTTGAAAAATGCCAACATGTCGGCCTCAGATATCGATGAAATTATTTTGGTGGGAGGGTCAACCCGAATTCCAGCGATTCAAGCTGCTGTTGAAAACTTCTTCGGAAAGTCTCCTAGCAAAGGGGTTAATCCAGATGAGGTGGTAGCTATTGGCGCAGGAATACAAGGTGGTGTGCTTTCAGGTGATGTTAAAGATGTACTTCTTTTGGATGTAACCCCTTTAAGTCTTGGTATTGAAACCATGGGTGGAGTTATGACTCGCCTCATTGAGTCTAATACCACCATTCCATCTAGAAAATCTGAGGTTTTCTCAACCGCAAGCGACAATCAGCCTTCTGTTGAAATACATGTGCTTCAAGGGGAACGCCCAATGGCCAACCAAAACAAAACCATAGGACGCTTTGTATTAGCAGACATTCCACCTTCACCTCGAGGAATTCCTCAAATTGAGGTAACCTTTGATATTGATGCCAATGGCATTCTTCAGGTATCGGCCAAAGATAAAGCAACCGGTAAAGAACAATCCATTCGTATTGAAGCTTCCAGCGGTTTGTCAGATGAGGAAATTGCAAAAATGAAAGCCGAAGCGGAAGCCAATGCAGACGCTGATAAAAAGGCTAAGGAGCGGGCTGAGAAGCTCAATGCCGCCGATGGTCTTATTTTTCAGGTTGAAAAGTTTATGCGAGAAAGCGGGGACAAAGTACCTGAAGATAAAAAGTCGGGAATAAATGAGGCACTTGAAAGCCTTAAAACAGCCCACAAATCAGAGGACCTGGCCTCCATTGATACGGCCATGGAAAACTTGAATAAGGTTTTCGGGGAAGTAGCATCTGCCATGTATGCAAATGAAAATGCAGGAAGTGCAGGAAATCCAGGTTCAGATTCATCTGGAAAAGATGGAACCGATGATGTAACAGATGTTGACTTCGAGGAGGTCAAGTAAGAATTGTCAGTTGAATCAAGGGGGCTTAGGCCCCCTTTTTTATTTTAGATTCTATTGACAAGGTTCATACTCCTGCGTACTTTTGAGGGATGGTTCAAATTTTTACAGACGGAGCAGCCAGGGGCAATCCAGGCCCTGGTGGATTGGGGGTTGTAATGCTTTTTAATGGGCATAGGAAGGAACATTCAGAAGGGTACCGCAGAACAACCAACAACAGAATGGAACTGTTGGCTGTGATTCGGGCTTTAGAATTCTTAAAAACCGCGGCTCATCCGGTTCATGTTTATTCCGACAGCAAATACGTGATAAATTCAATTACCAAGGGCTGGCTGAAAACCTGGATAAAAACTGGGTTTAAAGGAAAGAAGAACAAGGATTTATGGCTTAGATACCACGCCATTGCGCCCCAATTTCAGCTCACCTTCCATTGGGTAAAAGGCCATGCTGACAACAAAGAAAACAACCGTTGCGATGAACTTGCTGTCGCGGCCCGGCGAAAGCCAAACCTTCCTATTGATAAAGGCTACGAAGCTTCCAAATCGTCCAACAACGAACTATGGTGAAATTTAGGACGGAATTTCCAGCATTTAAACTGCCCCCTTTGGATTATCAGCATCCGATTTTGGTGGCGGGTAGTTGTTTTGCCGAGCTAATTGAGGCTAAACTTAGGATGGGAGGGTTTCATGTGCCTGTTCCTTCTCATGGGATATTGTACCATCCATTTGCTTTATCGACAATGCTTCAAACTTGGTGTGAAATTCCTTCAGAATGGCCGGTTTTAGAAAACCATGACAATCGGTGGATTAGTTTGGATCACCATGGTTCCTTTTCTTCTTTTAGCGAAGAAGAGGCAAAAACTGGAATGTTGATGGCTCGTGAAAATTGTGCTTTGGCGCTTAAAGAAGCTCATTTTCTTTTTCTTAGCTTGGGGACAGCACATTATTTTCAGGATAAGGTTTCGGGAAAGGCAGTAGGGAATTGCCACAAACTGCCAGCGGATCGCTTTATAAGAAACCGTTCTACGGTAACTGAAATTGTAGATTCCCTAAATTTTACTGTTCAAAACCTAAGGGAAATAAATCCGCAACTAACCGTTATTCTTAGTGTGAGCCCGGTGAAACATCTTCGCGATGGCCTCGCAGAAAATTCCCTAAGCAAATCAATTTTAAGGGTAGCTACCGATATTCTTTGTTCCCAAAATTCTAATGTTCACTATTTCCCTGCCTACGAGATTCTAACGGAAGATTTGCGGGATTATAGATTTTACAGTGAAGATTTGGCTCACCCGTCAAAAGCAGCTCAAGACTATATTTTTCAATATTTTTCATCGGCCTGCTTTTCCATTGATACTCTTGAGGTATTCAAACAGGTTTCAGCCTTTAGGAATTTGGAACGCCATTTTTCAAAGTCAAACCCAATTTTGCATCTTGACGCCGTTGAAAAAGAGAAGGAACGGTTAGTCGTCAGATTTCCTTTTTTAAGCGGCAGGTTATAACCGGAAAAAAACAATTGGGATGCAGAACCAAAACAGGACATCTTCTTCTGGTAAAAAAATGAGGTTCATTCGTTGGACTCTGTATCTGCTGTGGACTGTGGGATTGATTTGGTCTGCTATTTTCACGGAATTGCTTGACGACGAGGCCTATTATTGGGTTTATTCCCAAAATTTATCGTTGGGCTATCACGACCACCCGCCTTTAATAGCTTGGAGTATTTACATAGGTTTTTCACTCTTTAAGTCGGAATTTGGAGTTAGGCTTGCAATGATTTTATTTCACCTACTTACCATTCGAGTCCTTGAATACCTTATTTCTCCAAAATCTATCGTCTTATTTTTTGCCGTTTTGGTAAGTATTCCGGTTTTTCAATTTTCTGGATTTTGGGCGGTTCCTGACACACCTTTTCTTTTTGCATGCACCGTATTGCTGCTTGCTATTAAAAGGTTTAGTGAAAAATCAAGTTTAACCAATGCCATTTTTCTTGGAATTGTTGCAGCAATGGTATTGTTTGCAAAGTACCATGGGGCCTTGTTTATTTTTTTCTTATTGCTGTATGGGAATAAAATGTTCAGAAAGCCAACTTTTTATATATCCATTGCCGTAGGAATAGCTTTGTATTTACCCCATCTAATCTGGCTAATTGAGCATGATTTTCCAACATTTGTGTATCATTTTGGCTACCGAAATGCGAAAGCTTATGAATGGCAGCAAACACTTTCATTTCTTGGTGGGCAATTTTTACTTTGGGGGCCAATTGCTGGATTTTTGGTTTTGAAGGCCTTATTTTATCGCAGCCCTCATGATTATTTAAGATCAATTTTCATAAAAACATCCATTTCAGTCTATGCTTTTCTATTTGTTTTCTCCTTTTTTGGACATGTAGAAGGGAATTGGTCTTTGGGGGTATTCCCTCTAATGATTACCGCATTATTCAAAAACTGGGAGGAGGAACCTAAAACAAATAGAATTTTACTAAAGGGACTGTGGATCAGTGTTCCATTGCTTTTAATTGGACGCCTGATTTTGGTTTTTGATATAGTGCCTTTCGATGTCCCTTTTTTGAAACAGTTTTATGGACAAAAAGAATGGGTCGAAAAAGTGGATAGTTTGGCCGGAGACCGTCCGGTTGTTTTTATGAATTCATATCAAAAGGCATCAAAGTTCTGGTTCTACGCCCAAAAACCTTCAACTACCCTAAGCAATATTCAAGGGCGCCGCAGTCAATTTGATTTACTAAATCTACATGAATCGTGGTTGGGCAAACCTGTTTTGATGCAAGTCAATTGGGCTTCAAGTAAATTAGATTCTATTGAAACGAAAGGAATTGGGATGTTTTATTATTCTAACGATTCATCGTTTTGGTATTTTCCTGAAGCCCAAATTGTGCCATTGGACTTGCCTGAATATTGGCAAGAAAATCAGACAAAGGAAGTCGAAGTTTCCATTCATCGACCTGAAATGAAAAGAGAACTACATCCTCCCCAACTTGATGTTTCCTACAGTTTTATGCAAAATGGACAACGGGTTGCTGGAAATTGTCTAAAAGGGGTTTGGAATCCACAGAAAACCAATTGCAGGCTAGTAATTCCAATTCGTGCTCCGGAAAAACAGGGAAAGTATCAACTCATTTTTTCGATTGAACGACGATGGATGCCAATGGGTATAAACAGCAGAAGGCATGATGTAATTGTTGAATAGGGTTTTTAAGAGCTATAAATTCAGCCATTGCACATATTGGCTTTGTATATTTGTGCTATGAAATACGATTTCAGGGAGATTGAGCTAAATGCCAAGGTTAAATGGCAAGAACAAGAAGCCTATGCGGTTAAGGAAGACCCAACAAAACCACCTTTCTATGTGCTGGATATGTTTCCTTATCCTTCGGGTGCAGGATTGCATGTTGGACATCCACTAGGATATATAGCCTCAGATATATTGGCTCGTTACAAAGTAATGATGGGGTATAGTGTCCTACATCCTATGGGTTTTGACGCTTTTGGCTTACCGGCCGAACAATACGCCATTCAAACCAATCGGCATCCTGAGGAAACGACCAGAGAAAACATTGAAAGGTATAGGCAACAATTGGAATTGCTAGGATTGGGGTACGATTGGAATCGATCTGTTACAACCTCAGATTCCGACTATTATAAATGGACACAGTGGATATTTCTTCAGTTATTCAATCATTGCTATCATAGTAAAATTCAAAAGCCTGTTCCTATTGAGAAGGTTTCTGAATATTTTGAACAATGTGGAACCAAGGATGCCCCATTTTTTGGAAACCCTCACGAAGAGTTCACACCGAAAGAATGGTTGGCATTTAGTAAAGAAAAGCAATCGGATGTTTTGATGCATTACCGAATGGCGTATCAAGCAGATGCTTGGGTTAATTGGTGTGAGGCCTTGGGAACCGTTTTGGCCAACGATGAGGTCAAAGATGGATTTTCAGAACGTGGAGGCCATCCGGTGGAAAGGAAAAGATTGAAGCAATGGTTTTTAAGAATTTCGGCTTATGCTGACCGCCTGCTCCTTGACCTAGAAGAATTGAATTGGTCGGCAGCTATGAAGGAAATGCAATCCAATTGGATTGGCAAATCAGAGGGTGCATCGCTTGCATTTAAGGTTGCAAATTCTGATTTGATGTTAGAGGTGTTTACCACACGACCAGACACTTTGTTCGGGGTCAGTTTTATGGTTTTAGCCCCAGAGATTGCAATGCTACCGGAATTGGTTAAACCTGGGTTTGAACAGGCTTTGGACTATGCTAAACAGGCTTCAAATCGGTCAGAGCGAGAAAGGCAGGCCGGTTCCGAGCAGGTAACAGGAGCTTTTACAGGTTCGTATGCAGTGCATCCCATTTCTGGGAAAGAGTTGCCAATTTGGGTTGGTGATTATGTTTTGGCAGGGTATGGGACTGGAGCTGTAATGGCTGTCCCAGCTCACGATGCTAGGGACTTCAAATTTGCAAAAGCATTTGATTTGCCGATTGTTCCTGTTGTTGAAATTCCTGAAGGCGAATCGCTTCCTTATGAAAGCAAGGATGGGGAAATAATGAATTCCGAATTCCTGAATGGTTTTCAGGTGAAGGAGGCTATTTCGGCCATGTTGGCCCATTTAGAGGAAAAGAAATTGGGCTACAGAACGGTGAATTACCGTCTTAGAGATGCCAATTTTAGTAGGCAAAGGTATTGGGGAGAACCTTTCCCTATTGTGTATACGAAGGGAATTGCCACCGGGGTGCCTGAGCAGTGTTTGCCAGTAGAACTTCCCCACATGGACGATTTTAAGCCAACAGGTAGGCCCGAATCACCGCTTAACAAAGCCAAGGAATGGACAAATTTGCCTCATGGTATTCGGGAAACCGACACCATGCCGGGGTTTGCTGGAAGCAGTTGGTACTTTCTTCGGTACATGGACCCAAAGAATCAAAATCAATTTGCTTCAGGCTCAGCCTTATCATATTGGAAACAGGTTGACGTGTATATAGGAGGGACAGAACATGCGGTTGGTCATTTGCTGTATGCCCGTTTTTGGCACAAGTTTTTGTATGACTTAGGATATTTGCCTGTTAATGAGCCTTTCAAGCGATTGGTAAATCAAGGTATGATTTTAGGTCGGTCCAATTTGGTTTATAGAGAAACGGCAACTGGAAGATTTGTTTCTGCCGGTCTGGTCCCATCATCGAAAAAGGGATTTCAATCCTTGCATGTGGATGTAAATGCCGTACAGGATGATGCCTTACTGCCCGAACAGGTTTTGGCAATATTCCCTGATGCAAGGCCTCATTTATTGGTTTTGGAAGACGGTGTATTGAAATGTGGGGTTGAAATCGAGAAAATGTCAAAAAGCAAATTCAACGTTGTTAATCCAGATGCCATCGTTGAAGATTATGGTGCCGATACCTTGAGAATGTATGAAATGTTTTTGGGGCCGATCGAACAATCTAAACCCTGGAATACCCAAGGCATTGAAGGGGTGAATAAATTCCTGCGCAGGGTTTGGAGGCATTGTATTTCTGAAGAGGGACATTGTATTTTGGATTCTGGGCATGCTGAACCCGCTGCCTTGAAGTCATTGCATACGCTGCTCAAAAGGTTGCATCAAGATATTGAGTCAATGTCAATGAATACCTGCATAAGTGCATTTATGATTTGCTTAAATGAATTGTTGGATCAAAATTGCAAGTCGATAGATGTATTTAGGCCTTTTAGTTTAGCACTTTCGCCTTTTGCACCATTTATTGCTGAATCGTTATGGGAAAAAATGGGCGGAGTTGGATTGGCATGCAAACAAGAGTTTCCTAAGGTTGAGGAAAAGTACCTGATTGAAGAGAATTTCATTTATCCCGTTTCTTTTAATGGAAAAAAACGATTTGAAATTTCCTTGCCCCTTTCTTTAGGTGTGAGTGAAATAGAACAAGAAGTCCTATCAATTGCTGAAACGAAAAAGTGGATGGAAGGTCAAACACTTCGAAAAGTAATTGTAGTTCCAGGACGAATTGTAAATATCGTTCTAGGATGAGTGAAGCAAAACAACCGGTAAAAGTGAAGGTAAGTCGAGCTGCCCTATTAAGGTCAACAAGGCTTTTTAAATACATTCAACCGTACCGCCTGACCTTTGGGTTGGGATTGCTTGCCCTTTTGGTATCTAGTGTTTCTGGGTTGGTATTGTTCTCGTCGTTGGGAGATTTGATTGATGTTCAGACCGATCAATTGAATAATGAAATAGGAAAAATTACGCTTTTTTTATTGGGCATTTTAGTGCTTCAAGGCCTAACTTCTTTCGTTCGAATTTATACGTTTTCCTTTGTTACCGAACGGAGCATGGCTAGGTTAAGGCAAGATGTATTTGCTTCGTTGCTAACACTTCCTATGGAATGGTTTTCAGATCGCACAACCGGAGAAATTTCAAGTAGAATAAGTGCGGACATATCGTCAGTTCAAAGTACACTGACAACCTATTTGGCAGAATTTGTAAGGCAAGTAATTACGGTTGTTGGTACCATTGTAATTTTAATGGGGACCTCATTTAAACTAGCCTTATTTATGGTTGGCACATTGCCAGCCATGGCCGTTCTAGCTGTTGTTTTTGGCCGATATGTTCGGAAATTGGGAAAGAAGGCCCAGGAAGAGGTTGCTGAGTCAACGGCTTTGTTGGAAGAGGTATTGAATGGCATTGCAACGGTTAAGGCATTTACTACCGAATGGTGGGAATTTTCCAAATACAGGGAAAAGACAGACCGGGTTGTTAAAACAGGGATGAAAAACGCAATTGCCCGGGGAACCTTTGCTACGTTTATCGTTGTTTTTATTTTTGGCAGTATTGTGGGATTGGTATGGTTTGGAGGTCGTTTGGTTGCATCAGGAGAGATAAGCACGGGCGAATTGTTTCGATTTTTCATGTTAAGTGCACTAATGGCTGGGTCTGCCGGAGGTTTAGCCGAAACCTACGCTCAACTTCAAAAATCCATTGGTGCCACCGAGCATTTGCTTGATATAATGGAAGCCACCCCAGAAATTCCAAAACCGATTGCCTTAAAAGCCAAGGTAGCGGCTCCAAAAGGTTCAATCCGTTTTTCAAATGTTTCTTTTGAATATCTGAGTAGGAAAGGCGTATTGGTTTTGAAAGACTTTAATCTAGAAATTCCAGAAGGAAAAACAACGGCATTGGTTGGCAGAAGTGGGGCAGGAAAATCAACTATAGCTTATTTGTTGCTTCGGTTTTACCAGCCCCAATCGGGATTGGTTTATTGGGGCGAAGAGCCTGTTGAACAAATGGAATTGCTTATTTACCGTAGTTTTATTGGATATGTACCTCAAGAAGTAATGCTATTTAGTGGGAGCATTGCTGAAAACATACGCTATGGCTCGGTGCATGCAAGCAAAGATGAGGTTGAGCAGGCCGCCCGGTTGGCAAATGCGCATGAGTTTATTTCTGAATTTCCAGATGGCTATGAAACGAAGGTAGGGGAGCGGGGAATGAGATTGAGTGGAGGGCAACGGCAGCGAATCGCTATTGCAAGGGCCATGCTTGCGAATCCCGCTCTCTTGATTTTAGATGAAGCTACAAGTAGCTTAGACAATGCATCGGAAGGTTTGGTTCGTGAGGCATTGGACAGATTGATGCAAAATCGGACCTCGCTTGTTATTGCGCATCGCTTATCAACAATTAAACATGCCGATTCTATTGTGGTTTTGGAAAAGGGACAAATTATTGAGCAGGGGAATCATTATGAATTGTTGCAGCGAAGCGGTTTTTATGCTCATTTACTAAAAACAGGGCTTGATGCAGAGTGATATAAAATCAAAGAAAGCGATGGAACGCTTAAATCTATTTTTCATTACCTTCAAAGAAGCAAATAATACCGGTATGAAATCGAATGCCATTTTTTGTCTTAGGCTTGCTTTATTGTCTTTGACGGTAGGGCTTAGTGGATTAGGTTTATGTCAACGGGTAGCAATTGGAGATACTTCGTTGGGAATTGTTCCAACGGCAAGTTTTCAATTATTGGATACAAGTCGAGGTTTTATGATTAATCGATTAACAACGGCCCAAAGAAATGCAATTGCAAATCCTGCTACTGGATTGCAAATATTTAATGTTAACAATCGATGTTTGGAGATTTTTTTTCCTGGAACAGGATGGAAGAGTATTTCTTGTGAATGTACGGTAGCGCCGCTTGCTCCAGCAAGCATACAAGGCCCTGCTCAAGTTTGCCCAGGCGATACGGTTTTGTTTTCCATTCTTGCAGTATCGGGAGCCACTCAATACCAATGGTCAATTCCAAGTGGCAGTATTGTTGTTTCAGGAGCTGGCACGGATAGTATCCGTGTTAAATTGGGGCAAAACTCTGGGATTGTGTCTGTAATAGCTCAAAATGGTTGTGGAAATTCAGCGTTAACCAGCCGTTCAATAACCGTAGCATTTCCCGATAGCACTTTTACGGTAAACCCACAAAGTCCATCCATTAATAGTCAGGCGCTATTTACAGCATTGCAGATAGGAGCGAGTTATTCTTGGACTTTTTCAAGCGGGACGCCGGCAACTTCAACCCAAGCCAGTCAAGGTGTTACTTGGTCTCAGGCAGGAAATTACAATGTAGGATTAACGGTAACTCTTTACCCAGGTTGTTTTTCATCTTCAAGCCAAAATATAACCGTGAATGCCTGTCCGCCACCGCTTCAAAGTTCGGTGTCATTTTCCTACACCGGCTCGGTTCAAAGCTGGACCGTGCCAGCCTGCGCCACTTCGATTCGTATTCAGGCTGCAGGAGGTCAAGGAGGGAATTCTCAGGGAGGTAGTCCGGGGCAAGGAGGTTTAGGTGCAAGAATGCAGGGTGATTTTCAGGTGAATCCAGGCACTGTTTTAACCATAATCGTTGGAAAACAAGGAAATACAAATGGAGCTTCGGGTGGGGGCGGAGGAGGGTCGGGAGTTCTTGTTCAAGGAAGTCCATGGATTATTGCCGGAGGCGGTGGTGGTATTAATAATGCCCAGAATTATGGGGGCTTGGCTGGAACCACATCAACGTCTGGTTCTACGGGTGAATATGGAGGAGGAGCAGGGGGAAGCAATGGAGGAGATGGGGGTGGGACTGTTTATTCAGGCAGTAATTTCGCTTATGGAGGAAAAGGTTTAAATGCTGGGGCAAACGGATCAACCGGAACCAATGGAGTTTCAAATTTGACTACTACAACCCAGGGAGTTTATGGTTTGGGTGGAGGTGGAGGGTCGGTAGGTGGAGGGTACTGCAATTGTGGTGGGGGAGGTGGAGGCTACTCTGGTGGCGGTGCTGGAGGAGTAAATGGGTCAGGCGGAGGAGGAGGAAGTTACAATAACGGCAGCAACCAGATCAACCAAGGTGGTATTCAGAGTGGAAATGGGCAGGTGGTCATTTTGTATTAGTAGGCATAAACAGAAGAATATGGATTAGGATTAATTTTCCTTTATGCGGCTTGCGGGCGGGATTGAACTAGGTAGCTGACCCTATGGAAAGCCTAGGGCCCGCGTGCTGTGCAGGCGACTTTAGGAGCCCGCGCAAAGCCGCTGGGCCCTTGGCTTTTTGAGGGGCACTACCTGTGAAAGCCCGAGAGCCCGCCCAAAAAATCGGTACAAGGTTAAAAAGGAACAGCGTCAGCGGCCAATTAGGAGGCCAATTAAGCTGAGAAAGCAGGAAATAATGCCTTAAAAATTAGGTTTAAGGGTGTACTTGCTGTAGAAATCGTTAATGATTTTCACTGCCTCATCGGCGGTGTCTGCCACATGGAATAAATCCAAATCTTGAGGACTAATGTTGCCTTCGGCCTCAAGCAGCGATTTTTTAATCCAGTCAATTAAGCCAGCCCAGTAATCGGAACCCATTAGAACGATGGGGAATTTGCCGATTTTGTACGTTTGAATGAGGGTTAGGGATTCAAACAATTCGTCTAGGGTGCCGAACCCACCGGGCAGCACAATAAAACCTTGCGAATATTTAACAAACATAACCTTACGAACGAAGAAATAATCAAAGTTCAAATTTTTATCGGAATCGATGTAAGGATTAGGTTCTTGTTCAAATGGAAGTTCAATATTAAGTCCAACGGATTTTCCGCCGCCTTCTTTGGCGCCTTTGTTTGCGGCTTCCATAATTCCAGGGCCACCGCCCGAAATAATGCCATAACCTTGTTTGGTCAACTTTAAAGCCACTTCGGTAGCCAAAGGGTAGTATTTGTTGTTGGGTTTGGTTCGAGCCGATCCAAAAATGGATACACAGGGACCGATTTTGCTCATTTTTTCAAAACCTTCTACAAATTCAGCCATAATTTTAAAAAGGGCCCAGGAATCGTTGGTTCTGATTTCTGTCCAGTCCTTTTCTTTGAATGCATTTTTGATTTTTTCTTCGCCGCTGCGTGCGTACTCTTCATTTTCAGTCATAATCTGCTATTAGGGGTGAAAGATCATAATTCTTTTGCTAAAAAACGAGCCGTTTGGTTGTTGTGTAAGGAAACCAATGCTTCTGGCAAACCTTGAAAAAGCACTTGGCCTCCCTGGTCTCCGCCTTCTGGTCCTAAATCAATAAGGTAATCGGCCGATTTAATAACATCCATATTGTGTTCAATGACCAAAACGGTGTTTCCTTTATCTACCAATTTGTTTAGGACATTTAGCAAAAGGCGGACATCTTCAAAATGCAATCCCGTGGTTGGTTCATCTAGGATGTAGAGGGTGTTTCCGGTTCCGGGCCGTTGCAGTTCGGAGGCCAGTTTAACCCGTTGAGCTTCGCCGCCCGACAGTGTTGTAGAGCGTTGTCCTAGGGTTAGGTAACCCAGTCCAATTTCGTTTAAAACTGAGATTTTTTTAAAGATGGCGGGGATGTGTTCGAAGAATTCAACGGCCTTTTCAAGGGTTAGATCAAGTACATCTGAAATTGAAGCACCCTTGTACCTTACCTCAAGGGTTTCGGAGTTGTAACGTTTGCCTTGACATGTTGGGCACATAACCTCAACGTTGGGTAAAAAGTTCATTTCAATGACTTCAACACCGCCTCCACCGCAGGTTTCGCAGCGCCCCCCTTTCACATTAAACGAAAATCGGCCTGGGGAATAACCTCGTATTTTAGATTCGGGAACTTGGGCAAAGAGTTGGG
>Ga0194124_10002302_pt1 | contig 21778 bp, 19 predicted proteins | sample TA2KigCas0mmetaG_FD_148605 | JGI IMG/M metagenome (GOLD analysis project Ga0194124, IMG submission 148605) | Freshwater microbial communities from Lake Tanganyika, Tanzania - TA2015031 Kigoma Deep Cast 0m | ecosystem: Environmental > Aquatic > Freshwater > Lake | place: Tanzania: Lake...
GGATTCGAACCAAGGACCAAGGGATTATGAGTAGTTTGTACCGTTCGTAATCAGCCGTTTTCTGCGGGTTTTTTCACCACTGAGCGCGGTGTGTAAGTAAGTGTGTAAGCACTTTCTGGGCTGCCGGGAGGGAAAATGCACGATTTTCTGCGCTGTGACGACCTCGCTTTTGGAGTTGAGTCGCACTACCAAACCAACCGCACCAACCTTACCAAACCCATCAAGCCAACCAAACCGCTGCATTTAACCTACGGCTTTCAACCGCAAGACAGTAGCGCGGTTCGATAAAACGCCACTACGTTGCCTTTCCAAACTTTATGGATGATCTCCTCGGTCGTGTATCTCTGCTTCGCCATCGTCCACGTCGTAAAGTGCTTTTAACAACCATGAAACTCAGACCAAAAAATTCTCTCATCTAATCTCATCTGACTCCTCGGGTAGCACCGTTCATCGCACGGGCCCTCCATCGAGGTCTAGGATCTGCACCTCGCCGAGACCGAGCGCACGGATGCCCGGCTCGATCTTGGCGAGATCGCCGACCACCACCCGGGTCATCGCCGAGGGACGGATCACCGCGCGCGCAGCGGCATTGATCGAGTCGACGGTCTGCGCCTCGGTACGCGCCTTCAGGGTACGCACCCAGTCGTCGGGACGGTCGTAGAGAAGGATGCCGTTGATCGCCGAGCGCACCGACGCTGCAGTTTCGAAAGAACCGGGCAGCGCGCGTACATCGTTAGCGATAACGTTCGCCACCTCGGCCACATCGCGTCCGAAGGACGCCATCGAAAAATCGTCACGCGTGGCGGGCGTTTTGCCACGACCTGCGAGATCGATGGTGATCACGTCGAAATGTTGACGCAGAGCCGGCAGTTGTTCACTCCAGTAGGTGGAGTCGCAGGACCAGCCGTGAACCAGGATCACCGCGGCGCTGGCTGGGTTGACTGACAGTCGCGGATGCCGCTCGTGATGAACAGCGGCGTTGCCAAGTTCCGACACGGAAAACCAGGCCAACAGTAAAAGGCTGGTGAATAGTTTGATCATCGCGGTGCCTCGATTCGTGATGCCTCGATCAGCATCCAATGGTAGCCATCTGGTGCGAAGAAGGTGAACGTTCGCCTCGCAAATTCATCAAGGAGAATGCTCGACACTCGCGTTGCGCCGGCTTGCATCACACGTTCATGCAGCGATTCGATCTCGTGTGTGCGCCAGCAGTACAGGCTGTAGCCGAGTGCGCCCGCGCGAGAGTGTGATCGTCGATCTTCGATATCGGCATTCGCTGCGAAGCGAACGCATTTGAGTTTGCCGGAGCGTCGATCGGCGAGCGCTTTGCCAGAAGCCGGGTCGTCGAAGTCGACCATGTGAAAACCTTCACCGGGTCGCAATCCAAATATGCGACGCGAGCCCGTGGCGTTTTCGTAAGGAACCGTTTCCTCGTGCATTCGCTGTAAGCCGAGGGTCTGCTCGTAGAAGTCGAAGATATGCGGATCATCGCTCGCGATCATCAGGCCAAAGTGCGTGTGTTGACTGGTTCGCAGCAGACTCGATGGATCGATTTGCCCGTAAGCTGGGCTTTCGTAGCCGAAGCGTTCGAAGAAAACCTGGCGATACTCCGGTTGCAGCAACACCATCTCGCGAACGCCAACGATGGGATCGCGAAAGGCGCGGGCGCTACGTTCGCCGCTGACCTCGCCGATGACGGCGAGCACCGGGGGAATCAGATTGAGTGCAGCGCCTGAGGCGAGAGCGCGTTCGGTATGGTTGACGATGTTGAGTACGCTGCTCGTCACGCGCACGCCCCAGCGCGAACCCACGCAACGCAGATCGTCCGTTAGGCCGAGACCCGCGTTGAGCGGCCGCTCCCACTGCATCAGCCGAACGAGACCATGGTCGACGTTCTGGTGCGCTAGGCGTATCGAGCGAACGGCCGAGTTCACGCCGTACAGGCGGTGCGCCGACTCGGCATCGAGACTGCCTTCGAGATCAGGGTGGCAGCCGTAGGCAGCAAAATCCGCCAACGCTCGATCGAGGTCGGTGACACCGACGCAGACTTCATGCAGTCCGCCGGTGCACCTCTCGGTCATACGTGGCGGCGCTCGACGATGGCTTTGCGGAACGCGGGTCTGCCCCAAGCCAACAATATCGTGGCGAGGACGGCGGCGCCGCCTGTGACGATCGCCGTGCTTTTGCCGACGGCGAGATCATCGGCAAAAACGTACTGCGTCATGACGGCCGTCAGAAACGGCGCCAAACCGATGCCGATCAAGTTGACGAACAAGAGGTAGATCGCGGAGGCCTGTGCGCGCATGCGAGGCGGTGTGAGCACCACCACGCCGGCTGACGCCGCCCCGAACGCAAAGCAGGTGAAGAAGCCGAGGGGGATCAACAGCACGGTCGACCACATAACGTCGTTGAGCAAGGTGCACACGCTCGCCACGGGGATCAACGCAACGGCTGCGGTGAGACCCACGCGCATCGCAGCGTCGAGATGTCCGGCAGCGCGCCATCGATCGGTGAGCCAGCCACCCGTGAGAATGCCGGCGGTGCCGAAAATGGCGATCGCAACACCCATTCGGGTGCCCGCTTCACCGAGTGGCATCTCCAGGACGCGAACGAAATACTGCACGCCCCAGATCTGGTAGACGTTGATCACCATGCCGAGGATGGAGAAGCCGAGTATCAGCGAACTGTACGCGCGCCACTCCGATAGCATGTAGCGGATCGTGTCGGGGATGGAGGCGGTATCGGCCTTGGCAGCTGCGACGCCGGGTCGCTCGCGACGCACGGGTTCTTTGAGCGTCAGCACCCATAGTGCGAGCAGGATTCCCGGGATGCCGACGAGCAGGAACGTCAACTGCCATGAGCGAATCGTGCCAATGATCGGCAGGGTGTACTCGGGGGAGCTCGCGACAAACTGGATGACGGCGCCACCGATGATGAGCGCAAGCCCTACGCCGAGCGGCAAACCGATGACGAATACCGACAGTGCACGGCCCAGTTTTTTCTCGGGAAAGCTATCGCCTGCCATGGAGAAGGTGGCCGGAGACAGCACCGCCTCACCCACCGCGACGCCGATGCGTGCCAGCGCAAGTTCGATGAACCCGCGCGCGACGCCGCACAGCGCCGTCATGGCACTCCACACGGCGACACCGGCTGCGATGATGTTGCGCCGGTTTGATCGATCGATGGCCCAGGCGATCGGCACGCCGACACCGGTGTAGAAAATGGCGAACACGAAACCGTACAGCAAACTCATCTGAGTTTCGCTGATACCGAGGTCGGCACGGATCGGTCCGACCAGAAGGCCCAATACCACTCGGTCGATGAACGAGAGGATATAAGCCAACATCAGCACGAAAACCATGTACCAGGCGGTCGAGGCCTTGGGCCAATTGCCTTCGTCGGCAGAGGAGGGTGCGGCGTTATTCATACGCCGATCATAGCCAGTCAGTGGCGAGGCCGCAGGACTTTGCCGGGGTTCAAGATGCCGTTCGGATCGAGTAGCTGTTTGAGCTGCTGCATCAGTTGCAGTTCGACCGGATCGGCATAGCGTTCGAGCTCATCGACCTTGTGTCGGCCGATGCCATGCCCTGCGCTGAAACTGCCTCGATATTCCTGCACTAGATCATGGATGGCTCGACGGATCTCGGGCTCGCGCGCAAGTAACGATTTCCCGGCAGTCTCGTCAGACTGATTGATGTTGAAGTGTAGGTTGCCGTCACCGACATGCCCGTAGCACACGAGAAAGCCTTCGGGTACGTGGGTGACGACCCAGTCGCTCGCTCTATCGACAAATTCGGCCAGGCGATCAACCGGCAAAGACACATCGTGTTTGACGCTCGGTCCATCGCGTCGTTGGGCTTCGGGAATATTCTCGCGGATGAACCAAAACGCGCTGCGCTCGCGCTCGCTTTGTGCGAGCAAGGCGTCGGTAATGAGCCCCGTCTCCATAGCGGCTTCCAGCAAGCTCGCCAAGCGCTCCTCGATCGGATCGTCCGCATCGCTGCTTCTGACTTCGCAGAGGATGCACCAGGGCGATGAGGCCGAGATGTCGACGCGAGCACCGAGGTGACGCTCCACCAGTTCAAGCGCTGCGCGCGGTAGCAGCTCGAACGAGCTCACTCGGTCGCCACTGCCAGCGCGCAACTTGGCGAGCAGTTCCACGGCGTCTTTCACCGACGGAACGGCGACGATCGCGGTACCGTGGCGCTTGGGTAGTGGAAAGAGTTTTAGGCTGGCAGCCGTGATCACCCCGAGCGTACCCTCAGCACCGATGAACCACTGCCTTAGATCGTAACCGGTGTTGTCCTTGCGCAGCGCCGACAGAGACGAGATCACGCGGCCATCGGCGAGGGCGACCTCGAGTCCGAGGGTCAGTTCGCGCGTCATGCCGTAGCGCAGCACGTTGACACCACCCGCGTTGGTCGAGAGATTGCCCCCGATCGTGCAACTGCCCTCCGAGCCGAGACTGAGTGGAAAGTAGCGATCGACTGACTCTGCTGCCAGCTGGATTTCTTTGAGTGTGCAGCCAGCTTCGACGACGAGGGAGTTGTTGAGCGGTTCAACGCTGCGAATTCGATTCATGCGCCGCAGCGACATGACGAGGAACGCGAGCGGATCATGCGCGACGGTATGGCCGCCATCAATACTCCGGTCACGACGATTGGCATGGTGGCCGATCACATTGAGCATGTTCGCCGCGTAGCAGGCATCGATCATGTCGGTATCGGCGGCGACTTCGACGGGAACCCGAATTGGCCGGAGGGTCTCGATGATGTGTCGACCTACCCGCGCCTCTTCGCAGAACTCATCCGGCGCGGCTGGACAGATGCAGAGCTGCGCAAGCTCGCCGGTGAGAACGTGCTACGAGCCTGGGAACAAACCGAGAAGGTCGCCGCTCAACTCCGTGCCGCGCGCGAGCCGTCAACCATGCTCTTCGAGAGCGCACCGAGCTCAGGCCGTTAGATCGAACAGCGTTCGCACTGGCGTGTCGTAGGAGGCTTCGAGCCAGCGCATCGAATACGCGCGCGCATCGACCGACGGTAAGCTCGCGGAAATCAACCCGACGGCCTTGTTCACTACCGCTTCGGTTGTCATCGGTTGATCTGGGTCACCGTCGACGCGATCGACCATCGTGACGAACGAAGCGCCGTCAGCATCGACTTGCAGTCGCGCAGAGCGACGTGAAAATTCGCGCGTTTCGGTGACACTCATATCGCGCTCGATGCAACTGTGCAAGCCGAAATTTTGGATCTGCTTCGCGACCTCACCGACCGATCAACAGCGCTGTTGTTGATCACCCACGATCTGGCGGTTGCAGCCAATCTCTGTCAACGCCTGATCGTCATGCGTCAAGGCAAGATCGTCGAACAAGGCAGCTTCGCGCAAATACTCAAAGAACCGAGTGCCGACTACACTCGACAACTCATTTCGAGCAGCTTGCTTGAAGCGCCATAACTAAATCCGACGACTCCGGAGCCAACCACAAGCCCTTATGGGCAGCGTAAAGACGCTGAGTGTTGAATTCGCTCACCGCACTTTCGCGACGCAGTCGCGGGATTCCCTGCCCCACCTCATCGTAGTAGCGCAAATCTCGCAAACGGTACCACGTCGAGAACAACACGCCTCCGTCAGGGTCCGCCCACGGCTTGGGTATGAGTCGCTCGCGACGCGCACTGAAAATCGTCGCCGACCAAACGGGCTCCGCTTGCAGCGACGCTAAGCGAGCACGGCTATCGAGCGCAGCGAGACGCCGGGCGAAAACCGCACCGAACCCAGAACCCGTGACATCGTACGAGTCGACACCCTGCTCAGTGAGCAGCTCGACGATGGGCAACACCCAATCGCCGATGGACTCCCCGCCCGATGCCAGCGGATCGGAGTATCCACAACCGGGCGGATCAATCACCCAGCGCGGTCTTTCGGATATCGACGACTCATCGATCGCTCCGGTCGGAAGATCGGGAATGACGACTGTCGGACGCCCCGAACCCTCCGATCGGCGAAAGTGCAACGCGCCGTGCCCGACATACGCCAGACGACGCTCGCCACCACTCGTCGACACCACAGCGACATCAGACTCGTGACTGGCGAAGTGCGCGTCGATCGATCTGGCCCACTCATCGATCGATGGACCTAGCGACTGGACCCGCACGTAACTCGTCGATGGGATACGTTGCAAGTGTGCCGCAATGAGATCGTGCGGCCGTGCAGTCAACAAGGTCGGCACACGCAACGCCTGTGCGGCCGCAGGCGCATCGATAGCGCCTGCACAGCGATAGCCGCGCCAATACCCGGCGCCGCTGGCGAGAAAGCCGCGTACGGTGCCGTACAGCGCGCCCACCGATGGCAATTCGGTCTGCAGGCGGTGCGCCGCATCGCGATGATGGTAAGGGAACCACATGTACAGATCGCGAACTCGCGACCAAAGCTGCGCCAAGTGCGAGCCGTCCCATGAAGGCTCGAAAGGACATAGGTAACGATCGTTGAAGTCACGCTGCTCGTCGGCATCGAAGGCAGCGAACCCATCAAGCGCTAACGCAGTCACACGCTCCGGATGCATCAGGGCGAACGACACGGCGAGTGCAGCACCCGTATGCGTTCCGTACAGCAACACTTTGCGAATCTGCAAGGCGTCAAGCACGCCGCCGATCACCGCGACGAAATCACTGGCTTCCGGCCTAGGCGGCTTGAGCGCATCCGATTCGCCGTAGCCGGGCGTATCCAGTGCAATCACCGTGTATCGGTGCGCCAGTGCGTCGATCAGAGGCAGCAGCGAATGGGAGGAGCGAGGCGACTCATGCAGCGCCAAGACCGCTGGACCGCTGCCTGCGACTCGGGCCATCACTTGACGACCATTGACGGAGATCAGGATCCGACGATGGGCGACTTGAGTGGGATATCGATTGTTCAGCATGGCGATAAAGAAACGGCGGCGGTATTGCTACCGCCGCCGAATGATCGGACAGATTGCCGAAGAAATGAACTCAGAGCTTCGCCGATACCGTCAGACGGTACAGACGTGGAGCACCCGGGTACACGGCAGCAAAGGTCGCCGTATAGGTGCCTGCTTCGAAGTACTCCTTGTCCATGCAGTTCGTGCATGAGGCAGCGACTTCATATCGATCATCACCCCAGCGGTAACCGACCGAGGCGTTGACCAATTCGAAGGCCTTTACCAAGCTCACGCCCTTGGGCAGCGCCGGTGCCGTGAACGACAGATTGGCAGGTGACACGATGTAGTCATCCGTGAAGAACACATCGCCGTTGATGAGCAACGTGCCACCCGCAAGCGGGTAGTTGAACGAAGCACCCACCTTACCCTGGAACTTCGGCGCACGCTGCAGATCGCTCGCCAAGTTCACCGGCTTGGTGCCGACGTACTTAGTGTCGAGGATGCCGACATTGGCGAACAGGTCGAGGTTCGCATTGGCGCGAACGGTCAACTCGCTCTCGAGACCTTGAATCTGCGCGTCAGCCGTCTGCACCGCCCAAATATTGTTCACGACGAGCGTGTTGAACAGATCGGTGTAGTCCATGCGGAAGACCGAGCTGTTCCAACGGGCGCGACCGTCAGCGAGAGTGGCTTTGACACCGACCTCCCACGACTCGACGTTTTCGGGGTTGAAGTTGACGTACTGGTCCGAGCGCACCGCACGGCCTGCCCAACCACCCGAGCGGAAACCCTCGGTGTACGAGGCATACGCAAACAGATCGTCATTGATCTCCCAATTCACACCGATCTTGGGCGTCACTTCGCTGAAGCGACGATTCGGACTGATGTTTGCACCCGCTGCACCACGGGCTGCAAGAGCAGCCGTGTCGAAGTTGAACAACGGTGCGGCGAGCGAGCTCGTTTGCCGGATCTCGAGATCACGCTCGTCCTTCGTGTAACGAGCGGCAGCCAGCAGCGTGACCGAGCCGATCGTATATTCCAACTGACCGAAAGCCGCCGTGCTCGACGAGTCGACGTTGAACACCTTGGCGAAGGTGTTAGGCGCAATGATGTCCGTCATCACGACGTCGGTCGATTCGGAGAAGTAGTAGAGACCCGCGGTCACACGCAGAGCGTCCGTGACGTTGCCCGAGGTCTGAATTTCTTGCGAGATCTGATCGTTCTCCTGACGCTGCAGCAAGTTGTAGCGGGTCGGCGCTTGATCGGAGAGATCCAAACGCAAGTCCTGCGACGTGTCGCGATAACCCGTGACCGACTGCACGGAGAAACCGTTGTCGAGCTGCCAGCTCAGTTTGAGATGACCACCGTTGGTCTTGGCCAAGCCTTTGTTGTCATAGCTCGAGACGACATCAAACAAGCTGTTCGTACGCGGACGAATGATGCTGGCGATATCCGACGCATAGCCGCCATTGGTCTCGTCGCGGCTGAAATCGTACGCGAAGTTGGCTTCGAATCCGCCTTCCGGTGCGTAGCGAAGCGCGACTCGGAAGCCTTGGTATTCCATGTCGTTGACGTCGGTGCCGAGCGTGCGGTTACGGATGATGCCGTCGCCCTGTTGTACGAGCACGTTGACGCGGCCGTACAGATCGCCACCGAGTCCACCGTTACCGGACAAGCGGAACTCCGAACGACCGTAGTTGCCGATGCCGGCACGCAGGTTCAGCTCTCTGTCGCCGGTGGGCTTTTTGGTGACGATCTTGATGGCGCCACCGTTGGTGTTGCGACCATACAGCGTGCCCTGAGGACCGCGCAGAACCTCAATCCGCTCGATGTCGGCGAGATTGAAATTGTTGACAGCCTGACGCGCGACGTAAATGTCGTCGACGTAGAGACCGACCGACGTGTCGGCCGTTGCCAAGTTTTCCGTGGTACCGACGGCACGCATGAAGAAGGTCGTTGCCGTCGTTTGACCAACGTTACTGTTACCCGTCAGGTTCGGAACGTTGAAAATAACCTGCTTGGTATCAAGCATCTGCCGACGTTCGATGATCGTCGGATCGATGGCCGTGATCGCAATCGGCGATGTCTGGAGGCTTTCCTCGCGACGCTGAGCGGTGACCGTGATTTCTTCGAGCGCGACGGCCTCATCGTTGGCCTGCTGCGCAGAGGCAGCCGATGAAGCTGCTGCAACGAGGCTCGAAGCGAGCGCGAATCGAACAAAGGATGAAACTTTCGTGAAGGTCATGCATATCTCCACAGGGAGGATGAGTTGGATGCATTGACAGACTCTCTGCGAGAACGTCCAATGTCAAGGAATCCTGTTGCAACAGCCTTTCAATACGAATATTCGTATTCCATGACTTCCGGCTCAGCACCTCCGCAACTGTTGCGTCTCACGCGACTGCTCGAACTCTTCGCGCGCAGGCACTCGCCGCTGTCGAGCCAAGAGATTGCGGAGGCGTTGAGCACCTCGCGCTCGACCACGGCAAGCCTCCTGAAGTCACTGACCGAACTCGGCTGGCTGACAGTCGATCGACGCTCTGCCACCTACTTTCCTTCCGCACGCTTTGCGAACTGGAGTCGCTGGCTACTCGATATTCGCTGGCTGGATCCGCGTCTCGCCGCGCTCGCTGATCGATTGCAGCGCGATTGCGGCGAGACGGTGTCGATATCCGCCATTGGTGATCTCGCAGTCGAGGTCGTCTACGTATCCGCTCAGAGCGGCGGTATCCGTCTTGTCATTGAAGTGGGCCAAACGCTGCCGTTGCTACACTCCGCCATCGGCTGGGCACACTGCACGACCCTACCGGATGCCACGATCGCCTCACTCGCATCGCGCAGCCAACTGCGACTCCAAGAGCGCGTCGATCTGCGTGAGGTACGCCGCGAAGTGCGTCTTGCTCGTGAGCGCGGCTATGCCTTTGCCGACAGTGCGGTCATACCGGACGTAGCAGCTTATGCGGCAGCGTTGCCTGCCCAGTTGTCATTACGCCCCCTCGTGTTGAGCGTGGGTGGGCCGAGCGAAAGACTTACCAAACTCGGTGACTCTCTGCCGCGAAAATTGTTGGCGGCAGTCGAATCAACCCGATACTGGTAGAACCATCACAGGACTTTGCATGAAAGACATTCAACTGACGGTGCCCGCCACGTATCAGCCGCTGACGATTGCCACGGGCATACGCTGCTCTGCGCGCCGAACACCGGACAAGACCATGTTCATCGAGGGCGAGAAGCGCCGCACGTTCGCCGAGTTTTGCGAGCGTATCGATCGGCTACAAGCCCACGCGCTCGGCGAGCTCGGTCTGCAGTTTGGGCAACACGCCGCTGTTGTCGGCCCCAATTGCATCGAATTCTTAGAGGTTGTTGTTGGTCTCTCGGAAGTTGGCATCGCTAGCGCCACGTTGAGTCATCGTCTCAACTCGGTCGAGCTCGCCGATATCTGTGACGACGCGCGAGCAGAGGTGCTGTTTGCCCACGAAACTTGTCGGGCTACGATTGCCGCAGCCCACCTCGCGACCATCAAGCAGGTCATCTATTTCGGTGACGACTACGAACAACGACTTGCGAATACGCCTGCACTCAGCGAACCACCGCGTCTCGCTGGGGAATGGGACACGTTTTGCATTCCGTACACCTCGGGCACAACGGGTCGTCCGAAAGGCGTCATGCTGTCGCATCGCGCGCGTGCGCTCGTTTTCCCCGTGTTCGCAATTGAATACGGATGCATGGGCCCTGACGATCGATTTCTCGCCATCGCGCCCTTGGCGCACGGCGCCGGCATGGCATTCGCGTTATGTCCGGTATTCTTTGGTGGCACCTGCGAGATCATGCCCAAGTTCGATCCCGAGGCCGTGGTGAGCAAACTCGGCTCTGGTGAATTCACCGGTGTTTTCCTGGTGCCGACCCAATTTCACGCCATCTTTGCCTTGCCACGAGAATTCCTCGAAGCCCACCGCAAGACGGGTCTCAAGGCGATGATCTCGAATGCGTCCGCTCTGCCGCAGGCCATGAAGGAAAAAATCATTGGTCTTTGGGGCGAAGGCTTGCTACACGAGACCTACGGCTCCACCGAGATCGGCCTCGCGACCAATTTGCGACCATCCGATCAGCTGCGTAAGCAACAGTGCGTCGGTCTGCCCTTTCCATGCACTCAGGTGAAGTTGTTGGATGAAGATGGCAACCCGACACCAAGAGGTGAAATCGGCGAGCTCTTCACCCTCTGCCCCTTCATGTTCAGCGGTTACTGGCAAGACGGGAAGCGAGTCATCCCGCCATTGGCCAACGGCTGGTTCAGCGCAGGCGATCTGGCACGACAAGACGACGAGGGGTACATCTATATCGTCGATCGCAAGAAAGACATGGTCGTGACCGGTGGCATCAACGTGTATCCACGCCAGATCGAAGAATTGCTGTACCGGCATCCAGCCGTACAGGAGGCCGCAGTCATCGGTGTGCCCGACGAGCAATGGGGCGAACGATTGAAGGGCTTCATCGTTTGCCGCGAGGCGCTAAGCACCACGGCCGAGGAACTCATCGAGTTCCTCAAGCCGCAGTTGTCTTCCTACAAGATTCCGCGTGAGTTCGACTTCTTAACGGAGTTGCCGCGCAATCCGTCCGGCAAGATCTTGAAGCGCGCCCTCCGCCCCTGATCGTCTCGAGCGACCTCAGCTCTTACGCTGAGACTTCGCCTTGCGAGCCGCCTTCGGGCGCGGAATGCGCGTGAACACCGCAAGCGCGTTGTCCCGCATCATCTTTTGATGCGATTCCGGGCGCATGCCGAGCGCCGCGATTTCCGCCACGGCACGCTCAGGGTCGATCACGGGCCAGTCGGTGCCGAAGAGCACCTTGTGGCTGCCATACGTGTTTGCGTAATGCACGAACGCCTTGGGCCAATGCTTCGGTGCATAGGCATCGCCTGCCAAATAAATGTTGGAATGCTTCCAGGCCATCGAAATGGCTTCTTCCGTCCAAGGTACACCGATGTGAATACCGAGCAACTTGAGCTCGGGGAAATCGATCGCCACTTGGTCGAGCGTGATCGGACGACCCACGGACGGTAGACGACGACTCTGCGAGTAAACGAGGTTGTGTCCGATCTGCATCATGATCGGGATCTCGAGCTCGGCACACTTGGCGTAATACGGATAGTACTTCGCATGGTCTGGCGCAAGTCCAAACCAGTGCGGGTACAAATGCGCGCCGACAAAACCCAGTTCATTTACCGCGAAGGACAGCTCGCGCAGTCCTTTCATCCCACGGAAGGGATCGACACCGGCCAAGCCGGAGAAACGATCGGGGTATTTATTGACGACCTTGTGCACTCGCTCGTACGGCACTTCAAAAGAGCCGGCGACATTCAGGTCACCTGCCCTGACGGCGATCAGCAGTGATCGCTCGATGCCGGCACGATCCATTTTGCGAAGATAGTCGCTGACCGGAATCCCGCCCCACAGCCGGCGATCCATCCGAACCTGCTTCTTGAAAGCGTTGTCGATGCCGGTCTGGCCCTTGCGGACCGCTTCCGGATCGTAAAGGTTGCAAACGATGTCGATGTAACCGCTCATGCGTCGTCCCCAATGAAATGACGAAATGAAGTGTGAACTTACCACCCACATTGTCATAGACTGCGGACTAACAAATCCAGTCCTGCCAACCTATCGAACGAATACGCGTATATTGCGACATGAATGACACTTCGGTTTCCGTAACCCGCAGCTTTCGGGTTTTCGATGCGCTCGCCAAAGCCAAACAACCCTTGAGCAGCGCCGAGATCGCTCGCCTGATCGAAGCGCCGCGCACCAGCACGGCAGACCTACTGCGTACGCTCGTCGGTTTGAACCTGCTGTCGATAGACCGGCGCAGCGCAACCTATTTCCCGACTGCTCGCTTTTCGTCACTCGGTTCGTGGTTGGAATCATGCTGGTTCGGACAGGCGGGGCTGCGTGATGCGTTGCGAGAGCTCGCCGGCACCTCCGGTGAAACCACGGTGCTCTGCACACCAACGGATCTCGATATCGAAATCGTGGCCGTATTCGAAGGGCCCGCTGGAATCGCCTGGTCTCCGGTCGTCGGTGAACGCTTTCCCATCTTCGGCTCGGCTACTGGGACTAGCTATTTGTCGACTCTCCCACCCTCCACCATCCGAGCGATGCATCGTCGCGCCGCCAGCGAGAAACGCGCTGCAGTCCCGGAGCTGTCGGCAGTACTCAGTGACGTGCGAGCAAGCCAGCGCGCCTCGCCCGCTTGGAACCTCGGCGCGCTGAATCCGGAGGTGGCGACCGTGGCATGCCATCTTCCGCAAGACTCAATGCAAAGACCGCTTTTCGTTGCGATTGGCGGCCCTTGCAAAAGAATTCAGGAAAAGCGTGCGCTGCTCGAATCCAGTCTCAAAACGTTCGTAGCAATGCGCCTGCACGGCAGCACTGCAGATCGGGAGCTTCGATGATGCAGCAACTGTCCGACCACGATTTTTTTTATCGAGGCTCGACACCCACGCGTGTCGTCGCGCCTCGGAGTCGAGAGGATGCGATCCAAACCGTCGGGCAATACCTGCGTGAGGGTCACGTGATCGTCGCGCGTGGTGGTGGCATGTCCTACACCGGCGGCTACGTACTCGCGGAGGATTCACGCCCGGTCGTCATGATCGATATGCGCCAACTGTCGCAGATCGACCTTGCAACACTCGATAATGGTTGGGTTGTGGTTGACGCCGGGGTGACCTGGCAGCAACTGCACCAAACCTTGCAGCCGCAAGGCTTGCGTGCCGTATTCGGCGGCCCGTTGTCCGGCTTGCGCGCCACGGTCGGCGGTGCGATTTCGCAAAACGCCGCCTTCTGGGGCTCCGGGCTGCATGGTTCTGCCGCGGAATCGACGCTCGGTCTCGAGGTGCTACTCGCCGACGGGACGGTGCTACGCACCGGCGTTCTGTCGCGGGGCGATGAAGGTCGCTCGCGCTATTTCGGTCCCGACCTCACATCCCTTCTCGTGGGTGACTGCGGACGCTTCGGCGTCAAACTGCGCATCGCCTTGGCTGTCGAGCCTATGCCAGCTGCTGCCGACAGCGTCTCGTTCTCGTTCGAGCAACCCGTCAATCTGCTCGAGTCGATGCAATCGATCGCTCGGCGCCGGCTCGCCATTCAACAAGTCGGCTTCGACCCCCTACTTGCCAACGTACGCACCCGCCGCAGCAGCTTTGCCGATGACTTCCGCACGCTGTCTAAGGTGCTGCGCGGCAGCGGCTCGACCCTCAAGGGATTACGCAGCATTGCAGAGATATCTTTGGCCGGACGTGGATTCCTAGGTGATTCGGGTTTCACCCAGCACGTCATGTGCGAAGGACTCGACACCCATACCGTCGAGAGCAAGCTCGCACAAGTTCGTCGGATCGTGAACGATCTCGGCGGACGCGAAATCGAGAACACGATTCCGAAGGTCATGATGGCGATGCCTTTCACTCCGCTGAACGGCATCTTGGGACCCAACGGCGAGCGCTGGGTCCCCGTTTTTGGTCTCTTCAATGTCGATCGCGCTCAGGCGGGTTACCGCGCTTACCTCGAAACGCTAGAGGCATTCGAAGTCGAGATCGCAGCGGCTGGCATCACCTCCGCCACGCTATTTTCGGCTGTGGGCAGCACAACGACCTTGATGGAACCGATGTTCTTCTGGGAGGACGAACTCGAGCCGCTGCACTTCGATACTCTTGAAGACAAAGTCATCAAGCGCATTCCTCGCAATCCGCCGAACACCGCAGCACGAAACCAGGTTGCGAAGCTCCGTCAGGCCATCATGGATGCGTGGAACCCGCTCGGTGTCGGCCACTTTCAGGTCGGCCGTGCATACCCCTTCGCGGCGAGTCTCGATGGGGTGCAGCAGCGGGTGTATCAACAGCTCGCTGCGACCCTAGATCCGCATCAACAAATGAATCCTGGCGTATTAGGGCTCTAAGTCGGATTACGCCACGATCTGACTGCGCCGCGCCCTCGTACAGGCGTTCCTTCCCGCTGCCCGACCGGAAATCATGGCTTCAGTGAGATAGGAACCGTTCTGGTACAGATCGGAAATCATTGAGCCGAGTTCACCCGCCTCGTATAGACCCGCGATGGGTAGACCTTGATGATCGAGCACTTCGGACTCGATGTTACGACGTGCACCGCCACTCGTGCAGACGATGCCCGCTTCGATTCGCACCGCGTAGTACGGTGGATTCTCAATAGCCTGCAGTGAAAAACCGGGTCGTTCGAAGTCAGGGTCGATCCCATTTCGGCACGCAGCGTTATAGCGATCTACGGTCTCGCGCACGCGGCTCGGCTCTCGCCCTATCAGAACGGCAAGTTCTTCGATCGAATCTGCGCGCAACACCCAACCCTTCTCGATCTCGACCGCGTTGTCATCAGACCATTCGTAGCCCTCGACCACGGTATTCCAAGTCATCGCCTGGGTAATTAAGCAATTATGGGCGCGAGTCGTATCGTCAAAGATCATATGCACCGGCAAAGCGCGCGGTAGCGGTGTATCCACCCAATGTCCGTGACGCTTTTCTTTGTAGTGCGTGTAGTAGAGCGGCGCACCCTCGTTGTAGAAACGCTGCCCTTCGGCGTCGATATCGATCCAACTGAAGGTCTGCCATAGATGTCGGCGCATGAAGACGGTCGGCCACTGCGGCACCTTGATCGCCGGCCAAATACCACCGGACTGACCGAAGTTACGAAAGTGCCAAAGATCTGCCCCTGCCTTCTGCAAGAGCTTCAGACCATCGCCGGTATTGGCCGGTGAGCCAAACGGGTAAGCCTCCGGTAGCCCGTAGTAGTCACGCTGCATGGTCAGATTGTTTTCATAGCCACCGACTGCGAGCACGACGCCGCCCTTGGCCTTGATCGCTCGACGGACACCGCCCTGCTCGACGATCGCACCCACCACTTCGAGCGTGTCGGGATCCTGCACCAAATCGACGATTGGGCAGTCGAATCGAACACGAATTCCGCGGCGCTCAACGCAGCGCTTCATCGTGATCCAAACCCCACTCGGTATCGGCTTGACGAACGAGTTGTAAGCCACGGCATTTTCGGCGCCGAATTCGGGGAAATCGTAGACCGCTTCGCCGCCGCTCCAGCCGCTACCCCGAACGAACTCCGTACCTGCCTCAGCACATCGCTCGAGAATATACGGCTCAAGCTCAGCCATCTGGCGACCCCCCACTCCCGCAGCATCTCGTCAGGTACAGGGTTCTTGACGCTCATGTTGTGTTGATACTGGTAGAGCGCCTCGGCATTGTGCGAAATCAGCAACGACTGTCCGGATAATCTCCCATTGCCGCCGGCGAGCTGCTCGGACATCTTCTCCACGATCAATATCTTCGCAGCCGCATCGGCATCCCGCGCACCGAGTGCTGCAGCGCAGCCGGCGACATCAAATCCGGCGATCAAGACATCCACTTCCTCATGCCACTGCGCTATCGATCCGGGACTAGCCATCATTCACCTCGAGTCATTTCCAAAGCAGACCGATACGGTCGCAACCCCCAATACAGCACCAATGCAGCGAGTAGCCCCATGGAACTCGTTACCCATGCGATGGATGCCGACAACATTTTCTCGTCAGCAAAAACATAGTCGGTGACCAACGCCACTACCATCGGCCCGAGCCCGATACCGAGTAAATTATTGAAAAACAGATACAAGGCCGAGACGACGGCGCGCATACGCACCGGAGCAACCAATTGAATGGCGGCCGCCGCACCCCCAAAGGCCATGCTGGCGAAGAACATGAATGGACAGAGCCAAAGAACAGCCTGCCAAACGGAGTCGGCGCTTGTTGCCAATAATCCGAAAGGAATGAGAGCAAGTCCGCTCAGTACGCCCACGCGCAGCGCCGCATCCAACCAACCACGCTGTCGCCCGCGATCGGTGAGCCAACCACCCACCAAGAGGCCCGCTGTTCCGAAGACCAGCACGGCAATACCTAAACCAAGACCCGCCGTCGGCGCATCAGCCTGGAACTGACGCTGCAAGAACGCAGGACCCCATCCGGATACCGTATTGAAGGCGGCACTCAACAATGCAAAGCCGAGAAAGTGACAAAAAAACAAACGCGGATGCTCGGCGAGATATCCGAAGACTTTCGCAACCGGTGGTACCGGCGTTTTGCCGGTGTCGCGTCGTGCGGGCTCGGCGATCGTCAGCACCAGCAACGCCAGCAGCAAGCCGGGTAGACCCACAATGATGAACGCCGCCTGCCACGCCTCCACCTGACCCAGCAGCGGCAGCTCGATGCCATCGGAGCCCTTGATCAAGCCGATCACCGCACCGCCGATGATGAACGCTAGCCCCGCACCCAGAAAAACACCGGTCGAATAAACGCTCAGCGCACGACCGATCTTCTGCGGCGGAAATGAGTCGGCCAACAAAGAAAAGGCCGCCGGCGAGAGCGCGGCCTCACCGACGCCCACTCCGACTCGCGCGACAAAAAGATGCGAAAAGCGATTGGCGAGCCCACAACACGCCGTTGCGATACTCCAAAAAGCGATGCCACCCGCGATGATTGTCCGCCGACTGTAACGATCGGCGAGCATGGCGATCGGGATGCCCATCAGCGTGTAAAACAACGCGAAAGCGAGGCCGTGCAGCATCCCGATTTCGGTATCAGAGAGGCCGAGATCTGCTTTGATGGGCTCGACGAGCAGAGACAGGATCGTGCGATCGATGAACGAGCAGGTGTACGCCAGCAACAAGACTGCTACGGCATACCACGCCACCCGAGGCTTCGGCCAATCCGTCGATTCGGTCATGCTTACCCCCGGTCCGAGGGTGTACCAATCACCCGGCGCTGGTCAAATCTCGGGTGTTCGTTAGTTTGGGTATTCGTTAAATGTGATTACGCAGCACCAGTAACGCCAGTAGCGTGACGCACATGGCAACGCATAACAGCACGAAGAATCCGGCGCCACCAACACGCCGTAGGCGCGGAGTGAAATTAGATGCACGGTGACTACGCGAGGATGCCACTGGAGGTTGCAGCTGAGCTTTGCGCTGGATATCTCTCTCCCATCGAGCGACCTTTGAGAGATGCGCTTTAGCTCGCGCGAGCTCGTAATCCAGTAACCGTGCCTCTTGCTCTGCTTCGCGCTCGGAGTCGTCCTCGTCCCAAAACTCAGTTTGTAGATAACTGGGGATCGACTGTGGATTGATGGCCGCCGATTTAAGAGCTCGTAGTGCGGACACGGGTTTTCCGCGCTTAGCGTGAAAGAGCTTTCTCAGCTCGCTATCGGAACAGTAGATTTCAACGAGGTCCATGCTATCTCCCTTGCTTGCTTTATTTAGCAAGAGAGCAGCTTATCCGCGCTGGGATCGCTTCTTTTTCTTCTGCTCTTCTTTCTTCTTTTTCTGCTTGGACTCGTACGCCTCATCTACTACGGTGCCCGCACTGATCAGTTTGCGAGTCTCTTCACCGCGCAGCTGATCAATAGCCTTCACAGGCTCAAGATCGCTGTAGTGCCGCTCGATCATCAATACGCTGGTGCCCATTTGTTTGGCCAGCGTGTGAATGGGCACTCGATCATGCGTGAGTGCGAGCGTCGCATAGGTATGACGGAGGCTATAGAGCTTGCGGCCCTGCTCTGTTTTAGGGTCGATCAGCAAGTGGTGCTCTCTAAGGTAGGCCACAAACATGTGCTCGAAGCCTTTACCCCGCACAAGCTTATGGCCGCTATCCTCATCCACAGCTTTCTACTGGAACACGTAGTCCTTGTTGGTAGGGTTAAGTAGGCTACTAAAGGGCCGTGCAGCGTTATCTCGCACGCCATAGTTACGCAGCGCAATACGAGCGAGCGCATCACAGGTGCGAGTCATACCCACCATTGTGCGTGAGCCTGTCTTGCCGCTCACTCGCATTTCAACGCTCTTATTGAGCTTGGCCAGCGTGATCGATTCCTGTTCGCCGCCTTGTTTGGAATCGTCGCTAGCTACACCGGTATCCGTGATTTCGGGATGTATGGAGTAGCTGACCTTGTTCCACGTGAGATTGAGCAGTTCCTTACCAGGCCTTGCTCCCGTATCTAGCAGTACTTCCACATAGTCCCGCATCAACTCGCGTACACGACGGCTCTTCTCCGATCGTGCTCGGCCAATCCATTCGTCAAAGTTAGCCAGTAAAGCTTGTGTTTCTTTCAGTGTGAACGAGGGACCGACTTGGGATTCTTTGCCCTTTGCAGTGAGCTCTGGCAGCTCCGAACGTGTCACAAAGTCACGAGATATCGCAGCATCGAATACACGATTAATCGCTGCGTTGAACTTGGTCATGGTGCTGCGGGTCGGCGTACGACCCATCATTACTGCAATCTCTTGCTGCATTGCAGTGATGTCATCCAGCGTGATGTTGTTGATATTGCGATTGCCGAGAATAGGGATGACGTAGTCTTCCAATATCCGCTTATAGCTCTCGTAGACCACTTTCCCTGTGCCGACTTTGAGCTCGTAATCCATCTGCTCAATCGCCAGCGCTGCACAGTGACGGAACTTACGAGTGAAAACAGGAAGGTTTTCTTTCTTGCGGATCTCAGCGGTGATCAGTAGCTCTTTGGCACGCTCTTTAGCCTTCTGCAGATTGGTCTCTTTGGTAGAGGCTCGCTGCCACTTACCATCAACCTTAAATCGGCATTGCCATATCGAACTACGCTCGCGTCGATACACGACCAGCGTGCGTTCCATCAGCGTGTGAGTGCTCGCTATCTTCTCTGGCATAGCGATACTGAGATGGTGGGCCCGCTTGGATTCGAACCAAGGACCAAGGGATTATGAGTCTCCTGCACTAACCGCTGTGCTACAGGCCCATCGTTAGCTTTTCTGTACCGTCCGCAATCAGCTCTGTTTCGAATCGAGCTTGCAGTGATTTTACATCTTGCCCCAACGCCGTTTTTTGGTTCGTGTGTCGAGCGCTTAAACAGCGTTTTTTCGTGCACTTTTACCCAGCACAGCAGACCCAAAACAAGGGGATAGAAACGCGGTGCAAAAGTGTGTAAGCGGTGTGTAAGCACTTTTTCGGCGGGCAAAGTCCTCTAACTCGCTTAACTTACAGGGGTTTTTGCAATTTTCCTACTCGGGCAAGCGAATTATGAGACCGATCAATCTTTTTGTACTCGTTGCAGTGCTGAGTCTTTTAAGCGCTTGCAGCAAAACACCTATCGAACATTTCGAGCAATCAAACGCAGGCAAGGCGCTTGAGGCTTGCGCTAAATCCCGCGGCGAATTGCGAATAACAGACCTTGGCCCATCTGATGGGAAAGAGTTGGTAGGCGTTGTTCTTAAGAAATTTGATAAGGAACTTAGTTTTCAGTTCCAGCTAAACCCCTCAATCAATCATGCGCAGGTCATCGGAGTACGCCTTAAAGGCGATGACCAATTAAATCGCATGACGGTAATGCGAACGCTTCAAGCGCTTTGTGGCTCAGAGGCCATGGCAATGATCATGCCGGAAGAATCAAATGCTATGCGAATGCTCGATCAAGGAAAGCAAAAGCGATAACACATACCGACTCAAGGCTTATCCCTACTTGCAAAGAAAGCCAGTCACCTTGAGAAATGCGCGCTACAACCCCAACCTTCTCTTCACCTCAGCCTCGCTAATCCCGTACTTCTTAGCTGTGGCAGCGATATCGTCTGCTGTAACGTTATTCAACTTAGTACCGGGTGATGCACCGCCTTTGGTTTGATCGGGAAAGAGATAGCGCATGGCTGCATCGGTTGCCTCTTGCGCCCGTTGTGCATTGCCCATATTGGCTGCAAGTGCCTTACCGAAAATATCGGCTCGAATGCGCTCAGGCGACTCGGTCTTAAGCGTTGTCGCCATGCGCAAGCCTTCTGCCATGTCTTTGGCAAGTCCGGCACGTATATAGGCCGCAGCTAAGCGTACCTCGGCAGGTTGATCCTTGCCAGCTTCAGGCGTAACAGGAATCACACCGCGTTTGACGGCATCAAGCTCAGCAGGTGTTGCCGTTGGGTTCTTTTCTAGATAGTAAAGCGATGCGGCATCTTGTTTGCGCTTTGCGTCTGTGCGATCTTCTTCTTCAAAACGTAGGCGCTTGCCCGCTCGCTGATCGGCGTTGCGGTTGATCACAAAGTTTTGCTCTTTGGCTTGCGCATCATTGGCAGACGTCACGAGTTGCCCTGTTTGGGTGTTACTGCGCGTAATCAGATCACCAATCTCTTTATTCACCGCACTGACAAGTGCCATCGACTCAGCACCAAGGCCAGCATCAGCCATACTCTTTGCCGCTACGAGTTGTCTTGCTTGGGACTCGGTAAGCTCAATCGCTTTGCCAGGTTTTCCTTGATGGTCGGTTGTCAGAAATTGATAGCCATTTGCGGTCTTTCCCGTGAAAAGCAACGGTATCTGACTTTGGTTGGTGTTAAGAAGCGCCGCTTGCGCCATCACTTGATCGGTGGGTAAACGCGCTGCCTCATCTAAAAAGCCTTGTTGCTTAATGCCTCGTGTTTCGCCTTCAAGTGTGCGCAGCGCATTGACATCACGATTTAGAATCGCGGCATCAATCAAACGACGATTAAGCCCGAGCCTGTACTCAGAGGAGCCCGGATCGATTGCCTTTTTTACCGTGAGCGCGGCTTCGTTACTTGCTGCAGACCCACCCATAGAAGGTGGCAGTGGTTGGCCATCAAGCGCTGCGGCATTGGCTGCTTCAAAGTCAGCATCAAGTGCAGCGTTGGTTGCTCCTCGATCAATCCCTTGGGTGTAGTCACGAATGCCAGATAGAACGGTTGAGAGATCGCCTTGACGCCTAGCCTCACTTCGCGCCTGATCGAGTTGGAGCTGCAAGCCTTCTCGCTGCATCGACCAGCGTTCATCATCACGCTTGCGTTGTGCTTCGCGCTCAGCCCC
>Ga0194124_10002311_pt1 | contig 21717 bp, 20 predicted proteins | sample TA2KigCas0mmetaG_FD_148605 | JGI IMG/M metagenome (GOLD analysis project Ga0194124, IMG submission 148605) | Freshwater microbial communities from Lake Tanganyika, Tanzania - TA2015031 Kigoma Deep Cast 0m | ecosystem: Environmental > Aquatic > Freshwater > Lake | place: Tanzania: Lake...
AAGTAAATTGAGCACCGCGGAAACTTGAGCCGTCGAAACTTGAGCGATAGGCATCTACGCCTCTGAGATTTGCCTGATCAAAATTCATACCCCCGAGCCACGACCCGAGCAGGTCCGCGCCAGACAGGTACGCCCTTTCGAAGTTTGCGCCCCGCCCCCAAACGCCGTTGAGCCGAGCATGCTGAAGTGCCGCATCGTGAAAGTCCGCTTCGCTCACGTCGGTGCCTGACAGGTCCCCATAGCTCAGGTCGCTATGGCTGAGATCGACTCGCTCAAGCTGAGCGCCTCGCAGCCATGCCGTTGTGAGTTTTCGACCCGACAAGTTAGATCCTCGAAAATCACAGTTCATCAGCATGGGGCGTTCATAAGGCTCGGGCTTCAGCGCCTTCAGACAGCGGGCGTCTGCGAGCGGCGTCGGGTTCGATGTGGTGGTCGTCGCGGCCACAGTCGTCGCCGTCTCGATGGTCGTCGTTGCGGCTGATCGCTCATCTGTACTGCAGGCCACCACCGAGCCGAGACCGACGAGCACCACCAACGGTCGAACCAGGGCGCGAGACAGGTGATTCACGGCGGGTGACCCTCCTTCTCTCTTCTTACGCACGCAGCCGCCGAAACTGTGATAGCGCTACATGTCGCCTTCCTGGTTGACCTCACCACGACAGACCTTGTTCCAGTCGCGAACCGTAAGCCTCCCCATGATCGTCACCTTTTTCCTCGCCACTATGAACTTGCTCGAGCCGACATAGCTCACGTGGTTAAGCCCGGCGGCCTGCCACTCGTCAATCTTCACCGAGCGCCACTGCCCCGCAAAGCTGAATGGGTTCGAATAGTTCGGTCGCACAAGCAAGTACTTTGGCCCTGCTGCAATGACCACACATGGGCGTGACTTACCCGCCCCGGAAGGATTCGTCTTGTCGTAGGCGATGTAGGTCATGACCACCGACCCCACCAACTCATGTGTTGCCGAAATGCCTTTGCCGGGTCTTATGTGTGGGTGCACGAGACGCCTTTGCTCGATGACTCTCCGAGACACGGGTGTCGTCGGGGCCAATTTTGTCGGATCCGTATTTGCTTTCGGTTTCGCCTTAACGCGCTTCTTTCGCGCGGTGGGCTTCACAACCGCAACCTGTTTCTTGCGGTGTGTCTTCCGCTGTTTACGAAGTTCCTTCGTCGCAGGATCTGCAGCGCGTGACTTGGGCTTGGGGAGTGGGATTGGTTTTGAGTCGTCTGCTTTGACTTCGAACAATCCGTCTGGCTCAAAGTACTGCTCGAGCATCGAGGATGCGGGGTTATCCCCCGCGACCACGCGCGCGTAGTAGAGCATCGTCAGCAACCTGCCGTGCTGTCGGACGAGTTTCGGAGTTAGGCCGTCTAGGTCGTCCTGAGTTGGCTCACTGAACGCATCGCCAAGCAGCTTCTCGGCGGTCTCTGAAACTGGCTCTGTCAGACCGAAGACCAACTTCAGTAGGTACTCTCCGTTCCTCAACGCGAGGCAGGCCTTCAGGACTGCTGTCGCTTGCTCTTCAGTGACGTCGTGGCCAGAAAAACTTAGGTGCACCCGTTTGGCTACATCCCGAAGAAGACGTTTATCACCGGTTGCAAACATCGCGGCCAATTGGCCCGGGTTCGGCATCCGCAGGATGGCTTTGAATCGTTCAAGTGGTTCCATAGTCATGGCCTCATCATTCCAATCAGCTGTAGCAGGGTTGTGGTTACGTAACGCACTGTGCGCCGCATTTGTGACTCAGTCATCGTCGCTCTCGTAGTACGGCACCACTGGGTCAGCTGCGATTGCCTCGGTGTGTGCTCGTAACACCTTGATGAAGGTCTCGCGGGTCTCGAGATCAGGAATTGCAACCACTATCGAGATTGATGCCACCACCAGACTGGCGGACACCCGAACCGCCCTATCTGGGTCCACTTGACCGTCAACATCGTGACCTTGGTCCATCATCTGCATCAGAAACTCGATTCGGGCGTCATCTGAGGTCGAACGAGCGAACCGGTACATCTCCGAGAACACCACATCTACTTCGGCCTTTTCGCTCGCCGACTCACACTCACCACGGCGAATCTTGGCAATCTCGTTCAAGTGGCTGACTACGTCTTCCCTGGTCTCTGGGTGAATGCAGTCGAGAAGTTCCATAGCAGAGGTCGCCGTCGTGAGCAGCAGCATCAACTGCGGGTCGTCGGTCTCTCGTTTCGGTGCCACACGCAACCACAGTGGTGATTCCTCGCCAAATGCCCTCGAGAGCTCGTCGGCCGAATCCGGCCAACGCTCGATGACATCTGCGAACCAATCGGTGTACATCACGAAGAAGTCGATCATGAACGATTCATCGCGCATCCCCGACGGAACTTGGTCTCGTTCAGGGTGCAGGTTTGCGTAGTCGTCGGAATTGAAGAGTGGCATATTGGATACCTCAGTTACTTTCTGTTTGTTGAGTGGGCTTGTATTTGCGTGAGCATCGACTTTGTGTGATTTTGCCGGGATGAATTCACAAGTATCCGGGACTCTCAACGCTCGGTGCGTCAGGTCGGGGCTCTTTTATCGACTTAAGACCGGTGATCCGCAATACCCCGATGATCGGTTCCATCGCGTTCAGCTGACTGAGGGTCTGAACTGGTGCGACTCCAGTTTGCAGATTGTGCTTTACCACTTCGGCCAGTCGAATCAACTCGTTGACAAACTCGATAACTGGTACTTGTGAAGCCGTGGGCAACACTGGCCCGACCCGAAGGACTTCTTCGATCTGGTGGTGATTCATTCGTCTTCCTCCTGCTCTTCAAGTTGATTGAAGTAGGGAACCACCGGTTCCGCGGCTCGCTCCGCGTGGCATACATTGAGGAACTCGATCATCTCTTGGGTGCAGTCGTAGTCATCGCAACAAAGCACTGCCAGGGCGACGCACATCAGATACTTCGTGGTAGCAAGAGCCTTCTGGGGCAGAACTTCACCATCATCATCGAATACTGTGTCGACGACCCGCATTATCGCTCCTTGCGATGTAAGCGGATCCGCTGGCTCGCAGAACTGCACTAGCTGCGAGAGAAGATAGCGATGTTCAATAATGCTCTCTTCACCTGCCTGTGACATATCGATCTGATCATGAAGGGATGCCAGATGCGCTAGCAAACCTGGGATGGAATCTTCATGAACTGAGTTGATCAACACCATGGCGACACTCACTCCCCCCAGCACCAGTGCAGTGTGCAGATCATCGTCGTCTTCAACCGGCGAGTTCACCCCCAACACCGAAGGCAGATCGTCCAGTGGGCAGTACATCCATGGCGACGAGAGTGGCTCGTCAATCGACTGAGTTAAAGCGTCGATGAGCTGGCGCTCGACGATCAGGTTGTAGCTGACATCAACCATGCCATTCGGTGTGTCGTCCGCTTCGAGAGCGTCGTTGTAGTCGTCGTCGTCGAAAAGTGGCATGTTTACTCCTTAGGCCGCGACCGAACGGCTGATGCTGTCGTCAAGTAACACCAACCGGTTGGCCTCGCGATACAAGCGGTGATGGGTGGTGTCCCGGTAGCCAATGACGGTGACGTGGACGTCGATGTGTCGCAACTTGCGAATCACTGGAATGAAGATTCCGTCCCCCGACAGGATCCTCACGTAGCCGATCCGGTGTTTACGGAGGCGCTGGTTTCGCTCAATAACCCCTTCGAGATGTTCGATGATCGCCAGGTCTGCTCCGTTCCGCCCTGGTCGAACCCTGAACCCACCGTGTGACAGCTCCGCGTAACGCTGTGACGTAAACGCATTGCGCGGATCACTGGCCACGAAGGTCTCGTCGGGTGAGTTCACAAACACCTGTGAGATTCGCCAGTGGAGAATCTCCGCATCATGCGGACTGGGCGAACCAGAACGGGTGGCGTTCTCGATGTCCACTACGAGAGATGTACGAAATGGGCGGTTTTGAGGGGTTTTCATATGCACCCAGCACGATAGCAGTGTTGTCGTGTTTTTGCAACCTCAGATAGTCAAGAAGTCTAATCTTATACGAATAAACTGCTAAGATGCTTGTCATTAGGAACTTATTGTTATAATAATAGCTGTAATGTTACACATGACATTACACAAGTGAAAAGGCATAAGAAACAGACATGAAGAAACAAAACAAGAAAACTCAAATCGCAGGGACCGGCACAACAATCAAACGCACACCAGCCAAGAAAGGACGTCGACTCGCGGACCATTTTCCCGACCTCGCTAACTATGCAGCTAACGACGACCAAACTACAAAGGATCTACTGCTCACCGATGCAGAATTCGGATCAAAGTATCGAAAAGGGAAATCACGACGACTCCAAGAGCTAGAAACAAAGAACATCAAAGTCGCCTATGAGAATCTCCGTATTGAGCACTCACGCATTAGCAGCCTGGGGTCTGAACTCAATGCGATTCTGAACGAAACAGGCGGCAATCTTCACCATCTGCTCACAGTTCCGAAGACCCCAGAACAAGCCACCGCACTTCTGCGACTCTGGTTCATCAATAGCGGACCCAGAGGAAGCCGAGTCGAGGTAACCCTCGAAGATCTTCAAGATGCAGTCAAGAAACTGAAGATTGACGACATTGACACTGAAATTGCACGACGCCTCATCTTTCCTATAGGGGAACCCGAACCTGTTCAGAAGTTTGCGGCCCGAGTGAAACTCGCGCGCCAATCGATATATCCAAGAATTAGGAGGCTCACTGAAAAACTCGAGAAATTGAGCCAGGACAGACTCTTCGCCCCGCTAGTCGAGGCGGTCATCGAGGCCAAGAGACCGAGCCAAACAGGCATTCAATTTCCACTTCAGCATCCGCTTGTGAGCATCTCGCTCTTACCTGCTGAGGGACCATTGGGACATATCTCCGACCTCATCAGAGTCGCCATCCTTTGCGCTGTGCGTGGAGATGCCCTTGAAGCTCAGGAGTCACAGCGACCCGTGCGTCTGACCACGGTAGACGTCAGCGGAATCCAAGTTTTACAGGTTTCCTAAGACCCACTGCCCAGTCGGATACTTGGCACCTAGTACGCCGACAACTCCCCCGCAGCCAACGCGCCGCCTTCGACGAACGCCGCGTGACGGTGACGAAGATGGCGCTGCGCGGCTCGGACTGAGTTATCAGGAGTGGCGGGGTTTGAAAGTCTCAATTCGGCTTGACACCCGCGTCTCGGCGTCGTCTAGCTACGAGTGCAGATATCCGAGGATGCGCGTTGAGCCAAGTAAGTGCCTCCTCGATGTCGAAATGATGGGATGCCCACTCCACGACATCCGACGTTGTCTTGCCTAATTTCTGCCACCTCTTGGCTTGAATTGGGTTCATGCCAACCTGAATCCATGCAGCAGCATCACTGGGCGCAAATTTTGCGTCATACCACTCCTTCGCAAGCTCGGGTGTTGAAGAATCCAGCCGAATCCATTCTTCAAGAGTTGTGATCTCGTCCGTGAGGCTCAACCACCGCTCGGCAAGAGTGGGTTCTTGGATCATTTGAGTGATGAACCACGTGGCCAGGTGTGCGCTGACCCCATTCGAAGACCAGGCGGCAACTGACTTGGGATCTAGACGCGGGTTCATCTGCAACCATCCGTTCAGATCTGATGCTGAAAGTCCAATTGCCATCCAAGAATCTGCTTCGGCGGGACTTAACTTGTTTGCAACAAAGACTCCGATTAAGTCAGCTGAGAACTCGGGGTTCTTCATCCATCGAAGGGCTTGCTTAGGCTCAAGTCCACCTGCTCGTAATTCGTGGTACCTGACTACAAGCTCGGGCGAAACGGGCTCATCAATCTCCACCAGAGCATTTCGTACGTCATCGGCATCAATAGGAGACTTTTCATATGGTCGAAAGTCCTTTGCACTCTTGAATCCTCGATCAATTGCTCTCCGGATTTGTCTCTCATTCAGACCCTGCCATCGCTTGTAGTTTTGCGGAGTTTGGGCAATTCCTAGGTGTCGTAGTGCCTTGAGTGTTGCGTCGGGAACTACGCCGACATCGCGGTGTGCAATCGCATCCGGTACTCCATAACCGCACAGATACCATTCCCATGCCTCGGCAACGTCAAAGCCTGCTGCCTGCCAATATGGCAGTTCGTCCTCCCACTTCATACACTCATGCAATCAGAATCTACGACAGTAATGGTGCACGATTTCTCCTACATTTACTTGATATACAGGTGTTCGTAGTGGTTCAGGGAACGAAGGACTCCGACTCGATCGCTCGCGGAAAGAGCTCTGACGGAGCAGAGGTATCACCGTTGGTGGTTTGAAGATAGATGACATCAGGCTCTAAACGGCTTGCGACGAAGAGGGTGTACAGCCATGCCGCTCGATCTCTTTCAGTCTTTCGGATAACCCGAACTGCATCCGAGAACTCGTCAACACCAAAGACATCACCGATGATTCGGTAATTGGCGTATAGACAGTACGACATCATGATCGGTTGTACTTCCTTGTCGTAGGCCTCAGCAGAACTTTTCTGACGCTTTCGAAGCTTGCTCAGAAGCGCGCCACGTTCCAGATTTTCGAGAGTCAAAGATTCTCCAGAACGCCTCAACACAGACTTACGGAACTTTTCCCGGCTCGACGTGAAGTCGATCTTTGATTTGAAGCCAATCAGTTTTTCCCAAATATCCATGACTTCGAAGGGACTAGCCACTGTGCCCACCTTTGGACCAATCTCTTCTGCAAGGTACTTCAGCTCGGCAAGAAACCTAAGCGAGAGGTCCTTAACTTCGGACTGCCCGACCGACTCGTGACCTATCGATACCTTCAACAACTGGTTAATTCGTGGATCAGCAGCTTCCGTCTTAGACATCCTTTTTTGTCCAGACCACGTGAGAAGTCGGTCGAATGAATGACGATGAATTCGCACACTCTCTCGCTGCATCCAGCTTTGCCAACGCTCTTGAATTGAGTCGACAAAGAGCCCTCGGTATCTTGAATCAACGAGATCCACAAGAGAATCCGCATCGACCCTTTTGACTGGAGCAATCGTTCTTAGGTCAAGCGCTTCAAGCACGAAGAGGTCTTTCTTCACCGCAAATTCATCGACTCGCTGAGCGAAATTTGAGACTTCAAATCTAACAACACAAGAGTTGTCGACGTCAAGGGGGCTAGTACTTATCCCCACAGCAAATAGCCTGTCCGGAACGTTTCGATCACTGCATACACGACTCGCCAGTACTCGCAATTGTCCCGTGTTACATAGATGCAACAACTCTCTTTTGGTGAGTAGAATCGAGCCGCTCAATGCTGAAGGTGCCTTCGTAACCACTGCGGTTACTTGACCTTAAACAATTGTCGAGGGATATCGGAAAGAGAACGGTGCATCCTGCCGCTGTAAGAGAAGTTCTGCTGATATCTGGATCTAGTTACAGCTACTAGAAACTTTCGCGCTCCCAAGTCTTCGGACTCATAGTTCTCCTTAATTCGTGTCGAGTTGCTGAGGAAGGGCAAAAAGGTGTTCTGGAAGTCGAGGCCCTTTGCCGAGTGATATGTGAGGCAGTAAACAATCGACTTCCCATCGCTCTCCTCGAATGAGCCATACCCGCTTCCAAGAAACCTCAAGGGGATAGGTGCACTCTCAAAGAATTGATTAAAGGCGGTGTAATCAAAACTTTGGCCTGGAACGCCTGAGGTCTTTGTGGGAATCGGTGGAGCACCTTTCCCCTCGTTATCAGCAACGATTCTCGCGAACTGGTGGATGAGCTTATGTTGTGGAAACAGGATTGCACTCGGCAGTTCAGGCTTTGCCACACTCCGCGCAGTGTCCCATACTCCAGCAGCTTCCTGTGTTTCATATCGATACTCAGTGAGAGTCGCGGTGACAGAGTTTGACTCCCTAAGTCGAGCGCCGCTACTTAGCTCGGCTTCTGGATATACATTTTTCGCAATCTCGAGGGTGTTCTTCGAGAATCGATACACCTCATGAAGCATGTACCGATTGTGGACTCCCAAAGCCTTCCGAAGCCCCGCGGAATCGAGGCGATCGCGGTAAATCGACTGATCTGGGTCGCCAGCAACAACCAGATGCTTCGAAGCCGCGAGAATCTTTGGTAAGTGCCGCCGGTCAGCATCTTGTATCTCATCGACAAACAAATGGTCAAACTTCTTGGGATGGTGATAAAAACTGTCAAGGGTTTCAATTGAAACACGCTTTGCAACTTTCGGACTCAGTCCGGACTGCACCATGTCCTTCAAGGCATGGGTATACGTAAGAAAGCCAATGGAATGGTTCGGGAATCTGGTCGCAAGCTCATTAATACTGTGCGTAATCACGACGGTTTTGCCACTGCCTGCATACCCGCTGACCCAGTGCCGCTCAGTCGAGCCCTGAACCACGCTGTCGGCAATCTCGATCTGGTTCGCGCTCAGCTTATTTTTCGGAACCATCCATTTCATGGTTCAAGCCGCATCCTCGGGATTGTCATCTTTATGTCCACCTTCCACCTGAAAACCCCGAGATTCCAACTCTACAATCCACTCTTGTTCGGACTTCTCCGAATCCGTCCGACTGTAGTTCAAGTTCGGCTCTGGTGGGTATAGATCCGGGCGAAGCCTCACACCGTGTTTTCGTACAACTGTCGCAAAGAGTCTTCCTCTACCTGAACGATTTCGCTTACCCTGCATGTGCTGGGAGAAACGCTCTTCAAAGCTCTTGCATGTCTCGCCGACATACACCCAAGGACGACTCGGGTCTGGGGCGTGTGCCTGATCCAGCTCGATGACATATACCCTCCAAACAGTGTTGTCACCGTTGACCCTGAATCCCAGTTTTCGAAGATCAGCAGCTTTCGCCTTTTTAACCAAGGATGCTTCACCCCGAGTTGGGAAAGGTCCGCTGCAAAATTCATATCTAAGTTGTTTTTCGTAGCTGACGCGAAGTCCGGTCTCGCCAGCCGCTACCTCTTCAAGCTGGTGGTCTCGACCTCGAACAACCTTTACTTCGAGCTCTTCCCGTTCGACATGGGATCGCGGATGTTCTGTTTTGATCGTCCAAACCAAGACCCAGAACTCGACCAGTTTCAAGAGAAACCTAAGTAACTGGTCGAGGTAGCTCGCGAGACCTCAACTGATACGTTGCCCGCTCAACATTGAATGCCTGCCTCAGTTCCTCGGTGCGGCGAGCACCAAATCGACTCGGCCCCACTAGCTGATATGCGATCAACTCACCAGCGAGTCTCTTATTCTTTGTGAGGATTCGCGCGCGTTGCTCTCCTCCCCCGAGGAGAACACCGAGCCAGATATCTGACGTGAGCGACATTGGGATCTCGTTTAGTCGCCCCACTAGGTCAGCTGCGCCAGCCCGACTGAGTCTGTGAGCGGTCAGAAGACCCTCGAGTATTGCCTCTTGTCCGACGGAGCGAAATGCTACTGAGTAGTTGCTTGAGTGTTTACGAAACTCGGTAATTTCCTCTGGTTGTCTAAGCGCGGCACGAAAGGGTTTGAATTGTGTCATCAGTAGATTCCACCACTCGCAGCAAAACTCATAGGCCGCCTTTAAGTCGTCGTCTGCTGGACGAACAATGGTGTTCGCTTCATCAAGCTGCCACTCTCCTGTAGCGCTAGAGATAATCCCCACACTCTTGTGAAGCACTTCGATCGTAAGTAACTCACGCTCAGCACTCTTCAGGGAGCTATTTTCACAATTTACGGTTAAGTCACCGCTCGAGAGTTGTCGAGGGATTGGGGGCTCCACTGATGAACCAAACTCGCTGGGTTCATCTAACCCCGCGAGCGTCCGTGCAACAATCGCTAAGCCGTCGTCTTCGCTGGTAAGGATGTTTACTGCCCTAGTGGTTGGCTTGGCATAACGATTGACCTTATTGAAAATGCGACGCGCCTTCTGAACGGATTCGAATTCAAGAAAAATCACGGAAAGCAGGTCGTTTTTGATCTCATTTCTATACGGGCCTTCAATCTTGATTCCGAGTCGTGGAGTCTTGTACTCATTGATTACCGTTCGAAGAGCGTGGAGTCGGTGCTGTCCGTCGAGTGCGAAAAGCATTCCTCCAGCGATGGTCAATGCCCCAGTGTTTTTTCCAACTTCTCGATACGCGCCAGTAAGTCTCGCCACCCCAAGCTCACTTAGCGATTCAAACTGAAACACTTCTGGTTCGTATGCGAGGACAATTATGGAACCAAAGAATCGGTCTGCTGATTTAGTCAGATACGGAACGATGTGTTTTTCAACTCGCTCTTCACTGAGCTCTCGCTGCATCCGTTCACTGACAAGTACATCTTTGAACTCTTCAAAATCCATCGCAGGTCTAACAGTTGCGGCGAGTTCATCGGCTCGCATTACAGCTTGGTAGTACGTGGTTGAGCCCATTCGCCCACGGATAGCAGGAACGGTATATTCAGCCACCTAAATCAACTCTGTACTTCAGGAAGCGACGCATCCTCTCGCCCGAGTTGCTTTCTGTAGCGCTCCACGAGATCTTGCTGGAATTGCGGCGTCGAATCCTTGCCGCAGATCAGCCATGCGGCAAGGTCTCCAGCGAGTTGAAGATCAACTTGTTTGTTGGTGATATTGCCTTTGTTGTTCACCATGATTCCCTTCCAAAATGTTGAGGAATGGCTCCAATCGAGCTCCAACAAATCCGCAATCACTTCTGATAGGTCTTGCTTTTGGCCACGGTGTTTATCGAGAGCTGATTGCACCGCAAGAAAGAAGGCAACAAGGCCAACTGGACGAAGAATGAGCGAATACTCAGACTCCTTGCGGGCATCGGGAATACGGCTCGTATCTTCTCGAAGTTGTTGAAAGAATACTGACTTGTTAAAGAGTGTGCTCAGCCAGCGTTGTGTCTCATCTTTCACCGTAGTCATCGAGTCGCCCTCAGGACCTTCAAGACTCTCTTCTTCCACATGGAGATCAGTACCTAGGTGTCGTGCAACGATCTGAACAACTTCATAGATGGCATTGAGCGTGGTAAGAAATGGATCCTTCTTTGCAATGGTGTTCACTTCCCACTTAATCAGTGGACCTTGATCTTCGTCAAGTCCATGTGGAGCGAGCAGCTTGGAAGAAGTTAGCTCGCGAGCAATGATTGCAGCACCATCGCTCTCGCTCATGATTAACACGTCGGACTTTGATACGCGCCTTGCTGATCGATTCAGGACGGTGAACAACTCTCGAGCGTCCCTTACATCTTTGTCCTGAACGAAGATAACCCCAACCTCGTCTTCCCGAACCTGCTTATTGAACTTGCCTTCAACTTTCCCTTGCACAACCTCTCGAAGTGCAGCAAGTCGGTGTTGACCGTCTAATGCAACCAATCCAGATTCCCGGCTCGATGAATCGCTAAGTATTAGGAAGCCGATTGACTTAGCCGCTTCGCGGTAAGGGGCACGAACAGCAATCTGGTCGCTGACTGGCTCGAACTCCACCGAGTCTTCACCAGTGATCCAGACAATGATCGACCCAAAGAATCGATCGGAAGAATTTGCAAGGTAGGGCGCTATCTCCTGTTGAACTCGCTTCTCATTGAGTTTCCGTTGATACATCTCATTAAGTGTCAACTCCTTCCACTCAGAGAGCTCTGACGCGACCGCGACCTGCATCGCCAACTCTGATGCACGCATTTTGGCAATGTAATAGGTGCGGGAACCCATAGTTGCAGTGATAGCGGGGACGGTCGTGGACATTAGTGCTCCTTGCTGTTTTCGGTGCTCGTTGACGTTAGTAGATGTGAACGCTTTACTGCCTCAACATCACGCGGGAGTGGGTCGGGCAAGTCTCGTGGCTCGTTTGCGTGAGCGACTGCCCAGCGTCTCTCAATCACTTCTCGTAGTTCAGGCGGAAGAGTCGAGAGGCTGCCATATACCTGCCACAGAAGCATCAGCGCCGCATCTTCGTAGCCAGAATTCTTGGCCATGATTCGATACCCGCCCATCACAAGTAGATTGTCCCAGTTTTCACTCACGACTCGCCAATCAATGTAACTAGCACGATTGAAAAACTCTGAAAGGTTGAAACGTTGGGTAAAAGTCTCTTTTGCCTTACGAGCTGCACGGAAGAGAGCTATCTGCCCGGCTGGTTTCAACAGAAGCGAGAACGGCTTGTCGAGCTCTCGATTAGTCGGGAGTATCCCAGCATTCTTTCGAGCTTCCTCCAGAATCTCAAATTCTTCGAAGGCAGTTTCAATCCACTGCTCACAGATCTCCTTTCCCTTAGTAATGAGCTGAGCACTCGGGACGACACCACCGTTTGACCTCTCATCAAGAAAGATTCCATGGGCTTCGCAAATGTCCTTAACAATTAGAGAAAGTGCGCTAATCGTTGTTAGTTGCAAACTGCGATTAGAAAGAGTGTTGTTTTTCCAGTTCACAATCTGCTCGACTCGTGGATCGCGCGAGTGCAACACGCCAGACTTTTCCGTGAACAACTTACGAGAAATAATTGCGTAACCATCGTCCTCGCTAAGGATCAAGTTGTCTGCACGTGACGTGGACCGTGCGTATCGGTTCACCTTGTTGAAAATGCGACGTGTCTTCTGGATACTTTCGTTCTCGATGAAAATGACACTCACGTCGTCGTTCGGAAGTCCACCCTGAATCTCACCATCGAACTTCCCTAGGAAAATCTCCCGCAATGCGACTAAGCGGTGCTGACCGTCCAGTGCAATCCACTCCCCTCCCGTTATTGTCAAGAAGCCAAACTTCTCCAGCGACCCTTCATAGGCCTTGGGTGCTTGAACCTCTAGCTCCGTTAGCTTTTCAAAGTCAACTTTCCCTGTCACGAGAACGATGACCGCGCCGAAGAATCTGTCGGGATGACTGGCCAGATATGGAATAACTTCGTCGTGAAGCCGCTTCAGATTGATATCGCGTTGAATCCGATCCTCAATTGACATCTCATTCCAGTCAGGCAGGGCTTCAGAAGCTGGTCGGACAACCATCACCAGTTCTCGCGCTGGCATCGAGGACAGGAAGTAGCGAGTGGAGCCCATTTGTAGCTGCTGGGCGGGGAGGGTGGTCACTGGTAGGTCCTTTCTTGACGCTTCAAATATAGTCTGTTCAGGGCAAACAAGCAACCTGTTTGGGCAGATTCAAGATTGTCTTGACAAACACACCTCCACTCGCTATGCTGTCTATACAGCCAAAAAGGAGGCCCAAATGTACCCACGAACCGCATATTTTCTTGATTTGGACAATCTGGCAGGATCCGGACAGCCGTCCGCTGATGACATCCACCGTGTGCTCGATGAATTTGAGCGCCTGTGCGAGCCCTGTCAGGACGACCAAGTGTATTGCGCTGGTACGGCTATCTCTGCCTACCACTGCGCTGACTATCGACCGAACTACCGAGTTGCCGTTGGGCGAGGCAAGGACGGTGCTGACCGACGACTACTTGAACTTGGCGACCCCGAGCATGTATCCCGCCGGTTCCAACGGGTCGTGATTGGCAGCGGCGATGGAATCTTCGCTGGCGTTGCTCAGGAGTACATGACTCGAGGCATGCGGGTTGAGCTACTGGTTGGGAAAGGCGCACTTGCGGCCAGTCTCCGTCACGCCATCAAGACGAATAGTCGGAGTAAAGGGTCGAATGTCCGACAACTCCCAACCGCGGCTTAACGACTGCAACCTCTCAGTTCGTCAATACAACCTATGACACAACAACAAAAGGGAGAAACTAATGATTACCATCCACGAGTGTGAGGTATTACAAGAATTCGACACGGGACTCTGCCCACATTGCCATCGGTATAAGCCAACGTTTGAAGTATTGGTGCCGATTTTTGACCGCCCAGACGAGATCGTAGAAGGATGTCGTAAATGTGTAGAGGACGTATGTGAACAGTTCTCACAACCAGACAGCCCCTTCGACCGCACCGCAGTACTCAGTTAATGTGAGACCGCTCTGAACACTTCGACGGCTTTCTGACAAAGAGCCACAGTACGTTGGTCTACCTTCTGCTCATCCCAGCTTGAGTTATTGTCAAACAGCTCCCTACTGGACGTGACGAAGAGTCTCTTCGGTGGCGATAGTTTTTCGCGATCTTGGATAATTTTGCGTTTTGCCGGATAGGGCTTGTTACTGAGTTGATCGTGTTCCTCGGATGTGAGCATGCAGAGGTTCCCGAGTCTATGAACATTAGTGATCGGTTTTCCTGTTGGTGGAGTTTGCGGGCTGACATGCTCAACCTCGAATGTAGACATATCGGCAATAACGCCCCCGCCCTTTGTTAATGAGCGTTCAAGATTCCAGAGAAAGTACTTAACGAGCTTGGCTTTATCGCCGGGCTTGTACTGAAGCTCTTCGGCAAGTCTCGACGCGAAAACCTTGTCAGAAGCCCGCGTATCCAATAGCGCCTGAAGCTTTGTTCTGGCCGACACCACAGGCATCAGATCACCCTCTTCAACTTGTTTTGCAATGTCGAGCAGGACTTTCTCGAACGAGCCAGCGTGCTGACCACAGATGGTTTTGTAGCGAAAGAAGCTCATTTCAATGCATCTAACGAGATCTCGAAACTCAGTTGGCGCAATTCGGTTTGCAGCTTGAAGCAAGACAGGAGCAGCAATTTGGCACTTCAGGATTGTCACGAGATTCCATAGTGAAAATCGACCCTCAAGTTGGTTGTTTTCCTTTCCAAGATATGGCCACTCTCCTTTTCGAAGTCGAGTGAATGCGCCAAGCCACTCATTCATCGACATAGCGTGCCGAACTATGTTGGCTTGTAGCTCGTCTTCAGTATTCTCAGCATCATCGGAGGACCTGATAAATCCTGCGACTGGATCTCTAAATATGTCCTTCCGAAACGTTCTTGCGTTGTTCTTTGGGTCCTCCTTACCAAAACCCTGATACATTTTTGCTTTGTAGTAGCACGCCAGATACGCCTGCTGGATTCCGTGTTCGAGCTCAGTCAAAGGCTGGAATACGTCATAAATCTTTGATTGAAGCTCGTGTCCTTGCATCTTCGCCAAGATCCACGTCTTTAGGTGATCCATCGAATTCAGGGGTTCACCGCGTGAATTTAGAACCTCAAAGAGTTCATAGCCGGCATCTTGCGATGACGTCGAGATACTTATGAATAAGAGAAGGTCAAGGACTGAGAGCTTGAGTAGCTTCAATTGGTGAACTCGTGTTCGAAGATCTAGCGTTTTTTCCTCGGGCGAAGCGATCAATTCTCGATCGATAATCCCGGCCACCGTCAGCAATCGGACGACAGGTTCGACTTTTCCAATTCGTATCAAGTTCTTTAGGGGAGTGCCTCTAAGAATCTCCTCGTATGTCTTCTGAGTGACACTTGGTGAGATGAGGCGTGGCTGCTCTGGTTTGTCAAAATCAAGGGGTTTCAACCAGAGGGCACCGTGAATAGTTCTTGCCAGATCTTCGAGTTCTTCTCTTGCCTTCACAGCATCTGGCGAATCGTCGTCCTCAAGGGTTCCCAGTAAACGTCTGGCCTCTGCTTCGATAAGGCCGAGAGTTACTGTCACGGTGGTAAGACGTTGCTGCCCGTCGATTACCATGTACGGGGCGCCTGGGGCCTTGCTAGTAACAAGAACAATCGTCCCAAAGAGATGTGGGGGTGGCTCCTGGTTCGGCACGCCTGTCCCAACCTGCTCTTGGCGTGCCATGAGTCGGCGAATGTCAGCTACAAAATCAAGCGCTTGCTCTTTCTTCCACGCAAACGGCCTCTGCAGCTTCGGAATCTCAACCCGAAAGAGCCCAGCCAGCAGGTGGCCGAAGGTCATTCTCTCTGGATAAAAGTCGAAGTTTCCCACAACGCGACCTTAGTCAGTTCGCCTCATCATTCCCGTTTCGCAAGTAACTCGATCTCTTTCAGAAGTTCACTTCGGCGCACCTGCGCTGCTTCAACTACTTGATTCCAGCCACCCCGTGTCCCGATAAGAGGGGTTGCGGAGTAGAGCCCTAGCTGCTCCTCTGATCGAGTAACTGCCGAGAAAAGTGCGGCCCGTGAGTCAGACTTATGGATGAAGAGCTCCTTTCGATGAAGTATCGGCTGAGTATCCCCCATTTGATACTTGAGTACTCGATGGGAAATACTCGCGAGATCTACTACGTCTGAGCTCTCGAGGCCAGGATGATCGTCGGTGTCAAATGTGGGATATCGAAGATAAGAGACTTTCTTCTCACTTCGCCCTAACTTGATTATCGTCGCCTGAGGAACGTCACCAAGAAGTCGCCTTGCACACCCCTCATAGACCTTAAGTATCGCGGGGAGATGCTCGTAGGCGTCGACATGAACATATAAGGCACTCGGAGTCACTTTTCCGACGATGGCGCTGCGGCATGCGAGATCGATGTTGCTGAGTTTTCCAACTCCAAAGAGGAGTCGCTGAGCGTGTGTCATAGCGCTTTTCAGAGACCCGAAATGGGAGCGAATATCGACCTGGCTGGCAGGAGGAAGATCGCTCATTCTGAATGGTCCATCGAGAAGCTTGAGTGCAAGGTAGACCAGCAAATCAACACGCCTTCTGCCAGATAACGCCACCCACTCGTCCCTATCAGTGACAACTTCGATCACTCGAAATGCACGAGCAATCGATCCGAATTTTCGAATGACCTCAGTAGAGCTCTCTATCTCCTGCTTTTGTGGCAGTCTTCCGTGGCGGGCGAAAAATTCAATGAGCTCGTCAAGTAACTCTCTATTCTCAATGAATGACTGATCACTCTTTCGTTGATATGGGGCTGGCGCTCTTAGTGCGTACCGACGAGAGATGAACACTTCTCGTTCAAAAGATTCGCGAAACACGTAATACACACCAGGTGCAGCCGGCACTGCCTCGACACCAGTCACATTCTGAATAAATCCGCCCAGCTCAAGATGTTCAAAGAACTTCTGGAAGGTTCCTCTAGTGGTCACCCAACCATCGCTTCTGGGACGGCTATGCGCCTGATCCCGCTCGTCAGTCAGCCGAGCACTGACTACGAGAACCTTTTCTGTGAGTGCCCAAGCAGATGCAAGCGTTTCGCGCCGCTCCTTCATATCCTCGATGACGTTCAGCACGTACGTGATTGCGACAGTTGCTGACTTGATTCGTTTAGCTCGAGGCAAATGAATCGGATCCCAACCTCGCGCACGCCAACCCGATGACTTCAGCCATCGGACATCAGCTCCCCTACCGCATCCATAATCAAAGAGATCACGATCAGGACGAAGAACTCCATGCTCGACTGCAATCCTGATTGGACGGGACGCATCTGTTCTGGCCATCGCAGTATGGCCTTGCGCACGTTGAGGCATGCGCGTGACTCTAGGCAACTAGTGAAACCAAGCTCCGAATCGTTGGCTTTTGGCTTAGGTTCGCCAGGAGCCCGATGCCCCGATGGAGATGGCGGTTGAACTCGCGATCAAGCGTCGACTCATCAGTGGGAGAGCCATCCTCATGTACTCGCTGAATCAAAAGTGCCCAGTAGACGTCAGCATGTGGTCCCCCAAAGACTCGCCATGTCATCTCGACATTTGACCAGTTTCCGATTGGGTCGACACTCGTGGGATTGACATCAGCAAGCGATAGCGCAAAGGCCCAGCGGCAGAGAATATTCCAATTCTTGATTCCTGTCGAACGCTTGAGTCGAGCGAGAAGATCGCGATCAGTTTCTACGATACGAATTGTTTCAATCACTTAACACCTGCCAAAAAATATCCAGGGGTCACACGCGAGGACTTCTCAGCATCACTGAACTCAATAAGAAAGTCACGCGAGATGTGCGCCTCAATTTTCTCACGCAAATCCAGATCGAATTCCTCGTCGGTCGAGAGAATTATGACTTGCTTCGCGACTTGCGGAAAGTAGTTCAGGGCGAGCTTTTCTCGATGAAAGCTATCCAGTCGACCAAGAGGTGTATCGACAACTAGTGGAACTTCGCGATGTGCAACTCGAGATAGGCCCCAGAGAATCGCGACCGCGAGTAATTGGCGCTCTCCCGCACTAAGACGCTCAACAGCCTGATTTTGGCCGTCGGAGGTATCTACGAACATTTCGAGCGTTTCTGGCGCAAGGCGGACCCTTGTGACCAAATCCGTCTTACCAACTAATTGATTGAAAGATTCCAATATCGACACCTCTATGGCAGAGATGTTTCGTGAGACGGTTGCCTTCGCGAGACTGGTTAATGTCTCCAGCGCCTTCGCTGCATACTCACGAGCACGACGTTCTTGCATTGACTCGCTGTCGCGATCCGCTTCAGCTTCACGTAGTGAGGAGATCCGTCCTTCAAGGCGACCAATCACCGAACCTAGATGTCGCATCTCTTCCTCTCCAGTGTTCAGAGCTCGTTGAAAAACATCCGCTTGCTCTTTGAGTCTGCCAAGCTCCTCCAGAACCGGCATCAGTTGACCATCTGTCGGAACCCCCATCAGTTTTCGCTCAGCATCGGCAGTACGACTCTCCGCAAGATCCATGCGAGAAATCAAGACTGCTAAATCGCTAAGGGACTCAATCTCTGCTGTCGCGGAACGTATCTGTTCGCTGATCTGACCCGGCTGTCGGTGAACGACCGCTCGATGTAGCCGCTGCCGACGTTCCTCCCGGTCGGCTGAGAGTAGATTCAGAACTTCAGCCTGGGCGCTTTTCGATAGTGAGTTAACGACTACATTGTCACGCTGCTCTAGGACTTCAAGCACTAGCTGTTCCTTGTGGACCTCGTGATCAGAGTTGACCTGTGATTCTGCACGAGCAAGCAGAGCTTCCACAATTGCAAGCGGCGCAACACCAGCTGCGAGAATCTGCATCTGCTGTTCAACTTCTAGGCGCTCGGATCGCAGAGAAATGAGCTCAGACTCGATCTCGGCCCTCTGTTCCCAGCGCTCTACGCCCACCTCACGTGCCAAAACCTCTTTCCTCTTTACTAGATCGTGAGCACGTTCTAGCGACGTCCGTGACTCTGCCATCTCCAGAACTAGAGCAGCTCGTCGCTCCAAAAGCACTGCCAGCTCAGACTCTGCAACTTGCAGGGTTTCAGATGCGGCGTCACCGATAGCGATATCTTGCTTTCTGCGAATCAGAACCTTGAGATCAGCTTCGAGTCTCTCAAGGACACCGAGGCCCAAGAGGCCGCGTACTGCTGAGCGAATGACTTCCTTCGAACGTTCAGGCGTTGCAAGTTCATTGGTCTTCTCGCCATCGAAAAAATTAAGGCTTGCGATCTCGAGTGGCAGCAGACCCTCGAGATGATCCCCCCAGTCTTCGGCAAGTACATCATCACGCTGACCATTGAGTATCACCGAAAATGATTCGTTCACCCCGCGCGGAGCCAGCTCCCACGCTCGAGTTATTGAGTACTGCCTCATTCCAAAATCGTCAAGCACCGAGAAATCCAGACCAACCAATGCTGAGGTCGCGCCAGGCTGATGAATGCAAGATCGTAGGTACTCATCCCAGCCTTGGCGTGGCAAACGATTACTGAGATTTGCACGCGAGCCGTAGAGAACAAGATTGATTGCATCAAGGATCGTTGTTTTTCCTCGACCGTTTCGCGCACCGATAAGGATGATTGGCCGCTCCGGAGAAACGGGTGTGAGATCAAGTTCATGGCGTCCTCGGTAGATGCCGAAGTCGTGCAGGATAAGGCGATCGAGAATCATTCCGCGATCCGCAGCTGAACATGCACAGCAGGTATCTCAGGCTCGTCACTATCCCCATCGGTGCTTTCGTTACCGCCATAAAGAGCCGCCTTGCCACGCGCGAATTCAATCGCGTCGTCTCGATCACGATAAAAGGATCGCTTAATCGACTTATCGAGTTCTTCAAGAAGTCCCTTACGTCGAGACATCGTTGCATATTTTTGTTCAGTCGCAATGAGGTCTCTCATCATCTCGTAATGCAACGCATCATCGCCACACAACTCGCGAAGAGAGGCCAGCATTTCAGCACTAAGGGACAGAGTCCCTTTGGCCCCAGGGAAATCATCACCAGTGGCAAGCTTGAATAGAGCAGGAAGAGAATCTTCGATCTCCTTCTTCTCCATCAACCAGATTCGCCGAATCTCATGAAGTTCTTCCATAGTGATCAGCTCGATTCTTCGCACATGATCAGGGCCATTGTTTCGCACCCACGTCTGAGCCGAGAGGAGCTTAAGCAAAAAATTCTCGCGAGATGACTTTGTGTATGGGCCAGGAATAGTTCCGTCGTGAAAGAGTTGTACTCGCCCGTCCATCCGACGAAAATCACGAAGATGTCGATCGTCAGCAATATCGAGCTCGTTTCGCAACTCCAACAATGGCTTCATCCATTCCTTTTCCTGATCGTTCTGAATCATCGCTGACATTGACTTGTCCTTTTCGACGAGCGTGCAAACCCAGCAACCAAATCTGCTGTCTCCGCAACTCGGCGTTGTGGTATCCACGACTAGAGGACACTCGTTATCGGCACTCGCTCCTCGATACATATTGAGCAACATTCGATTGTCATAGCCCCAAGGATTCTCTACTTGCATGAGATAAAGCCAGACGTCGTCATTGGTCCAGTCTTCGATTGGGCTGTAGACCAATGAATTTGGAAGGCTCACGTTCGGAGAGAGCAAATCTCGCACACGCTGCTTAGAGAGCCGCTCCATGCGAGCTCCCCGCGAAGCACTCTCCGAGCGTCGCGTGCCGAGCACGACAATTGTCTCGCCGCTAGCTTTCACCATATTTTTGATGAAAGCATTTGATGGCCGAATCTTGAGTCGTTCTGTGCACCAGCGAAACTTGTGACGTGGCGCCGGGTAACCGCGACCGATCAGATTCACCCAAAACGTGTCTTTCACATCGGGCACAAGGCGATGTGGCGTCACTGGTAGGCCCTGCGTGACTGCGGCTTCGCGCATCGTCTCGAGAGAGTTTGTGACCCAAGCTGCGACGACGGGGTTTTCGACCAGAGTGTCAGTCGATATCACATGGACTTCCTTGTGTCGCTCGTCAACTGCGAGCCCTTGCAAAGCAAGCCACACAAGAGATAGCACCGACGTTGAGTCCTTGCCACCGCTATAGCCCACGATCCACGGAATGTCATCAGCGCAGTAGAGATGTTGAATCTGTCTTATGAGGTCTGTCACTGTCGTCTTTAGGCCACGGTCGGCAAACGCGGAGTCAGTGTTGTTACTCATTTCTTTCTACCTCCTTGAATTGCTTCTTCATAGCGAGACTCTTCTGCCGATAATGGCAATCCAAGCTGACGTTTCAGAACTGCAGTGGTCAGTGCCACACTCTGGTTGCTCTTGGATACATGCCCAGCTTGGAGTGCACGACCTTCCCATAGCGCTCGATTACGTCTCGACCAATCAATCTCACGAATGGCCTCAACGAAACGCTTCCAGGAGGCAGATCTTGACGAACGAAGGTATGCATTTGCGCATTTGCCTAGTGCATGCAACACAGTGCCATACGCACTGATGTACTCCTGGCGATTCTCAGACGAAGAGTATTGTCTCCACTCGGGAAAAGCTTCGAGAAGGGCATCCCAAAACTCTCGAATCGTTTTTTTCTCATCAACTCCATCAAGTCCCATGAGTAACGCTTGATTCGCCTGATGAACTGCGCTAAGAGTAAACAGCTTTCGGCTTTTCGGGGCCAAGGTCGATTTCTCTGGTTCAATCATTTCTCGGAGAATTTTGTTGTGTTTCACCACACTCCGTGTAAGTTCGGCAAGGGGCTCACGGTGGTCATAAAGAACCCCAATCGATGCTGATGGCTTCACGCTGTGACGATTGAGATCTGCGAACATTTGCTGCGATCGCTCTAGTCCGATATCAACGAAGAAGACCA
>Ga0194124_10002325_pt1 | contig 21630 bp, 19 predicted proteins | sample TA2KigCas0mmetaG_FD_148605 | JGI IMG/M metagenome (GOLD analysis project Ga0194124, IMG submission 148605) | Freshwater microbial communities from Lake Tanganyika, Tanzania - TA2015031 Kigoma Deep Cast 0m | ecosystem: Environmental > Aquatic > Freshwater > Lake | place: Tanzania: Lake...
CTATTGCTGAAGCTGTAGCCAACGGTTATCAATCTGGTGGCAATGCAGGATTATTTGAAGCCACTGAAAACCAAGTTGACGAGACCGTAAAAGTTGCCCCCAATCCGGTTGATAATCAAACTTTCATATATTTTAATATAAAAAATGAAACTTCGGTTGAACTTTCTGTAGAGGATCTTTCGGGAAAAATCATCGCCTCCAAGCAATTTAATTTAGGTCAAGGTAACTGGTCACAGGCCATATCCATGGATAATTTTTCGAGTGGCGTTTATTTAGTTAAAGTAAAAATGGATGGGAAGAATAAAACGATTAAAGTGTTAAAAAAATAGGGTAGTACTTTTCTATTGTTCACAGGCCACTTGTAAAGGTGGCCTTTATTTTTTTTGTCTTCTTGGTTTTAATGTTGGATTCCATTGAAAACCACTGATCCATTTCTCTTTTTCATCGATTTTATCCATTGGGTAAAACATACCGTCGGGTTTATTGAAGTATGTTATTTTCTCCACTTCACCACTATCCAAATAAATTCTCAATTCTGAGGCATACAGCCTATTCATACCAATACGTTTTATCTTTGTCAAAGAGTCTGTTTTTTCTTCTGAAGTTGGAAAAAAAATCGTCCAAGCGTTACCCACTACGTCGATTTTTGAAATTTCCTCTTTTGTGAAGGTAGCCATAATTTGCCTTCCGGCGACTTGGTTGTAAAATTTACCACTATCAACTTCCATGATGGCCGAAGCATTACCGAGCACTAATGCTGAGTCAACTAAGGAATCGTTGAGAAAAACCTTCATGCTATCCCCCTTTAACTCAGAATTCTCTGCCCAAATTATTGGGTTGTTATGCATCAGAATCTGGTCATTTTTTACAGCATAGAAACAGCTATCTGCTTTTCCAGAAACAGAGCCATACCATAGGAGAACATTTCTAAATGCTTTTAAGTCGCGAGTATTCAAGGTACTGTCTTTTAATAATTTTATAGTATCTGCTTGAATAATTAGGGTATCGTTTCGAATTACTTTGGAGACTGAAGCATTTCCTGTTGCGAAGGCAAGTTTTTTTTCATCGGAAGAATATAATTGCTTTCCTCTACAAGATAAATTTTCTTTTTTGTCAATATACTTCGCATTACCTTTCGCGGAGAGCTCATTTGTCTTGCCGTTGAAATATAATGTATCTGCAAAAATCTCAAGAGAGTCTTGGTTCACCTGGGCGGATTTAAATAATTGAGCACGTTCCTTGTTGATATCGTACCAACCTTTCATGCAAAATATTTTGACACTATCGTTTTTAATGGATGTAGGTCCGAAAAAATATGCAATTTGTTTTGAGTAATTAAATTTAAGGGTATCGGTTGTCATGGTAAGATTGTCCTTCGTATACTTCACTCTCCCTCCAAAAGCCACATTTTTCGACTCCGGGTATAAATATCCTGTTTTACTGCTTATTTTTTCTGAGGAGACAATGGATTCAATTTTTCCATAATTTCGATAAATGGCGCAACCATTCTTTGCGTCGTAATCAATTGAATCAGTGGTAATTTTGTACTCAGCATCTCGCACGCGTACGTTTCCCCACAACTTGGCATATTTTATTGAGGTTTTGTAATAGAAAGAGTCGCAATACAGGTTAATATTTCCTTTTTGAACTTGAACATTCCCAAAGGCTTTTATGGTTTGTTTTTTTTCGTTATAAGCAGCTGAATCACAATACATCCGGTTTCCTCGGTATGTGAAATTGACAGTACCTAAAAGTTTATGTTCACCGGTTTTTTTATTGTATTCAATCTTTTGTGAACCGGGTAATAAAATAATGGGATACTTCTGAGAATATGAATGGGATATAAAAAAAACTGTGCCGATAAAAAGCGCAACCTTCATTATATTATTTTTGGAGTTCACTCTTTCTTGATAAGTGTTTGTTTTCTATCTGGTCCTACAGAAACAACGCTAATCGGAACATTTAATTGTTCTTCTAAATAGGAAACATAGCATTTTAGTGCCTCAGGACAATCTTTATAAGAGGACAGTTTTGTCAAATCTGTAGCCCAACCTTTTAGGCGTTTGTATACGGGTAAAACAGGTTTTTCATTCACGTCGAAAGGAAATTCGTGAACCTCGGTATTATCTATTTGGTAGTGCGTACAAACGTTTATTTCGTCAAAAATACTGAGGACATCGGATTTCATCATACATAACTCGGTAACCCCGTTAATCATAATAGCATAGCGCATTTGCACGAGGTCAATCCAACCGCACCGTCTAGGCCGACCAGTTGTTGAACCGAATTCTTTACCTTCATTGCGAATATCTTCTCCGACTTGATCATCAAGCTCGGTGGGAAAAGGGCCACTGCCAACGCGCGTGCAGTAAGCTTTAAATATGCCAATTACTTTGCCCACACGGGTTGGTGCAATTCCCAATCCAGTGCAAGTTCCTGCTGTGACAGTATTTGAAGAAGTAACGTAGGGGTATGTCCCAAAATCAATATCGAGCATGGTGCCTTGCGCACCTTCTGCCAAAACTTTCTTTCCACTTAATAGTGCTGCGTTCAGGTAATTTTCGCTATCTACCGCTGTTAATTTTCGCAGCGTATCTATTGCCTCGAACCAAGGCTGCTCCAACTCTGCGAGATTGTAAGTAAAATCTTGATGATGCTGCAAAATACCCACATGTTTTTCCACCAAGGCATCATATTTTTCTTTAAAATTTTTGGAGAAAATATCTCCCACTCGTAATCCATTACGACCTGTTTTGTCCATGTATGTTGGACCAATTCCTTTCAAGGTTGATCCAATTTTATATTTCCCTTTTGACTGTTCAGAGGCAGCATCAAGTAAACGGTGTGTTGGTAAAATTAAATGTGCTTTTTTTGAAAGGAGAAGGCGCTTTGTAAAGTCTATTCCAAATGGTACCAACTTATCTAACTCATTTTTAAAGATTACAGGATCTATAACCACACCGTTACCAACTAAATTGATTACATTTTTATGAAATATTCCCGAAGGAATGGTGTGTAAAACATGCTTAATTCCCTCGAATTCTAGAGTATGACCTGCATTTGGACCTCCTTGAAATCTTGCAATTATGTCATACGAAGGCGTTAATACATCAACAATTTTTCCTTTTCCCTCATCTCCCCACTGCAGGCCTAACAAAACGTCCACTTTCATATTCAGGATTTAAATAAAGATTTTGCGTCATGAATTGATTCAATTATTGGAAATATTTCATGCATTTTAGTTATTTCAAATATTTTTTTTATACCTTCCCCTACATTCAGAATGATTACTTCCCCTCCCTGTATCCTTGCTCTTGTCAATGATTTTACCAAGAAAGCTATCCCGCAGGAGTTTGTATACTGAAGTTTTGATAAGTCAAATACCAATTTCCATATTTTGTTTTCGTCCAAAAATCGATTGGCTTTTTCTAAGTCCGCTTCAGATAGAATTCGCCCATCCAATTCGATTAATTTAAAATCATCTTGAATTTTTATAGTCACTGAAAGGCTCATTTGCTTTGTTTTTTGGTGCCATAAAAATAGAGCGAATGGTGGTGTATGTTCACACCAAATAATTCTTCAACAGTCGTTTTAATTTGTTGTATTCTCGGATCGCAAAATTCTATTACTTCGCCTGTGTCTGTTGCGATAAAGTGATCGTGTTGCTTATTGCTATGTGATTTTTCAAATTGCGCAATATTTTTTACAAATTGATGCTTTCTTACCAGATTACAAGCGAGCAGTAAATCTATGGTATTGTATAGTGTTGCCCTAGAAACACGATAATTATGATTTTTCATTTTTATGTAAAGTGATTCGACGTCAAAGTGACCTTCGTAATTATAGATTTCTTCTAATATGGCAAATCTTTCTGGTGTTTTCCTGTGGCTATTTAGCTCTAAATAGGTTGAAAATATACCCCTTACTGTTTCATTTAAATTCATGTGCAACCGTTGGAACAAATATAGTCATTCGGCTTTTTTACTTGGGATTAAATGCAATTGTTTATCAACATATTTTTAACTAAAAAAGGGAGCCGAAGCTCCCTAAAAACGATTTCAGAAATAACTAAACTATTTTTGTTTTTTCATTTTTTCTTTAAGTTCTACCAACGCGTCAATATCCCCTAGTGTAGCTTTTTCTGCTGCTTGACTAATTGCTTGAACTTCTTTATTTGATTCGGATGTTTTTTTGCCTTTGCTACCTGAACTCGGCTTGTCGCTGCCCTCCTCGAAAGTTCGTGTGTGAGAAACCACAATTTTTTTGGCATCTTTATTAAACTCGATTACCATAAAATCGAGTACCTCTTCTACTTTTGCATTTCCTCCATCAGCTTTTTTCAGATGTTTTGACGGACAAATTGCTTCCACTCCATAGGGTAAAGAAACAATTCCTGATTTTTCTTTCATATCGATGATTGTGCCCGTATGGATTGTTCCATCTGCAAAGGTGGATTCGAATACATTCCATGGATTTTCTTCAAGTTGCTTGTGACCGAGCGAAATTCTTCTGTTTTCACGGTCGATTTCTAAAACAACGACATTCATCTCTTCACCCACCTTACAGAATTCTGACGGATGCTTAATTTTTCTCTGCCAAGACAAATCAGAAATATGTATTAGACCGTCAACTCCTTCCTCCAACTCTACAAAAACTCCGAAGTTTGTAAAGTTTCTAACTTTTGCATTGTGTTTAGAATTTACGGAGTACTTCGTTTCTATACCCATCCATGGATCGGGCATTAATTGTTTGATACCTAGAGACATTTTTCTCTCCTCTCGATCCATTGTGAGTACAATAGCCTCAACTGTATTGCCTATATTTAAGAAATCTTGTGCGGAACGTAAGTGTTGCGACCAGCTCATTTCAGAAACGTGAATTAATCCTTCTACTCCCGGAGCTATTTCAATAAAGGCTCCATAATCTGCAATTACCACTACTTTTCCTGATACTTTATCGCCGATAGCAATATTCTTGTCTAATGAATCCCATGGATGAGGTTGTAATTGTTTTAAGCCCAAAGCAATTCGCCTTTTATCATCGTCAAAATCAAGTATAACCACGTTAATTTTTTGATCTAGTTCAAGCATTTCCTCTGGATGTGTTACACGGCCCCAGGATAAATCAGTAATGTGTATTAATCCATCTACGCCACCCAAATCAATGAAAACACCATAGGATGTTATGTTTTTCACAACACCTTCGAGAACTTGGCCTTTTTCCAAACCCGAAATGATTTGTTTTTTCTGTTCTTCAAGTTCTGCTTCAATCAGCGCTTTGTGAGAAACAACAACGTTTCTAAATTCTTCATTTATTTTAACAACTTTGAATTCCATATTTTTACCAACGTACACATCATAGTCACGAATTGGTTTAACATCGATTTGAGAACCTGGAAGAAAGGCCTCAATTCCATAAACATCAACAATAAGTCCTCCTTTCGTCCTGCACTTTACGAAACCTGTGATGATTTCACCTGAACGAAGTACCTCGTTTATACGAACCCAAGCGCTGTGCATACGCGCAGTTTTGTGAGAGACAATTAACTGTCCTGTTTTATCTTCTCGGCATTCGACGTAAACATCAACTAAATCACCTACTTTTAGTTGTGGATTATATCGAAATTCATTAGCAGCAACGACACCTTCGGATTTGTAACCTATATTAACGATAACTTCTTTTTTGGTGATCATTACTACCGATCCCTGAAGGACCTCTTTTTCGTTGATTGAGGTAAGAGTTTTTTCGTATTGGTCAGACATTTCTGAGCGCTCAATCTTGGTGTAGCCGTCCAATTCAAGGGCTTCCCAATCAAAATCCGCTATTTCAGCAGACTCTATTTTTTTCTTTGCCATTTGGCTTTCTCCTTGTATTTTAAATATCCTGACTATTTAAAAGTGTTTATTACTGAACGTTGTGAAGGAAACGTTGCTTTCACCGTGAAAGCGGACGCAAAGTTAATGATTTTGAATGGAATAAAAAATAAATAGAACTTTATTTCACTAATTGATGATTTTCCTTTTTTTCGGGCTATTTCTTTTCATCTTTTAATTTTTCTTTTTCGATTCCTTTAAATTTTTCTCTTTATTTCTCTTTTTTTTACTTTGTAAAGCAATGATCTCTGTTCGAACACCGTATTTATCAAAAGTATATTCCTCTACTTTTTTTCCCTTTTGGTATATGGTAACATGTTTTGGGTTACCGTCGGGATAATTTTCAAGATGTTTGCCCTCGGGTAAATTTTTTGTGTAGGAAGCTTGGCTGATAATTTTCCCGAATACATCGTAGGTTTTAAACTCCCCATTTTTTAAACCCTCAGACCATTCTTCAACTCTTGCCTCTTTACCATCAGGGTAAAAAATATTCCATTTGCCGTGTTTCTGCCCATTTTTGTAAAAGAAATTCAATTCAATCCTCCCATTTTCGTCAAACATTTGGTGTGACCCGTGAAGTAAACCGTTTCGATAGTTGACCACTTTTGCACGTTTCGAATTTTCATAAAATTCTAGCTGAATTCCATCCTGCTTTCCGTTTTTGTAATTTTCCAAAGAGATGGTATCACTCTTCTCGTTGTTTTCAAATAAAATATACCTGCCATTTACAACGTTATTTGAATGTGTGATTTCACGCTCTTTCCTTCCCGTGCTATCATAAAATACTGTGCTCGTTCCGTTTAATTTGCCCAAAACAAAATTTTGAATTGATTGTGGACATCCGGAATTATAGTAGGAAGTGTCCTGCCCGTTTCTTTTTCCATCAACAATGGTTATTTTCTCCCGCAACACGCCGTTTCTGTAGCACGTTATGCATGTTCCAGAAAATAATATTGAATAATCGCGTCTTGAAAAATAGGTATTCGTTTCTTCATCAAAGGAAACGAGATCTTTACAATCCTTATATTTTTGTGGACAAATTAGTTTTTTGTTAAAACATCCCGAATTCTCCTGAGCGAAAATTGATGTAATCGTGGATAAGGTGAACAACAAACTGAAGCTTAAACTTTTCATAATTGAATCAATTTCTTACTTCCTAACCCCGTAATAAGTGTTTTATCAGTTTTTGTTTCATTTTTTCGGGAACTAATTTTGTTTGACCATTAACATTGTCATAACTTACCAACACGGATTTTGCTGCAGTCATAAGTTTATTTTTTACAAAAACTTTGTAGCACAATGTGAAACTTTTTGCACCAATATTTTCAATTTCAATGGTTATTTCGGGGCTATCGTGCAATGAAATTGGTAAAATATAGTCAATTTCGTTTCTCACCAACAGGACTCCATCGATTTGCCAATCCCAATCGTCACCTAAAATTTGTTTGAAATAGTTAATGCGTGCCGTTTCGAAATAACTGAAGTAAACTGCATTATTCACGTGACCCATAGCATCTATATCGGCGAATCGTACTTGAATTTTGGTAGGAGTTAACATATGTCGAGTTTCTCGTATTCTGAGTTTTTACTAATATATTCAGGAACAATTTTTTTCATTAAAGCGACAATATCATTGTTTTTTTGTGAATCAATTAACAAAATAAGTTGGTTAATAAGCTCGAAGGTTGTTTGATTGATCTCTCTTGTTTTTGAAATGAGAATTTTTTGATGATGCGTTGGTAACGTATTCTCGTCATTGGCCAAAACTTCTTCATATAATTTTTCACCCGGCCGCAATCCAATAAAGCTTATGTCAATATCCTTTCCTATTTCTAAATTACTTAACGAAATCATTTTTTTTGCTAAGTCAAGAATTCTTACAGGTTCTCCCATTTCAAAAACAAAAATCTCTCCACCATTCCCCATTGTACCGGCTTCTAAAACCAATTGACATGCTTCAGAAATAGTCATAAAAAAGCGTGTTATTCTTTTATCGGTTATTGTTATTGGCCCGCCATTTTTAATTTGTTTTGCGAAGAGAGGAATCACAGATCCGTTTGAGCCGAGTACATTTCCAAATCGGGTTGTAATAAACTTCGTTTTACCGGAATTATTCAAAAACTGAGTGTATATTTCAGCGATTCGCTTCGAGGCCCCCATAACATTGGTGGGGTTAACTGCTTTATCTGTAGATATGAAAACGAACTTATTTACCTCATGTTTATTCGCCAAATCAGCCAATATTTTTGTGCCAAGTATATTATTCATTACGGCCTCAGCAGGGTTTAATTCCATGATTGGTACATGTTTGTATGCTGCGGCATGAAATATTACATCAAACTTAAATGTATCGAAGAGTTTTTGCATTCGTGCCTCGTTGCAAATGTCACCAATTACAATTTCGTAATTTAGAGCGGAATTCTTTTCTCTAAGTGCACATTCGATGTCATACAGAGGGGACTCAGCTTGATCTAACAGGACAAGGAGTTTTGGCTCAAAAGATGCTATTTCGCGACATAGTCCTGCACCTATCGAGCCAGCAGAACCACTGACCAAAATAGTTTTACCTCCAAAGTCATCCTGGATTTTCTCGAAATTTAATTTTATAACCTCTCTTCCCAGTAATTCTTCTATATTAATCTGAGTAATTTGTTTGACACTAAAAGAACCGTTCGTCCAACTTCTGGCATTTGGAACTTTTTTTACCGTAACCCCTAAATCTATGCATGAATTTGCAATTTCTCTCTGACGATCAGGCCTGATTTCTTGAATAGCAATAATGCAATGTTTTACTTGATAGTTGCTTATCAATAAAGGCAGTTCTTCAAGGCTGTATACCTTCATTCCCTCTATTCTGTTGCCAACTAATTTTTTATTGTCATCGATAAAGGCAACAACAACCTCATTATTCTTGGTGTCTTGCTCAATAGTTTTTTTTGTTATCAAACCGGAAACGCCTGCACCGTAAATAACCACAGAAACTTTATTTTCCAAATTCTTAATCGATTCCATATAAGTTAGCTTGATAACGAATCGACTACCCACTAAAAACAAAAAACTTGTCAAGAATTCCATTATGAGGACAGAAGTTGGAAAAAGAAATAATTCGTCATCAAAGTTATATCGAATGTATCCACCGGTCGCGAATAAAGAGGAGGAAATGAATAGCGCGAAAAAAATTCGCTTCACATCCTCTGTAGAAGTATAACGCAACAATCCCTCATGAATTTTAAGAAAATAAAAAACTACAAACTTGACCAAGAAAAATATCCAAATTGACTTTGATAATTGATTCCATTCCCTCGTTACGGTCTCCATGTCTGCCGTCATATCAAAGCGTAAAATGTATGCACAAAACAAGGCTGCTGCCGCGATAACTAAGTCGGCAACGATGATAATCCAACGGGGAGTTCTCGATTTATATAAAACAATCGACATCTATTCTTCAACCGTAAAAGATGATAACTGAAGATCTGTCATCACACCTTGAAGGCGCTTATTTTTATCTTCTTTGAAATACTTTAATCCACTACTGGCCTTATCCAGTATATTTCCTTTAATTATTTCTCCTGGCCCAAGCACAAAGGTAAATTGATACTCCTTATTTCTGCAATTCGCACAAACCCCGTCATAATATAAATCGGCGTGAAATGAAACGGTTCTTTTTTTGGAACTAGTATTTTCGAGGCGCATAATTTCAAAAACTAACCCAAAGTCTACTGAGCCCTTTTCTTTGTTCTCATGGGGATTTGTTGATATGATGATACCATTTTTTTCAAATTTATATTGAGCGCTAACAGCACTTGATATTGGTAAAATAGCCAGAAACACCAGGGTCAGCTTCATAAGAATATATTTCAACAAATATAATTAAATTAGAAAAAAATATAGGTTAATGGCAACTGAAATAGAGAGAAAGTATCTCGTGCACAAACATCTACTGCCAAACTTAGACGTTTATAAATGCGATACTATAATTCAAGGTTATCTATCAATAAACCCTGAACTGACAGTTCGGGTGAGGATTAAAAATGATCGTGCCTACCTCACATTTAAAGGCCCAAGGCAGGGATTTTCGCGGACAGAAATTGAATTTCCTGTTGATTTAGCTGTTGCGGAAGATTTGATTTCTTCATTTCAGTTGACACTTTTGTCCAAGAAACGCTACACAATACCTTTCAAAGAAATTTTCATTGAATTAGACGTATTTGAGCAGAAATTTGAAGGCCTAATTCTAGCTGAAATAGAAATGAGAAGTGAAAAACAAGCTATTGAACTCCCCGAATGGATTGCGGAAGACGTCAGTTTAAAGGAGGAATACTACAACGTAAATTTAATAAAATCTTAAACGATTTCCTTTTTCAAATCTGTGGAAAGTAAATCATATACGAAAGATCCAATTTCTATTGAAAAATAACTGTTAAAATCGTGAATATTCTCAATTTTCGGCCAAGTATCTGAATCCTGCGAAACCGGAAAGAATTCTTGCCTACAAATTTTTTTGAAGTATTTTTCTAAAAGTTGTTCTTCTTCCCAAAATTCTTCTTCGATGAGGTAGCAGCTTGCTTCTCTGTGCGAATCGCATAAAAATAATTCCTCGTTTGTATTTTTAACCCAATCTTGAAAACGTTTTGAAGGGGTGACCGTTATAAAACCTCTATTTACTAATTTCATTTATCTCTTCTATACTGTTGTTTTGATTTATATTGTACCAAATGGTTTCTTTTTTATTGCCGACGAGAAAAAAAATAATTCTATCGGAATGGCTGAAGTAAGTTGCTAATTTTTTGAATTGAATTTCGTTTAACTTTTGTTTAGCGTTGAAGATTTGAAAATTTTTTTCTGTAAGGATAAATATATTGTGATAAGCTCCAAAAGATCTTTTGTCGCCGACAATTCTATGCTTTTCTTCATCTATCCAATTGTAAAATGCGTTTTTTGATTGGATAGAATCTTTAAAAAAATGTACCTCGTGATTTATGAGAAATTTCTTATTTATCGAAACCTTTATTTCGAGAGAACTATCTAGCGCAAAACGATCCAGAAATTTTTTGGAACGCGCAACAGAAATTACCTGACCGATTAATTTTATTGAATCTGAAGCCATGTACTTTCGATATGCACTTGAATCAAAAAATTCTTTCGATTCAATTTTTTTTGTTGTTCGTTCAATTTCCTTTGGTTCTGAGAAAAGCGTCTGGCCTTCAAGCACCTCCTGATCTTTATTACCCGAACATGAAAAATAAAAACAAACAAGAAATAGTAAGGCAACTGAACGCATTATTCAAATTTAGCTTTTTTGAGATGGTTTGACTACATGAAATAACTTTTATTAGTAGTTTTACAAAAAAAAATCTATGAAATACTTTTATCTATTTGCCTTAGCCTTAATTTCCATATCATGCGGTGTAAAAGTTCCGTATACTACTCAACTCCGGGATGAATTCGGATTAGATACGGAGGAGAAAATGGGAAGAGTTCAGTTTTTTGTGTCGGGTACAATTTACCTTGACGAAGAAAAAAGAAATGAAAGTCAGAATACAACTCAAAACGGAACATTGATTTCAAGTTCTTCATCCAAGAAAGAAAGCGTAATAATACCTATCAATACCAAATGTATTTTTGAGGGCTTCGGAAGTAAAGGGGAATTACTTGTACGTTTTGAAACTGGAGATGGAAAGGTTATTCCCTTTGCAACAAGAGAAGGTGGAGCTGCTACTGGTAAAAGATTTTTTTTCTCACCTGAAACCAATAACTCAGGATCATTCATGAAGTACGGTAGCGGTCAATATAAGGTGCGAACCGCCGTGACAACTGATGCAAGAAATGTGCATTTGCTTGTTGTGAAAAGAAGATTAGACCGTAGTAAACGAAAAGAACGCGTAGTAAAAGGAATGAAAGTTTAGTGGATGACAAAATCCTTATTTTTTAGCCTTTTAACTTCCTTTGTTATATTTTCTTGTGACAGGTTTGATGCAGACAAGGAGATATGTACAACCTGCAAACCTGGCAGTGAACCTGTTCGTAAGGTGCTTTTCGTAGGTTGGGATGGTGTGAGAAGCGATGCGTTGAAAAATGCTTCGACCCCTAATTTAGATTCACTTATTCTTTCTGGAATCGTAAGTTATAATTGTGATAGAGGTGAATTTACCGTTAGCGTTCCAGGATGGTCAACAATTTTACATGGTGTATGGCCAAATAAACACAATTTGTCTGAGAATTCTTTTCGAAAAAATAAATACGAAGACTACCCGGATTTGATTTCTTTAGCAAAGCAATTTAAACCAAATTTAAGTGCCACCGTACTAACGAATTGGGATGATTTTTTAAGAATAACCAGCAATGAAGACTATTCCCAAAGATACGATAACGATGAGCAAGTTACAGATGCTGCTGTTCAACTTTTAGATGAATGTACGCCGGATATCATGATTCTTCATCTCGATTATCCCGATTACATTGGACATCGATTGGGTTTTTCATCTTCAGGAATGGAGTATAGAGGAGCTATTGAAGTGTCGGATTTTTACCTTGGAAGGGTTATGGAAAAAATATATGCTCGTGAGATGAACTACAATGAGGAATGGATGGTTGTTGTTACGACGGATCATGGAGGAGAAGGTACAGGACATGGAGGTCAAGATAATTTAGAACAAACAAGAAAAGTATGGTCAGTAATAAGAACACCAGGAGCTACAAACCATGAATTGACTCAAATGAATAGCGTAGATTTGTTGCCAACAATGCTAAAATGGTTGGGCATTACCGGTATTACAAACCTCGATGGGGTTTCCTTGAATTGATAAAATGGAAGAAATAAAAATCAACACAAGATCGATTCAATTCAATAGAGAAGGATTCGATGATGTTGAACTATTGGATATATATAAGCGTTTGTTGAAACCTCGCATGATCGAGGAGAAGATGCTGATTTTATTGCGTCAGGGAAAAATAACAAAATGGTTTTCGGGTTGGGGTCAAGAGGGAATTTCTGTGGGATGTGCGTATGCAATGAATGAAAATGAATATATTCTTCCCATGCACCGTAATTTGGGTGTTTTCACAACTCGTAATATCGAATTGAAAAATCTATTTGCACAATTTCAGGGTAAATCTGCTGGATTTACCAAAGGACGAGACCGTTCGTTTCATTTTGGTACACAACGCCACAAATTAGTGGGTATGATTTCGCATTTAGGACCTCAACTTGGAATCGCTGATGGAATCGCACTTGGCAATGTATTAAAAGGAAATGGTCAATCCACAATTGTATTTACGGGTGATGGTGGTGCTTCAGAGGGAGACTTTCACGAATCTTTGAATGTCGCCGCTGTTTGGGATTTACCAGTGATTTTTTGTGTTGAAAATAATTGTTGGGGATTATCCACTCCATCTGTTGAACAATTTCGATGTAAGCAATTTATTGATAAGGGAATTGGGTATGGAATGAAAGCTATTCAAGTGGATGGCAATAATATTTTAGAGGTGATCCGCACCGTTCGTTCCATCAACGAAGAAATAAGAAAAGAACCAAAACCTTACCTCCTCGAGTTAATGACTTTCCGCATGAGAGGGCATGAGGAATCATCTGGTACAAAGTATTATCCAGAGGGGCTTCAAGAAGAATGGGCAAGTAAAGATCCAGTGGTAAATTTTGAGCTTTTCCTGAAGGAAATTGGTGTTTTGAACGATGAACAAGAACAAGAGATAAAAGAAGATTTTAAGTCCGAATTACAAAATGGATTTGATCAAGCCAATGCTGAGCCTGCAATTATCGCAAGTGAAAATCAAGAAATCGAAAATGTTTACGCACCTCATGAGCAGGTAATAGTGCGTGCTGAAGGAAATAAAACTGAAAGGAGATTTATTGATGCCATTCAAGATGCATTGATTCAATCAATGGAACGTTATCCGGAATTAGTACTGATGGGGCAGGACATCGCAGAATATGGTGGAGCATTTAAAGTCACAGAAGGCCTCATTGAGAAATTTGGAAAAGGGAGAGTAAGAAACACACCGCTTTGCGAATCTGCAATCATTGGGGCTGGACTTGGTCTTTCCATCAATGGCATGAAGGCGATGGTAGAAATGCAATTTGCGGATTTTGTCACGTGCGGCTTTAATCAGATTGTGAATAACCTTGCAAAAATTCATTGGCGATGGGGACAGAATGCAGACGTTGTGGTAAGAATGCCAACCGGTGCCGGAACTGCAGCTGGTCCATTTCATTCACAAAGTAACGAAGCTTGGTTTGTACATACTCCCGGATTAAAAGTAGTGTATCCATCAAATCCTTACGATGCGAAAGGATTACTAAATGCTTCCTTTGAAGACCCCAATCCGGTAATTTACTTCGAACATAAGTTTCTCTACCGAAGCCTTAAGCAAGAAATTCCTGATGCGTATTACACGTTGGAAATTGGAAAAGCAGCTACTGTAACATCTGGAACAGATTTAACAATCATAACCTACGGAATGGGTGTGCATTGGGCAACAGAGGCAATGAATGAATATCCAAATTTGACCGCTGAAATTCTAGACCTTAGAACATTGTTGCCTTTAGATAAGGAAGCCATCTTTAATGCAGTTAAAAAAACAGGTAAGGTCATTGTTTTACACGAGGATTGTATGACGGGAGGAATCGGTGGAGAGTTGGTGGCACTTATTGCCGAAAATTGTTTTGAAAATATGGATGCACCTATTCTTCGCGTAGCGTCCTTAGATACTCCTGTTCCTTTTGCAGTAAATCTTGAAGAGCAATTTTTACCTCAGGAAAGACTAAATGAAGCCATTAAGAAACTTTCTCTTTATTAAGAAGGCGCGAGCCTTGATTGAGCAATATCTCTTTTTGAATTTACTTTCAAGATTTGCTCTGCTCTTGCTTGCATTACTTGTTTTTCGTGTAGTTTTTTTATTGAAGAACAACATTTTTTTTTCAGAAATTAGTTTCCAGGATTATTGTGTTGGAACTTGGTTTGACCTTGTAACAATTGCTCTTTATTATCTGCCTTATTTGAGTTTATCCCTTTTACCTCTTCCTGAAGTCTGTGAAAAAATTAGACATTGGACATTGACTATAGTTTTTTCATTGACCACCTTCTTGGTTTATTTTTTCAACGCTTGGGACATTGCTTATTTCTCATACACGAGAAAAAGAGTTTCTTATGATTATTTCAAATTCATGATTTCGGAAAACAATGCCGGAAGCCTTGCTGGCGAATTCCTCTCCGAGTTTTGGTGGCTATTGTTGTTTTTTATTGTAATGCTTGGTGCTACCATTTTTATTTACACTCTACTTCCACGACCTGTTGTGTCTCATAAGAATTGGAAAAATTATGCGAGTTTGATTTTTGGGGTATCAATTTTTGTTGTCATTGGTCGCGGTGGATTTCAATTAAAACCTATCGGAGTATTAGAAGCCACAAATTACACTTCCCTTGAAAATGCTCCTGCCGTGTTAAATTCAGCCTTCACCATTATTAAAACGTTCAATAATCAAGGAATCGAGAAGAAAAATTACTTTTCCGTTGAAGAGGCCAAGCGAATATTCTCTCCTTTTCAAATTGCGAAACCTGTAAATCTTCTGGATGGTAAACCAAACGTGGTAGTCATAATTTTTGAAAGTTTTGGATCCATGTATGTGGGCCCTGAAAATAAGGAAAGTTACACACCTTTCTTAGATTCGATTCTTTCAAAAGGAATGTATTTTAATTACGGAATATCAAATTCAAAAACTTCTATGGATGCTCTTCCAGCTGTTGTATCCTCTATTCCTTCGTGGATGAACGAATCCTTTATCTTATCATCCTACAGCATGAATCAATTTGAAGGCTTACCAAAGATTTTAGCACGGGACGGATATAGTTCTGCATTTTTTCACGGCGCTAACAATGGATCAATGCGTTTTGACGCATTTTCAAAAGCTGCAGGTTTTTCCAATTATTTTGGTAGGAATGAATACAACAATGAAGCACATTTTGACGGAAATTGGGGAATTTCAGATCATTATTTTATGAGTTGGAGCATTGACAGAATGAACGAGTTAAAATCGCCATTTCTTGCCTCGATTTTTACCATTTCGTCTCATCATCCTTTTATTGTTCCAGAGGATTATAAAGATAAAGTTAAAGAAGGTCCAGATCCTATTTGTCGGACAATCTCCTATGTCGATTTGGCATTAAAAGAATTTTGGGATAAAGTTTCAAAAAAAGATTGGTTTTCCAATACACTCTTTGTTTTCGTAGCAGATCATGTAGGACCTACTCAACGTTCGGATAGAACAACAATGGAATGGTCACATCGGATCCCCATTGGTTTCTATCATGCCTCTGGAAAACTTCCAAAAGTTCCTGTAAATCATGCTTTTCAGCAACTTGATATTTTACCGACTATTTTGGATTTGGTAAATTCGAATCAATCTTATTTTGCCATGGGAACATCTTATTTTCAACATAAAAACATTCCAAATATCGTTTATGATCAGGAAAATTTAATTCATTTTCGGGCTGGAAAAGCACCTATTGTATGGAACGAATCCATGGCTGATGTGTCAAATGATAATTATGAAATAGTTAAGAAAATGAAAGCTGTTTATCAACAATATACACATCACTTGATAGATAATAGGATGCTGCCTAGGTAATTTTCATTTTTATCCGCCATTCGTAAGGATAGAGATTGTTGAACCTATTTCCCAGATGATTTACAAATCCTATAGGTATTTTTTTGTAAAGAATTTCTTTAATTCCCGGAGTGGAAGCCAAATCAAAGGTTTCTCCTTTAAGGTATTTAAGCGCTAAATCTTTCGTCAACGTTAGTTGTTCAAAATCCGTTTCTATGAAGGGAGAAAGTGCTGAATCTATTTGAGGAACATGTTTTTTCCCAAATTGTTGTGAAATCATTATTCCAGTCTTTAAAACAAAGAGATTTTCCTTTAGAAGAGCAGAAATATGCCGCGTTAATGGATGGCAAGCGTATATGAAATTTTCATGTTGATAGTATTTTAATTCCGTTTTACTTTTTTTGATAAAGTTCGGAGCTGCAACAGTAGAATTCGTTGAAATTTTTAGTTTATCCTTTTCAGTATGACCTTTCTTTTTCAAAACGGCACAGTAAAATCCTTCACTTTCTGCAAATCCTGGAAAAAAGTACTGACCAATTCCTTCTTTGTCTTGCATCATCCCATCGTATTGAGGCATCTTACAAATCTCTAAATCAAACGCGTTAATGAAATGCAATAGCAATTCTTCATTTTCGGCAGGATTAAAGGTGCAAGTGGAATAAACCAAATATCCTGCATCGTTGAGGGATGGCAATAAATTTTCCAATATTTCTTTTTGCCTTGTAACACAAAGTTTACAATTCGCGATTGACCATTCTTTTCTTGCTTTAGGATCTTTTCTGAACATTCCTTCTCCAGAACACGGAGCATCGATAACGATAAGATCAAATTTTATCCTTGTTTTTCGGAAGGATTTTGTGTCGTTCGAGGTGATGATTTGATTGCAATATCCCCATTTAGTTGTGGTTTCCATTAAAATTGTTGCACGCGATTTAATAATCTCATTGCTAATTAAAACGCCCTCATTATTCAATTTCTCCGCTAGAATGGAGGTTTTTCCACCTGGAGCAGCACATGCGTCTAGTACAATTGGGTCCTCTTTTAGCTCAATATTTTCTAAAATTGTGCTAAGGTACATTGATCCAGCCTCCTGCGGATAGTAGACGCCACCGTGAAAGTAGGGATCTAGCGTGAATGTCGGCCGCTCCGTTAAATAAATACCGTTTTTTGCCCAAGGCATCTTTGATTTGAATGATAAGTCTTCCATTTTTTTTTCAGGATGCAAACGAATTGAAATGGGTGGAACAGAATTCAACGCATCCATAAGAGATTCGGCAAACGGGTAATTTAAGCTGATTCTTTTTGCAAATTCCTCAGGAAAGGTGAGCTGAGTTTTTTTCATCCTTGAATCGTGATTTTAATAATTTCCTTGTTTTCATTTGTAGCGATTTTTCTGCGGTCAATACACAAGCCATAACACCATAAAATATGATCATCGTCAACAATTATTGGAATATTATTTTTGTCAGTATTAGAAATTTTTGCGTCGGAAAAAATATCTGAGATTAATTTACTCCCTTTTACGCCGATTGGTGAAATACGATCACCTTGCACCCAGTAGCGAAAGGAAATATTTCCTTTTATTTTATTTTTATCGACAAATAAAGTTTTCTTGTCGAATTTTTTGGGTAAGTAACTTGCCTCCTCAATAGTTAAAATCGGAAATTTTGGAGATGTATTCAATTTAACCAATGCGATGTGATTTCTTTCTTTACGAAAGTAATGTGTGGTATTCATTTCAAATTGCGCTCCCGTATGAGCGTTCAAAAAAATGCGAAAAGATTCCAACTGACTTCCCTTAAAGCCGAATTGCTTCATGAATAACAGAAGTTTTTCGTCCGAAAAAGAATTGAGTTTGTCCAAAGGGAATTTAGTGGTGTAATTTTGATTAAATGCATCTAATTCAGCCAAGTCAGCAGCTTCGGCTTGCTTAAATTTTTCCTGGATATGTAAAATAGAATTTTCGATATTGGGATGACTCTTAGACAGAAAAGGCATAAGCTCGTTTCTAATAAAATTTCGCAAATAAATAGATTTAGCATTGCTGCTATCTTCTCTCCATTGAATATTTTGTTCTTTGAGATAGGATGTTATCAATTCAGGATGAAAATTCAGCATGGGTCGAACAATATTTCCTTTTTTTATCGCCATTCCTTTTAGTCCGCTTCTTCCCGAATTGCGAAAAAGATGCATCCAGAAATTTTCAATCTGATCTGCTTGTTGATGCCCGACAAGAATAATAGAATTTTTGATTTTTGCTTGTTCTTTATCAAAGAATGAATAGCGAATGTCACGCGCTATTTGCAGAAGGTTACCGTGTGAAAGGTTGCGGATATTTTTGTCCACATCAAATACTTTCAATGGAATATGGATGGATCGTGCAAAATGCTCAATCCAACGCTGATCTTGGTCACTTTCATCTCCTCTTAAATGATAATTAACATGCAACAAGGTCATGGGGTAGCCAAGTGAATAAACAATGTGTGCGAGAGCAACAGAGTCTTTACCGGATGAAATAGCAACAAAATAATGCGTTGCATTTATTCCATTCAAAATTTTATCGATCCCACTAACTAGAGATGACATTCCTTAATTTTTCAATTTTTACCAAACACTCTGCGTATTCCTTCTCTGCATCCGATGAAATGGTAATAGCGCTACCAACACCACAACTTAAACGTTTATTTTCTTTGTTGTAAATCAAACTTCGAATGATTACGTTAAAATCAAAATCCCCCGTTGGATCAATATAACCAATTGATCCGGAATAGAACCCCCGATTAAAATCTTCAAATTCATCGATAAGCTCTAAGGCACGCTTTTTAGGTGCCCCCGTCATCGATCCCATCGGGAACAAGGCCTCAAGAATATCTGTAAATTTTGAAGTTTTCAATTCACAAGAAATAGTAGAAATCATTTGGTGAATTGCAGGGAAACTGTAAATTTCGCAAAGTTCATCGACATGCACAGATCCTTTTGTTGCAATTTTTGATAAATCATTTCGAACTAAATCCACAATCATTATGTTTTCTGATTTTTCTTTTGGGTCATTTTTTAGTGAATCTACGAGTTCTTGATCTTCTCTTTCATCTTTTCCTCTTCTAGCTGTTCCTTTGATAGGTTGTGACAACAAGTGGTTTCCTTTTTTTTGAATAAATCGTTCCGGACTCGTGCAGAAAAGTAAGTGTTCATTGAGCTGTAGGTATGCCGAAAAAGGTGCTTTAGTGAATTGGTTTAATTTAAAGTAAAGGTCCAAAGGATTTGAAATTTCAACATTTTCCGCGAAAAATTCTTGACAATAATTCATTTCATAAATATCTCCACGTTGCAAATGAGCTTTAATTTTTGAAATGTTAGCTAAATAATTTTCTTTTGAAGTTCTGGCTTTGAGTTCAATCGAATGCGTATGATAATTTTCATTAGTTTCCATTTCTATAAGCCAATCTAAAAATTCTATGGATTCACTAGACTTATTACCTTTCAAAAATTCATGACCTTCAGATGTTAATTTCACTACATTTTTAGGCACCCAAAAAGAAATCAATGGGAAATTTTGTTGGTCTACATGACGAGATGATAATCCAAGCAAAGGGTTTTTAAGATCGAAAGACAAGGCTGTGAAAACGTAATTTTCGGAATTATTTGATAAGAATTGTTCGATTTCGTTTCGATAAAAACGTGAACTTTGGTAAAAGTCCTCACATTCAAAACCGATAATACGTTCGCCGTTGTTGCTGTTGAAAATACAAATGGGAATATCCTCGTATTTCATTTTTTTTCGTCCGTTAATTTTAAGTAAAAATAACAAGAATAAAACCATTTTAGTCATCAGTTGTTCTTAGCTTTGTATCGAAATATGAAAATAAAAAGCCTAATTATTGTCCTTTTTCTTGCTGGAGGATTAAAGTCACAATCTAAATTTACGATAAGTGGTTATGTAACAGAAGCTAAGAGTGGTGAGGCAATGATAGGAGCAAAAGTTGTTATTCCTTCGCTGAATCAGGGCGCTGCAACTAATAATTATGGGTTTTACTCTCTAACGGTTCCTTCAGGGAAATACCAAGTGGAGTTCCGAACAGGAATATATTCAACAGAAATTAAAGAGGTCGAACTGACAAAAGACGTGAAATTAAACGTTGAAGTTGGAACAAAAAATCTTAACGAAATTAAACTAAGCGGTAAAAAAGGAGAGAATGTAAATTCGACTCAAATGGGTCAAGTAGCGCTTGAAATGGAAACCATTAAAACCTTACCTGCTTTTATGGGCGAAGTTGATGTTATTAAGACAATTCAATTACTTCCGGGTGTTTCCTCGGTGTCAGAGGGTGGGCAAGGATTCTACGTGCGAGGAGGAGGTCCAGATCAAAATTTAGTGCTTCTGGATGAAGCGGTGGTTTACAATGCCGCGCATTTATTTGGTTTTTTCTCTGTTTTTAATGCCGATGCTGTTAAAGGTGTCAACCTAATTAAAGGTGGTATGCCCGCCAATTTTGGCGGTAGAATGTCTTCGGTATTAGAAGTCAACATGAACGAAGGAAACTATAAAAGACTAAAAGTTACAGGTGGTATTGGCGCAATTTCCTCTAGGTTGACAGTTGAAGGGCCAATTAAAAAAGACAAAGGCTCATTCATCATTTCAGGAAGAAGAACGTATATTGATATTCTACTAAAAGCGGCAATACCTGATTCTTCACCTTTTTCAGGAAGCGGTTATTATTTCTATGATTTTAATTTCAAAGCAAATTATAAATTTGGTGACAAAGATCGACTTTACCTAAGTGGATATTATGGGAAAGATGTTTTCACATTTGGTTCGCGGGAAGATGACTTTTCGGTGAACATGCCTTGGGGTAATGGAATTGCTGCATTGCGCTGGAATCACTTGTTTACGAATAAATTGTTCATGAATGTCACCGGAACTTTTACGGATTATAATTTCGAGTTTGGTTCAGCACAAGATCAATTTCAATTCAGTTTGCTTTCGGGTGTGAGAGATGTTGGCGGTAAAGTTGATTTCTCATATTTTCCAAATTCAAAGCATCGCGTGAAGTGGGGGGGAGATTACACGTTTCACACCTTTACACCAACAAGTATTTCTGCTCAATCCGACAGCGTGGTTTTTGACACAGGTCTGGC
>Ga0194124_10002329_pt1 | contig 21604 bp, 2 predicted proteins | sample TA2KigCas0mmetaG_FD_148605 | JGI IMG/M metagenome (GOLD analysis project Ga0194124, IMG submission 148605) | Freshwater microbial communities from Lake Tanganyika, Tanzania - TA2015031 Kigoma Deep Cast 0m | ecosystem: Environmental > Aquatic > Freshwater > Lake | place: Tanzania: Lake Tanganyika...
TTTATGGATGTTCTGGTATTACTAAAACAATTTTAGATAAGTCAAGTATTGGGATAAACACATACGCATATGGCGAGTATTTTTCATATGAAAATGTAGGAACATATTCTACGGTTAAAACTAAAAATATAGTAAAACTTAGAATTAACTCTGTTATACAAGATCTACAGATACCAACAGAAAGTTATTATTATGATTCAGATGATACTATTTTAATTAAAACTTTAGGGTCAAGATCAAGAGATTTTTTATCTAAAAATTGGTTCTATAATGTAGCATCAAAATACGAAGTGAGTAGTATAAGTTTGTTTGATGCTTCAGATAACACATATAGAATAAATTTAAAGACTAATCATTATTTAAAAATAGGTGATGAAATTTTCATCACCGGCACAGATTTGATTGATAAAAATTCAACTATAACAGATATTTTATCAGATAAATCAATTTTAATTAAAGGTCAAGGACTTTTATCTACAAATATTAGATATACAATTAAGAGAAAAATTTTAAAAGTAAAATCAAATACTTTCGCTGCATCTAATTTCTCAACAAACGTTCAAAATGTTTATCTAAATCAATCTGAAACATCTGATACAAAACCAGATAAAATTTTAATATCCTCCCCATCAATACCATCTTACCTCGGGCAACCGATTAATACAAAAGATAGATCTGTTCCTGTTAACGGAGATTTTTCTGGAGAGTCTCTAACAATCCCAAATCATGGTTTTTATACAGGCGATGCAATTTATTATACACCTCAAAAAATAAATGTAAATTATGTTGATTCTAATTCTGGCATAACATCAACTGGTGTAATAGTTAAAACATCATTATTTTACAGTCTCGATTCTAAAGATGATTCTGGAAAAAGAGTTGCACCATCTGGAGGAATATTCGTAATTACTGGCACCGTAGGTCCTAAAGAAGTTTCTAATAGAAAACCTCCAAGTGAAGGATTATATTACATAAAAAGAATTGATTCTAATACAATTAAACTGGCAAAAACTAAAAATGATATTTACAATTCTAACTTTATATCAATAGGCAACACTAGTGTAGTTGATTCTAATATTCGCCCATATAATTTTAGGTTGAAAACATTAAAACCACAAAAACTTCTGCGTGAAATTAGTGATCCAATATTAGATGGAGAATCTTATGAAACAAAACCAGGATTTACTGGGATATTAGTAAATGGAGTTGAAATCCTTAACTACAAGTCATCAGATACGATCTATTATGGAAAATTAGAAACAATTGATATATCAACACCAGGATTTGGTTATGATATAATTAATCCTCCAAACTTATTTGTTTCTGATAATGTTGGAACAGGAGCAACGGGATATGTATCGGTAATTGGTTCACTTCAAGAAATCAGAATTTTAGATTCTGGTTTTGATTATATTAAAACACCAACTGTAGCAATATCTGGGGGAAATGGATCTGGAGCTAATGCCTCAGTAAACATGAAGTTAATTGATCATTCTGCAGATTTTTTTGCTGACTCTGGATCTGCTAGAATTGGCATTGGATCTACACAATCTACAATTGGATTCACAACATACCATAAATTTAGAAATGCTGAACAAGTAATATATCAAACCAAATCTCAAACTGCTGTTGGCGGGATTAATACTAACTCATCTTACTATGTTTCTGTTGTTGGTCCATCAACTGTAAAACTTCATCCAACACAAAATGATGCCATTATTGGCATTAATACGGTAGTTTTAAGTTCATTTGGAATAGGCAAGCATACTTTAAAATCAGTTAACAAAAAATCTGTTGTAGAAAGCATTACTGTTACTTCGCCTGGGATAAACTATCAAAACAAACAAAAAACAACTAATATTTCTGGCATAAACACTTCACTTAATCAAATAACAATTGTTAATCATGAGTATAATTCTGGGGAAAAAATTAAATATACACCATCTGAAACTGCTATTGGTGGTTTAACAATCGGAACAGAATATTATGTGACAAAAGTAGATAATGATAACTTCAAATTATCTCAAGTTGGTGGTACTACTGACAAAGAATTTTACTATAGAACTCAACAGTACGTTGAACTTAGTTCTGTGGGAGTTGGAACTCACTCATTTAACTATCCAGATATAACTGTTACTTTATCTGGAAAAATAGGAATTTCCTCGATTGGAACAGAGACTTTTGAGGCAAGAATTCAACCAATTTTTAGAGGTAACGTTTCTTCAGTTCATCTCTCGCATCAAGGTGTTGGTTATGGATCTTCAGAGGTTATTAATTTTGAAAGAGTACCAGATATCTCTTTAATTTCCGGCAAAAATGCACAATTACTTCCTGTGATTAATAATGGAAAAATAATTGAGGTGTTAGTTCTAAATTCAGGATCCAATTACAATTCTCCCCCCAATATCGTTATAAACGGAGATGGAATTGGCGCTGTATTGACTCCGGTTATTCAAAATGGTGATTTGACTTCGATAAAAATAATTGAATCGGGAAGTGGTTATACTCAAGCAGGCACCTCAATTGAAGTTCTATCTCCTGGAACTGGTTGCAAATTTATACCAAGAATTAAGAACTGGAGAATAAATCTGTTCGAAAAACATTTCAATACTTTCACTCAGGATGATGGATTTATAACTGAGGGAATGAAATCAGAGTATGAACTTCAATATTGTCATTTGTACTCACCGAGAAAGCTAAGAGAAACTTTATTTTCAACAGATTCATCTGGAAAAACTTTATACCAAAGTAAAGATTTAAGAAAAACCGGACCTGGTGGTTTAGAAACAACTCCTTTGGGGCACTCTCCAATTATTGGATGGGCTTATGATGGGCATCCAATTTATGGACCATATGGATACGTCACAAAATCTGGCGGCACAGTTGCTCTAATGAAATCTGGTTACCAATTAAACTCATCTAGAAGTTCTGGACCACCAACTTCAATTTATCCTTTAGGTTTTTTTGTTGAAGATTATACTTATAAAAATGTGAGCGATGAAACAGTTTTAGATGAAAACAATGGTAGATTTTGCGTGACTCCTGAATTTCCAAAAGGAACTTATGCTTATTTTGCTACAATTAACACCTCCTCAATTGATACTGTTCTACCATTTTTAGGATATAAAAGACCACTATTCCCATATTTGGTTGGAGAGAATTTTAAAGGAATTCCTAATAAATTTAATTTTGATCCTAAATCAAATCAAGATGAATATGATTTAAATAATACTAATTTATTGAGAAATACTGAACCATATAATTTAATAAATGAACTAGTAAACTATGAATATCTTAATTTACCAAATAGTTTGAATCAAAAAACAGATATTACATCAGTGACTCCAGGACAAATAGAAAATATTGGAATTATTACTGGGGGAAATTTTTATAAAATAAATGATTCTATTATTTTTGATGAAACTGGCACAGGTGGTTTTGGTGTCATGGCAAAAGTTTCAAAACTATTAGGAAAGTCAGTTAATAGTGTAAGCGTTGCTACTAGCAGTATAAACAATGTAGAAATATCACCATCAAAAAATAAGGGCGAGTATATTATTATATGTGATAGTCCACATAAATTTAAAAATACCGATATCATTAATATAACTGGTCTATCAACCACTTCATCAAAAATAGAAGGTTCTTATTCAGTTGGAATCGGAAATACGGCACTTCTTACTGTCGCTGGATTAGGAACAACCTCTTCTGGTATATCAACGATAGGCATTACTGGGATAGTAACATATTTCAGTGTCATGGGTAATTTTATTGATTTGCGAGAAAATGATATTCTTAGTATTGGAACGGAGAGAGTAAAAGTTTTAAATGTACAACCTGAATTTTCTAGAATTAGAGTATTAAGAGGCGTTGATGGAACTGTCGCTGGATCAGCACATACAGTGACCACTATTCTTTATGCTGACCCAAGAAGACTTATAGTAAATGTAGGATTTAATACGTCTTATAATTATAAACAAAATAAACAAATTTATTTTGATCCAGCAGAGGTTGTTGGTCTTGGAACATCAGCAGGGGTTGGGATTGGATCAACAATAACAATTTCCAATCCTGGCGCCGCGACGACAATATTCATTCCAACTAAAACTCTGTTTATTAAAAATCATAATCTTGAAACTGGAGATATTGTAACATATTCTTCGAATGGTGGGAGTGGCATCGTTGTTGAGGATCAACATAATGTTGGAGTTGGAACAACATTATCTAATGGTCAAACTCTGTTTGTTGCAAAAATTGATAATAATTTGATTGGATTATCAACCGTTAGAGTCGGACTTGGAACGACCGGAACCTTTGTCGGAATTGCAAGTACAGTAAGTTCTTCAACAACACTTTTCTTTAAAAGCATTGGTGTTGGAAATACTCATAGTCTTAAAACAAATTATGAAGTAATCACTGGAGAAATTAATAGAAACCTCGTCACTGTATCCACAGCTCAAACTCATGGATTAGAAACAGGTCATACTGTAAATGTTGATATAAATCCATCAATATCTACTACATTTACCCTTACTTATAGCGATTACTCTAGAAAATTATTAATTAATCCACAAACTTTTAACTCATCCGGTATTAACACATTATCAAGTATTTTTACTGTTATTAACCATGGATATAAAACAGGTCAAAAAGTTTTACATACTTCCACTTCTCCATCTCAAGGACTTTCTAATAATAAAAGTTATTTTATAGTTAGAATAAACGATAATAGTTTTAAATTATCAAACACATATTTTGATTCAATTCAATTAAAACCATCTACTATAGGTATTTCTAGTGCCTCTAGTGGGACTTTTTCGCTTATTAATCCACCATTAGAGGTTTATAGAAACTCTACATTGACTTTTGATCTATCGAGTTCTACATTATCGTACATTAATCAATCAACTTTATATCCCGCGTTTGAATTAAACTTTTATACCGATGAAAATTTCACTAAACTTTATGATAAAAATTTAGAAAGTGCAACTTTTGAAATTCAAAGAGTTGGAGTCGTTGGTGTATCAACTAATGCAAAGGTTACGTTAACTATAAACGAAAAAACACCACAAACACTATTCTATAAGTTAGATTCTGTCTATGATAATGATTTACCGGCAGTAAAATCTGAAGTTAATGTTGACTCTGAAGTTCAACTGAATAATAGAGTGATTTCTAAATTTAGTTTGTATAATGGTAAACATGTAATAACCTCCATCTCTTCAACGGCGTTCACTTACCCCTTAAGTATGAAACCAGAGAGATCATCTTATGTTTCCTCAACATCATCTCTGAGATATGAAACAGATTGTGTACATGCCTTTGGTCCGATTTCGCAAATTGAAATTAAAAATAAAGGAAAAAACTATTATGCTTTGCCTGAAATTACTTCGATAAGATCTGGTATTGGTTCTGGAGCTATTTTAAAAATCTCTAGTACTTCGATAGGAAAAATCAAAAAAGTAAAAATAAAAGATATTGGGTTTGATTTTGCATCTGATAAAACAGTCAGACCAACTGCTGCAATTCCTCAAATAATAAAAGTAGAGGCTTTAGCATCATTTGATTTTATAGGAATAACCTCTGCCGGCAGAGGTTATTCTCGTGCTCCAAAATTACTTGTTCTTGATGGTAGGACAAATTCTCTGGTTAATGATGTTGATTTAAGGTACTCTTTAGGTGACAGCCAAGTAAAAATATTTAAAAATACATTTGGTATTAATAATGTAAAACCGATAATACTTCCAACTCAAAATACAAATGGGGTTTTGATTCAGCACGTAGGATATAATACAACAAGTAAAGATGTTACAGTCAAACTTGCAGTTGGTTTTAGCACTGCAGATTCTTGGCCGTTTGCTATTGGTGATAAAGTTCTGATTGAAAATGTTAGTATTGGTATTGGATCTACAGGAAAAGGATTTAATTCACAAAATTATAATTACAAGTTGTTCACATTAACTGGTGTAACAACTAATCTCGGGGGAATTGGATCTGTTACTTATAGTCTAAATGGTTTGGTAAATGATGGAGAACTTGTAGGAACATTTAGCACAGCAACTTCATCTGGCAGAATTATTCCTGAAAAACATTTCCCAGTATTTAATCCTAAATTAAAAACAAATAATTATAATGTGGGAGAAATCGTAAAATCGAAATCATCATCTATCACAGGAACTGTTGAGAGTTGGGATTCTAGAAATACAATTTTAAAAATTTCTTCCAAGGATCAATTTATTAGTGGTGAAATTATTGAAGGTTTATCATCCAAAACTCAAGGATTTGCTTCATCTGTCACATCTTTTGATACGTCTTTTGTTGTTGGATCCTCTTCAACTATTACCCAGGGATGGCAAAACATATTTGGATTCTTAAATAATAATCTTCAAAGAGTACAAGATAGTTTTTACTATCAAAAATTCTCATACTCTTTAAAATCAAAAGTAGCATTTGATACTTGGAAGGATCCAGTAGGCGCCTTGAACCATACTTTAGGTTTTAAAAAATTTGCTGATTATCAGTTAGAGTCAACTCTTCCAAGGGATAAACAAACTGATATGAAGATTGGTTTATCAACTGAATTAGGTTATGTTGAATCTGTTTTAGACTTGACCAGGTTTGTTAATTTAAACTGTGTATTTGATTTTGATCTAGTTAGAGAAAATTCTATCAATCTTAACTCTTCAATTATCTCGGATAAAATTATTTTTTCAAATAGAATTTTAACTGATTATGAAGAATCAATTGGAAATAGAGTTTTATTAATCGATGATATTAGTGGATTATTTAATAGTAATCCAAGAGCGACGGCATTTAGTATTGTTAATACATTTAAGTTATCCTCTGTTAGAGCACAGAAATACATTACATTTGTAACGGACAGAAGATACACCGCTCAACGACAACTATTAATTGTTGATTTAATTCATGATGGATTTTTTGCTTACATGAATCAATACGGGAGAGTTGAAACTACCTATGATCAGGGATCATTTGATTTTTCAGTTTCTGGATCAGATGGTCAGCTTTTATTTTACCCAACTCAATCAAGTATTAATGATTATAATGTAACTTGTTTATCTTATAATCTAGATGATAATCTTTTAAGCACAGGATCTACAAGCATTGGAGGAGTTCTATTAATCGATACTGATAGTGTTTCTTTATCCTCCGGAGTCACGACTAGCATAGTTGGAATTGCTAGCACTTATAGCTCTGTCAAAGTTCTCGTTCAAATAACTCCTGATATTAATTCTAATAAGTTTGAGTTTGAAGAATTAAATATTGTTCATGACGGAACAAATATTGAATTATTAGAATACGGACAATTAACAACAATTCCAACTGCTTTTGGTGGTTCTGGTTTAGGAACATATCATCCGTATTTTAGTGGATCAAACTTAAAAATTGATTTCATACCTAACTCTGGAGTTGGCATTGGGACAACTGGTGCAATCAATACCATACAGGTAGGATTGGCAAATTCATCATTTAGTGGAATTGGAACACTTGATTTAAAACATGCTAGGCTTGAGGTAAGAACAACCTCAATATCTTCCTCAGCATCTCCTGGTCTAACTACAGTTGGACAATATCCAAATGAATATGATGCTGCTTATTTCGTAGTTCAAATTGTAGATACTACAAATAATAGATGCCAAATGTCAGAGGTTATTGTCGTTGATGATTATGTTGACACAACAACTTCATATGATACTTATGATACTGAGTTTGGTATTGTTCAGACACATTCTGGTCTCGGAACAATTGGTTCAAGAGTGTCTGCAGCAGGCACTGTTGAGTTGCTTTTTACTCCCATCCCAAGTATTGCCACTCAAGTAAAAGTTTATATGAATGCTCTACGTCATCAAGATGATAGTAGAGATATCATAAGTTTTAATAATGGTACTATTGAAACTTTCCTTTCAAATTATACAGGAACTGAGAGAGATATTAAGAGATCCTTTGATTTAAAACATAAATCAGATCCAATTTTTGAGAGATATTTTAATGGAAGTAGTAGTTCAATCGTAGATCTAACAAATGATACAATTTCCATTCCAAATCACTTCTTTGTGACTGGAGAGAGTGTTGTTTACTATCAATCTGGAGCGGGAACAACCCAGGCAATTGGAATTGCAACAACAACAATCGCTGGTGTTGGATCTACAGATAAATTAACTCCAGGAATAACAACAACAAATAGTCTTTTTATTGTAAAAGTAGACTCAAATAAAATTAAACTTGCGTCCAGCGCACAAAATGCACTAAAATTTGTTCCAGATGTTTTAGATTTAACGAGTGTTGGTATTGGAACCTTACACCGTTTTGTTTCCACAAATCAAAACGCAAAGGTTGTTATCTCCCTAGACAATATTATTCAATCGCCCGTTGTATCAACTGCAGTAACCACTACTCTTGCGGATCAAGTTTTTACAACTGATGATCTTATCAAATTTAGCGGAATAACCTCATTCTTCGGTGGAGACTTAATTAAGATTAGTAATGAAATTATGAAAATTGAGGGTGTTGGTATAGGGAGCACTAATACAGTTAAAGTTCGTAGAGAGTGGATGGGCACATCACTTGCTGGTTATTCTACAGGTCAACTAGTTACAAAGGTTAATGGTAACTATAATATTATTGATAATACTATTACATTTTCAGAAGCTCCATATGGTAATACTCCTCTTGGTACAAGTACAAATCCACCAGATGAGAGAGATTGGACTGGAATAACCACATCATCATCTTTCCACGGAAGATCATTTATTCGATCTGGAATAAAAAATTCCTCTAACGACACGTATCACAAAAATTATGTCTTTGATGATATTTCATCTGAATTTAATGGAACAAATCAAAATTTTACTTTAAAATCTAATGGAGTTAATGTCTCAGGGATAACCAGCGATGCTGTAATCTTGATTAATGATGTCTTCCAAGGTCGAGGAAACTCATCCACCTATGTTTTAAATGAAAGTTCTGGAATAATCACAATTAGTTTTAATGGAACCGCACAAGTTATAACATCTGATGTTGGAATATCTTCATTCCCTAAAGGTGGAATTATTGTTTCTGTTGGTTCAACTGAAGGATCCGGATATCAACCATTAGTCTCTGCGGGCGGGACAGTTACTGTCTCCTCCGCTGGAACAGTTCAATCAATTACAATTGGAAATACTGGTTCTGGTTACAGATCTGCAGCAACATACAAAATTCTCACTGATGTTTCTAATTCTGTTGGAATTGGTTCAACCATCATTTTCTTAGAAAATAACAATAGTGTCTTCAGTCTATTAAGTCTACTTAATACTGGGTCGAATTGTAGTATTGGGGTTGGAACATTTATTGAAATTAGCAATGTTATCACCTCAGTTGGATCTACCTTTGTTCAGGTAGGAACTGCTGCAACAAGTCAATATGCCATCCCATCTGGAACACAAGCAGTAATTAAGATATCAAATCCACAGACTGGAGTTGTTAATATTGGTGTAAGCACTGGTTCCGTTGGAATTAATACAATTGAGCATGTTGGTTATGCTACAATTATTTCTGGGGGCATATCAACAACAGTAACGATTACTAACGCCGGATCTGGTTATACAGCACTTTCATTAATTAAGACCGAATTGATTTCACATCCAGTTTCTTCTGGAAGCACAATAATATTTACATCTAACTTAACTAATGTAAATGTTGGAAATGTTGTTTCTGTTGGCACTGCAATTACAAATGCATCCATCGTTGGAATTGCATCCACATCATTTACGATTGGTTCTGGCAGCACCTCACCCTCTTCAATTGGAATTGGAACGGTTATAACATTTAAAAAAAATAATCCACCATATGTTGTAATTGATAGTCCAGACTCATATTCTAATATTCCTCTTCGTTATAGTTCATCTTCGTCTGGAGTTGGAACAGAAGCAAAAGTCGATATTGTTGTTGGACAAGGTTCAAGTGTAATAGATTTTGAAGTTACTAATACTGGTTATGGTTATAGAAATGGTGACATACTAACTGTTCCTGTTGGCGGATTAACTGGCATTCCAACTTCTGCTAATTTTAGAGAATTTCAACTTACAGTTCAAAATATTTTCACTGATGAATTCAGTGGATGGTCTATTGGTGAACTTGATGTTTTTGATAATTTTGATGAATTATTCGATGGTAACACTCAAACTTTCCAATTAACAAAAGGTGGACTCATTAAATCAATCGTCGCTGCAAGAGGATCAAATATTATTGTTCAGGATACTTTACTCATCTTTATTAACGATATTCTTCAAGTTCCTGGAGAGGGTTATGTTTTCTCAGGTGGAAGTATCATAACATTTACAGAGGCTCCAAAAGTTGGAGATACCTCAAAAATTATTTTCTATAAGGGAAGTGGAAGTGTTGATGTTGTAGGTAGAGAAATTATTGAAACTGTCAAGGTTGGTGATGATTTAACGATTGGATATGATGCATCCGTTGGTCAACAACCATATCAACAAGAGGAAGAAAGAATAGTAACCTCTATTAATTCTACTGATGAAGTATCCACTGTTTCGTATTTTGGACCAGGAAATACTGAGGATGAAACTTTGTTAAGACCAGTTGTTTGGTGCAGACAAACTGAAGATAAAATAATTAATGAAAAAGATGTTGGAAAGGATAGAGAACTTTACGAACCAAATATCAATCACTTTGGTTATGTTATAAAAACAGTTGGTGTTGGGTCCACTGCAATCTATGTTGATAATATTAGACCATTCTTTAATGCCCGAAATGAAAATGATACGTCTTTAACTTTCCAAAATAGTATTACAATTATATCACAGGAAAATAGATCTGGCGCTATAGCTACAGCAGTTGTTTCTGGTTTAGGGACAATTTCCTCTGTTGTTATCTCTGATGGTGGTGCTGGTTATACAACAGCAATTGTAAGTTTTGGATCAACTGTTGGAGTTGATACCTCTACAAGAGCATTTGGATCTGTAACAATCGGAGCTGGCGGAACTATCACTGGCGTAGCAATCACAAGTCCAGGAGTTGGGTATACTTCATCCAATCCACCTCAAGTCCTTATTTCATCACCCAACCCTGTGGTTGAAACAAATAACGTGTCTTCATTCTCTGGTGATTCTGGTGTGATTGTTGGATTTGGTACAACAACACAATCCTTTATTGATAAATTTATATTTGATTTTTATATCCCACAAGATTCTTTCTTAAGAAACACCACCTACGTTGGAACTGCAATTACATTAAGTTCAATAAACGTTAATGATTATTTCATTGTTTATAATTCTAATGTTGGTATTGGAAGCACAGTGTTAATATCAAAAGATGTTTTAAACAACATAGTCGGCATAGGGACAAATTTTGTTGACAACGTTTATCAGGTTGATACTGCTTTTACAACACAATCAACTGTGGCTGGAATTGGACTGACTCATGTAAGAAGAGTTTTTGCTCGAATAACAGGTATTGGAACAATTAACTTCAGTTCCACATTAATAACATTTGATTCTACAGTGTTTACTTTTGATTCTATAGGTAGTGTTGGAAGCGCATACACTGGAATTGTGACAACATCAAATTACTTTGGTAATTTTAGTTGGGGTAGAATAGATCTTACTGCAAGGGCAGAATCTAACGAATTTAATTTCTATGGTGATAGGAGAGTTGGTGGCATCACGACTTCAGCGATTGTTCAGAGAACCAAACCTCTTAAATTTAAAAAGTACCTAATCTAAATACTTCTAAACTAAAACATCTATAATGGCAAGAGTAGCAATAAACACTGGAGCAGCAGCTAACGATGGCACAGGTGATACTCTGCGAGCAGCTGGTGGTGTTATTAATGATAACTTTCTTGAGGTTTACACCTATCTAGGGGCGGGGAGCACTACAACCCTATCTGCACCTGTTTGGAATACCACATCTGTAGGTATTAACACATTGAGAAATGTTGGAATGGGAACAACAAATCCAAGATTTGCTCTGGAAGTTGGTGCTGTTGGGACATCAGGAACCACATTATTCGTAAATGGTGATGCACGAATCACTGGAATCTTAAGTATTGGAACTTCGTCTATCACTCTTAATGGGTCCACGAATATTATTAATGTAGGCACCGGTGTTACTATTAATGGATCTACCGGTATTATTAGTGCAACATCCATTGTCTTGAGTGGCACAACTTTAACTGGCGCTGCGGTAACTTCCATTGTTGCAGGCACTGGTATAAATGTCTCTGGATCTACGGGGCAAGTAACGATTACTGCAACTGGTAGTGGTGAATCATCCCAGTTCGTAACTACTGCTGCTGGTATTCATACACTCTCTAATATTGGTATTGGAACCACAAATCCAACAAGTGCTCTTACAGTGGTTGGTAGTGGAACATCAACATCTCAACTTTTTGTTACCGGTGTTTCTACATTCCAAGATAATCTTGGAGTTGGAGCGACAACAAATCCACCAGCATACACTTTAGATGTTGCTGGATATGCAAGAATTAGAGATGGTTTAATTCTTACTGGTGGAAGCACGTATCCTGTTGAACTTTTTGCGGATTTAATCATTGGTGGATATAATTTGGATATCTTGGGTGGTGGAAATTTAAATGTTGATCCTGGTAATTTAAATGTTGGTGGTAACGTAGTTGTATATTCTCCAGGCACACTTAATGTTGGTACTGGTGGAACTGTAATTACCACAACTAGTGCTGGATTGGTTGGGATTGGAACCACAAATCCAACAAGTGCTCTTACTGTAATTGGTAGTGGAACATCAACATCTCAACTTTTTGTTACTGGTGTGTCAACCTTTGTTGGTTTGATTACAGCTGGTAGAATCACTGCAGGACTGACTAGTAGTATCATACCTTTCTATTACGATACATACGCAAGTCTTCCATCATATTCTACTTATCACGGTGCGGTTGCTCATGCACATGACACTGGTAAGTTATATTATGCTCATACACGTTGGGTAGAGTTAGTTAATACGGAAGCTGATGGAACTGTAGGCACAGGCACTGAAAGATATAATATTGGAATCACATCAGTTACCACATTAAACGTTTCTGGTGTAGTTACCGCAACATCATTCGTTGGTGATGGTTCTGGTTTGACTGGTGTTGTTGGTTCTGGTTCGGGTCTTATCATAAAAGACTCTGGAACCACCGTAGGAACAGCAGGAACGATTGATTTTGGAGATAATTTAACAGTTTCTCCGATTTCTGCTGGTGTAGTGACTGTAACCGGATCTGCTAGTGGTGGATCATCCCAGTTCGTAACCACTGCTGCTGGTATTCATACACTCTCTAATGTTGGCATCGGAACCACAAATCCGACAAGTAAACTTACAGTTGGTGCTGTTGGTGCTGCTACAACTAACTTAGTTGTAAATGGTTGGGCAAATATTAGTGGAATGAATATTGTCCAAGACACTGACACAAACTCAATTTATATTGGATATGAAGCAGGACAAAGTTTACTTACTCAAGCAAATGATAATGGTAATATCGCTCTTGGTTATAGATCTTTATATGGATCAACTTCCCCAGATTATTGTATAGCAATTGGATATGAAGCTCTTAGAAATCCAACCAGCAACACTGATAATACTATCGCAATAGGACATCAGGCAGGTTATAATGGTGGCGGTGGATCAAATGTGTTTATTGGATATGAAGCAGGACAAAATGCTACTACTGGACATTCTAACGTTGCTATTGGATATCATGCAGCACGCTCCAGTTCTCCCTCCTTTGGTGTTTATATTGGGTATGATGCTGGAAAGAACGCTGATGGCATTGGAAACGTCTTTGTAGGACACAACGCAGGTGACGGTGTTACATCTGGAGATTATAATACCTTTATTGGTGAGGCTGCAGGAAATGATATGACAACTGGTAGCGATAACGTCATTATTGGTGGATATCAAGGAAATGAAAAGGGACTTGACATCAGAACTTCATCCAATAATATAGTTCTTTCTGATGGTGATGGAAATATAAGATTCTATGCAAACTCCAGCGGTAATGTTGGAATTGGAACCACAAATCCAACAAGTGCTCTTACAGTGGTTGGTAGTGGAACATCAACATCTCAACTTTTTGTTACTGGTGTTTCTACCTTCAGTTATATCCAAAATACTGGTATAACATCTACCAAGGACCTTATTGTTTATGGAACTGGTAATGATGCTGGTTCTGCATCAACTATATCGTTGAGAAGTAGAAACAATTACATTGATTTTAATGCTCAGCTCGCAACGGCTCAATCATTTGCAATTAGACTCCTGAATTACCCTATTCTTCAAGGAACTTATCTTTACCCAACTGGTGGTTCTGCAGCCTTAAACAATTGGGATGGCACTGAGGCAATAGTAGTCAATGATACTGGAATTTTGATGGGTCCTGCATTTGCAGGGCCAGGCACTGGAAGACCAGTTATTATTGGCACTGGAACTTCTACTGGAACTGCATTACAACAACTTCAAGTTACTGGTGGTGCTTATGTTTCTGGTAATGTTGGACTTGGAACCGCAAATCCATTAGGGCCTCTACAAGTTGGTGTTGGATCTTCTGCAGTTATAGTTACTTCTACTGGATCTGTCGGCATAGGAACCACAAATCCAACAAGTGCTCTTACTGTGGTCGGTAGTGGAACATCAACATCTCAACTTTTTGTTACTGGTGTTTCTACTTTTGCTGGTATCACAACAGTCACTGGACCAACATTATTTGCTAAACAACTGAATGTTTCTGGTATTACAACAGCAACCTCTTTCAGAACCAATACAACTGTTGGTGATGGAACAGATGTTGGATTTGCTATTAAGTATTACATAACTGCAAATAATAATTCCTCTGCATATAGATTTGCTGGTCCTGGAGTATTAAATAGCACCGATGATCCAACAATTTATTTACATAGAGGATTTACTTACATTTTTGAAAACTCTACTGGAACTAATCATCCATTTGCGATTCGCACAAGCAGTGGAGGATCTGCATATACTTCTGCATTCTTGAGTGGATCTCAAAGTGGAACGCAAATATTCACAGTTCCTTTTGATGCTCCAAACACTTTAGTATATCAATGCACCATTCACTCAAATATGGTTGGAACTCTCAATATTGTCACATGAACTTAAATGTCATCTAAGATGCTTAATAAATAACTAAAAAATACCGTCAAATGGCTGCAATTATAACTGATCAGATTAGAATATTAAATGCCAAAAATTTTGTTGCGAATGTTGGCGTTGGCACTTTTTATTCTTTTATTGGTTTACCAAATCCCAGTGATTATCAGTCTGATTGGGATAGTAATCCTCCATCACCTAAAGATAATTTTGACCAGGAAAATGATTACTGGGATACGATGATGGCATTGAAAAAAATCAATGCGAGTGATGTAAGACAGGTTATAACAAAAAGATTTTGGTCTTCAGGAACAGTTTATGATTATTATAGACATGATTATAATAGATCAAATACGGCTAAAATCTCTGGAGCAACCAATTTATATTCAGCATTTTATTATGTAATAAATGAGGATTATAAGGTTTATTCTTGTCTTCAAAATGGAACTGACCCAGACAATCCAAACGGAAGACCATCGTTGGATCAACCCACATTTACTGATTTAGAACCAAGATCTGCAGGTAGCAGTGGTGATGGTTATATTTGGAAATATCTTTATACAATAAAACCAAGTGAAGTTATTAAGTTTGAAACAACAGATTTTATTCCAGTGCCCTCTAACTGGAGTACATCACCAGATAATGCAGCAGTTAGAGATAATGCTGTCGATGGATCAATTAAAATTGTTACAATTACAGATCGTGGAGTAGGTCTTGGAACAGCAAATGTCACTTACACTAGAGTTCCAATTAAAGGTGATGGAATCGGAGCAGAATGCACGATTACAATTAACAATGACTCTAAAGTAAGTTCTATTATTGTTTCCAATCAGGGTTCTGGTTATACTTTCGGAAACGTCGATCTAATCACTGGAGGAGTTCCAACTGGAACCACAAGACCAACTTTTAATGTTATTATCTCTCCTAAGGGAGGTCATGGAGATGATATTTACAGAGAACTTGGCGCATACAATGTTCTTCTCTATTCTAGAATTGAAAATGATAATGAAAATCCAGATTTTATAACTGGCAATCAAATAGCAAGAATAGGAATCGTTCAAAATCCAGAAGTCACCACTGGAACATTATTGACAGTGGATAAAGCAAGTGCAGTATATGCATTGAAATTAACTGGAGTTGGATATAGTTCAGCAACCTTTACCGCAGACTCACAAGTAAAACAGACAGTTTCTTCTGGAACAACTGCTGTTGGTAGGGTAATAAATTATGATCAAACTACAGGAGTCTTGAAGTACTGGCAGGATAGAACAGTGTCTGGATTTAGTACTGTTGGAACAGCACAAACGAATCCTATACATGGGTTCAATATGACAAGATTCACTGCTTCACCCTCTTCGGGCGGAAGTTTAACAATCATCCCATCAACTGGTTCAAATCTTTCTATTGATACTTCATTCACAGGTGTTAGCACCGCAATAAATAGTAGAACATATTACCTAGGTCAAACTTTCACAAACGGCGTTTCATCCCCAGAAGTGCGAAAGTATTCTGGAAACATTATTTATGTTGACAACAGACCAGCGATTACTAGATCATCTAATCAAAAAGAAGATATTAAAGTCATTCTGCAGTTCTAAAGAATTATGCCTCAGCAAACGAATCTTAATGTAGTTCCATACTTTGATGACTTTGATCCATCCAAAGACTATCATAAGGTGCTCTTTAAACCTGGATATCCAGTTCAAGCGAGAGAGTTAACAACTCTACAATCAATACTGCAGAATCAAATTGAAAAATTTGGTCAGCACTTCTTCAAGGAAGGTGCAAAAGTTATTCCAGGAAATATTGGATATTCTCAACTTTATTATTGTGTTCAATTAAATAATAATTTTCAAGGAGTTCCTGTCTCTGCTTATGCGGATCAATTAGTTGGTAAAAAAATTACAGGGCAAACGTCTGGAGTCTCCGCATTTGTGGATAAAATTTTATCACCGATAGATTCTGAAAGGGGTAACTTAACACTTTATATCAGTTATTTGAATTCTAGCACTTCAAATAATTCAACACAAATATTTTCTAATGGCGAATCTCTAACTTGTGATTCTGCCATCATATCTGGATTACTAGGAAATACAACAATTACAGCGGGTAGTCCATTCGCGGTTACTTTATCTTCAAATGCCACCGCAACTGGATCCTCCTTCCAAATTCAAGATGGTGTCTATTTCATACGCGGAAACTTTATAAATGTAAAATCAGAGACTTTAATTTTAGATCAATATTCAAACTCTCCAAGTTATAGAGTTGGTTTGTTTGTATCAGAACAAATTATTAACGATACCATTGATGAAAGTTTAACCGATAATTCTCAAGGATTTAATAACTATTCTGCCCCTGGTGCAGATAGGTTAAAAATATCTGTCAGTTTAACAAAAAAATCACTAACAGATTTAAACGATAATAGTTTTATTGAACTTGCAACAATTACTAATGGAGTCATTAAATCAAAAGTAGACAGAGGGGATTTAGGTGGTGGAACAGGATACCTCGATATTAGAGACATTTTAGCAAGAAGAACCTACGCAGAATCTGGTGATTATTATGTAAAAGATTTTGATATAAGTCTTTTAAACTCATTAAATGATAATATTGGAAATAGAGGAGTATTTCAATCTGGACAGTTCACTTATGGAGGATCTGTTCCATCGGATAATTTAGCATTATATAAAATTTCTCCAGGTAGAGCTTTTGTTCGTGGTTATGATCTTGAACTCTTAACTCCAACATTTATCGACGTAGAAAAACCAAGAACAACAAAGACAATCGAAGATCAAGAAATCATTTATAACACTGGACCAACTTTAAAAGTTAATAGAGTTTATGGAGTTCCTGTTCTTGGCATTGGAAACACATATGTTCTAAGCTTAAGGGACAGTAGAAGAGGTGTTGGAATAGCGACTGTAGGTAATGAAATTGGTCTCGCTAGAGTCTACGATTTTAGATTGGAATCTGGATCATATGATGCGACAAATTCTAATTTAAATCAATGGGCTTTGTCACTTTTTGATGTGCAGACTTTTACTAATATTACACTTAATCAAGCAACATCTTTAAGTATTCCAACTCGTGTGGAGGGATCTAATAGTGGTGCGACTGGTTTTATTAGACATGCAGTGTCTGCGGGGGTAGCAGTAACAGTTTATGATACTTCTGGAGAGTTTATTGCAAATGAATCTTTAATTTTTAATGGTATTGCTGATGGAAGAATTGCAATTGCAGTTACTACACACTCACTTTCTGATGTAAAATCGGTTCATGGCACAAACAATGGAATTGTTGGTTTAGGATCAACATTTTTAGGAGATATAGTTCAGTCCATCGGATTCAATGTTGGTGTTGCAACAATCAGCACTGGCAGTGGTGGTATCAGCACAGTCTTTAGCACTAATACATTATTTCCAGGGACAATAATAAAGAGGAATAATTTAGTTCAATTCAGTAATCCAGCGAATAGAGATATTAGTTTTGCAAAGGTAGTTAGTGTTGGAACAAGTAGTGTTACGATAGAGGCAGTAACGACTGTTACTGGAATTGCATCAGGCGATCTACCAACAACAACTCTTAATGCTACAGACTTTAAAATTTTAACCACAAAACTAGATCTATCATCGGATAAAACTCTTTATACAAAACTTCCAAAGAATAATATTTCTTCTGTTGACCTTACTGATGCAAGTTTAAGTATTAGAAAAACTTTTACGGTAAATATTTCTTCAAATCAACTTTCTACTGTTGTGACTGCAGGAACTAATGAAACATTTTTGCCATTTGATGAAGAAAGATATACATTAACTCGCTCAAATGGTGAAACTGAAACTCTAACTTCAGATAGGTTTGAATTTTTAGTTGGAAGCACTCAATTACAAATTCGTCATCTTGGTAGTAATGATACTGGTGCAACTTTAACTGCTACATTAAGAAAGATAAAACCAAAAGCAAAAGAAAAAATTAAAAACAGAGTTAACTCACTAATTATCGATAAATCAAAATATGCAGGATCCGGCATTGGGACAACAACTTTAAATGATGGACTAATATTCGGAAATTATCCATTTGGAACAAGAGTTCATGATGAGATTCTTTCACTTAATGTGCCAGATATTATTGAAATTCATGGAATATTTGAATCGGCAGATACATCAAACCCATCCGCACCAAAAATTACTCTTTCCTCTCTTACAAGTTCATCCACAACTACAACAGAACTCATTATCGGAGAAACTTTAGTTGGGCAAACAAGTGGAGCAGTGGCTATTTGTGCCGAAAAATTATCATCATCTCAAATTGTATTCATTTATAAGAATGACAGTAGATTTAAAGAGGGGGAAACCGTATCTTTTTCAGAATCAAAAGCAAAAGGAGTTATCACTACACTAGATTCTGGTAGTTTTGAAATTTCATCGAATTATAAGTTCAATACAGGACAAGAAGAGACAATTTATAACTATGGTACGTTAATAAGAAAAAATGACTCTGAGGAACCATCAAAAAGATTAAAAGTTTACTTCTCAAATGGATATTTTGAGTCAACTGATGATGGAGATATTACAACAGTTAATTCCTATTCTAGATTTAACTACTCAACGGATCTGCAGACAGTCAATGGTAATTCAGTATCTGATATTATTGATATTAGACCAAGAGTTTCTTCTTTTACCGTATCTGAGAATTCTCGTTCACCACTAGAATTTCTTGGAAGAACTTTTAACTCATCTGGAAATTCTGCTGCTAATATTTTAGCATCAGATGAGTCAATTCTAACTACATTTTCATATTATTTGGGTAGAATTGATAGAATTTTCTTAACAAAAGAGGGCGTATTTCAAGTTAAATATGGTCAACCAGCAGAGAGACCAGAGAAACCAGTTTCTGTCGATGAAGCTATTGAAATAGCAACGATTACACTTCCTCCATATCTTTATACACCAGAGCAAGCATCAATTCAGTTTTTAGAATATAAAAGATATCGCATGGTTGATATCAAACAACTTGAAAATAGAATTAGAAATCTTGAATTTTATACTACATTATCTTTACTTGAGACTAATACAGCAAATTTATTTGTCCCCGACACAGATGGATTGAATAGATTTAAATCTGGATTTTTTGTAGATAATTTTAGTTCTTTTAAATCACAAGAGGAAAACATTGATATTAAAAATAGTATCGATATTAAAAATAAAGAACTGAGACCAAGACATTATACTAATTCAGTCAATCTAATTTTTGGTCCTGTTACCAATGTTGATCCAACAGAAGATCTTAAATTTAATATAATTGAAGGAGTTAATGTTAGAAGAGCGGATGACGTTGTAACTCTAGATTACGCTGATGTTGTATATATTAAACAATCTTTTGCGACAAGATCTGAGAGTGTGACTCCTTTCCTTATTAGCTTCTGGCAGGGAACGCTAGAATTGACACCATCCTCCGATACTTGGGTTGACACCACTCGTCTTGAAGCAAAAGTTATTAATACCGAGGGTAATTATGCAGAAACACTCAATAATTTAGCGCGAACTGGTATCGTTGATCCTCAAACTGGATTTGGTCCAATTCTTTGGGATTCTTGGCAAACTAACTGGACTGGTAGAGATGTTATAAACACATCAAGAACCAGAGAAGTTACTTTTGGTGGAGAATTCCGTGGTGGCGGTGGCCTTGCTGCACAGTGGGGCACTCAAACAACTCAAGTTATTAGAGATGATTTAAGACAAACTGTAGAAACAGGAGTTCAGACAAGAACAGGAACACGAACTATTGTCACAGAGCAATTTGATAGAACTCCTGTTGGGGATAGAGTTGTAAGTAGAGATCTCGTACCATTTATGAGATCTAGAAACGTTGAATTCGTCTCAAAAAAAGTTAAACCACTCACAAAACTTTATGCATTTTTTGATGGTAAAAACGTAACTAGGTATTGTGTTCCAAAACTCTTAGAAATCAGTATGATTTCTGGAGTATTTCAAGTTGGCGAAAAAGTTATTGGTAGGCAGAGAGCCACTGGTTTAAATCCAGATTTAAGAGCAGACTTCCCTCAAATAACTTTTAGAGTAGCACAATCAAACCATAGAGAAGGTCCATACAATTTTCCAACAGTGACATTTGCAAATAATCCATACACAAGTCAACCACTATCTGGAACTTACTCATCAACATCAAATATTCTTAATATAGATACTTTTTCTCTAGCAAGTCAATCCCAAGGCGAGTTTAGTGGATATGTAGAGTCTGACATGGTTTTATTTGGACAAACAAGCGGAGCAAGAGCAACAATTACCAATGTTAGATTGGTTTCAGATTTATCCGCAACGTTAATTGGTAGTTTCTTTATTCCCAATCCTAACAATGTAAATCACCCTAGATTTGAAACTGGAACTAAGACATTTACCATAGTTAACGATGAAAACAATAATCAAGATCTTGCAACCACAGT
>Ga0194124_10002332_pt1 | contig 21581 bp, 23 predicted proteins | sample TA2KigCas0mmetaG_FD_148605 | JGI IMG/M metagenome (GOLD analysis project Ga0194124, IMG submission 148605) | Freshwater microbial communities from Lake Tanganyika, Tanzania - TA2015031 Kigoma Deep Cast 0m | ecosystem: Environmental > Aquatic > Freshwater > Lake | place: Tanzania: Lake...
TATGCATGGGCTGTGAGGTTAGTGGGTCGGAGGTGACACCCGGACCATGACGACCTCACATCCCCTTGTCAGCTGAACAACCTGCTGGGACTACACAGCCAGGAGACCTCGAGAACTAGGTGGGCGTCCGCAACTGTCTGGCCCTGAGCAAGCAAATGGTTAGCCGTTTTGAGCTTGAAGATGTTCTGTTCGGGTGTATGACTGGTGCGTTTCATGGTGCACTCCCCGGCCCAGTCTGGCCGTATGAGGTCTCTCATTCACCCTGGACCGATTTCTGGGGTCCACGTCAGCAGAAAGTGAATGGTCTCGGGTCAATAGGTAATGCCCTACAAAAGGGGTAACCTGAATGTGGAAGCAGCAATGGTTACATAACATGGAAATCAGGTGGGGAAGACCGACTAATATCTGGTGCCACAGCCTGCTAAAGAATGAGTAGCTGGACATTGATCTTGTTACATCAGCGGATGAGGTCCAGCTGAGGGGAAAAAGCAGGAGTCGTGTAGACATCTACAGGCCGTCCACAGCATTCAGGGGGCATAACGTGTAGGAATCTATCTACGAACAGACAGCGCCGTGTAATACCGCAAGCAACCCATGGAAGCGAGCCAGCAAGAGGGTAAAGTCAACACTAGTCAGATATAGTACAGAACGAATCCAAACAATAACTCTAAGTCTGGATTCTATGCATCCAACAGTTGCTTGTGCCACATCTGAAACATTATTAGTGACCAGATCTTTTGTGCATGATCGGCATTGCCCACGAGGTGAGGTTCGACATATCGGTGATAGAGCGATGAGGAAAAAAGACCTTGCTCTGAAAGTGTACGAGGGTTCAAAAGATCATACACAAGCTCAGCAAGTCTACCTCTAAGCCACATGGAAAGAGGAAGAACAAAGCCCCTTTTGGGAGCATGAATAACCTGTTGAGGGACAATAGGCAAGAGAGACTTGCGCAGTAAATACTTGTAGTCAGATCGCGATGTCCTTAGGGCGGCGGGTATTCGCTGAACTAGATCGATGAGCTCATTATCAAGAAAGGGTGTACGTGCCTCGATTGAATGATGCATGGAAAATCGGTCTGTCATATGCAAGAACTCATCAGGTAGCTGAGTTTGGCAGTCAGTGATAGCAGCTGAATCTCGTACAGAGCTGGTATGGGAAGAAATAAAATGCTGATAAAGGATCTCTGCTGTATCCACAAGAGAATCGGTACTATCAATTAGGATGGACCTTTTATCAGTATCAGTAAAGTAATAGAAGCGGTTAAAGAACAGGGTTCTAAAGAGAGCCAGGTCTACCGCAGAGGATGTACGTGATAAGAGAAAAGGAAAAGATCTACGTTCTAGGTGCAACCACTTGCCATAGTTGCCAAAGAGCTCGTCACCTCCAGTTCCGGTTAAGCAAACACGCACTTGATTTGACATGTGCTTGAAGACATACCAAGACGGAAGACCTCCTCCATATGGCTCGTCAAGAGCAGAAACCATAGCCTCGAGGTCATCTAATAGTGTTTCAGGATCGAGGATAAGCTCAGAGTGTTTTGTGCCACATTGTTGAGCAACTTGGCGAGCAAGCGGCAGCTCATTCCACTGATCTTCATCGTTGCGAGCAAAGCCAAGCGAAAATGTATGAACATCTAATCCGAGACTGCTAGCAATAGTTACAACAGCTGAAGAATCCAAACCACCGGAGAGCGACGCTCCGAGAGGTACGTCGGAAAGTGACCAGCGGCGAACAGAATCATGGAGCGTATTTCGGATGAGATAGGTCCATTCTGATACTGAGTGGGTGGGATCAGGATTAAAGTTAAAGTGCCACCAGCGGCAGGTCTCAAAAGAACAAGAATAAATATCGTACAAGATATAATGAGCAGGTGGGAGACGATGAATTCCGGCAATTATAGACTGTTCACCTGGGACATATTGTAGACTAAGATAGTGAAAGAGACTCTGGCGGTCGATGGCACGACTTATAGTCGGCAAAGATAGTAAGCTTTTAAGTTCTGACGCGAAAGCAAATACACCAGCTTGATGGGTGAAATAAAAGGGTTTAATCCCTATACGATCCCTGGCACAGAGCAACCGGCCAGTTTGGCGATCAAAGAACGCAAAAGCAAACATTCCATTTAATTTCTGGAGAGCATGGCGCCCTTCCCGTTGAAGCAGTGCGAATAGGACCTCAGTGTCTGAATGATGACTAGAGAAGATGTAACCAGAGGCCTCCAACTCGAGCCGAAGGCTAGGTGCGTTGAAGATTTCTCCGTTGTAGACGAGGACGAAGCGTCCGTCCCCCGAGACCATTGGTTGTTGACCACCTGAGCGGTCAACAATGGATAAACGCCGCATGGATAAGCTGAGATTTAAGCTTGGATCCCAAAAAGAACCAGCATCATCGGGACCCCGATGATGCTGGCTATGGTTCATATTCTTGATCCATTGGGGATCCTGTATGCCATGTATTCCAACAATCCCACACATATCGTGGACTACAAAAGAGAAATTATAGCAGATTATTCAGCCCAAAAGTGGAAATGAATTAAGTGGAAGACTTGGCATGATTATTGTGATGGTTTCACAACCAAATCGGCTTCTCCCGGATCAGACAACCAATCAGCCAGCAAACTTATATCAGGGAGCTGATCGACTGGGACCCCTTTGGGAAGATTAAGATTAGTGCGGAGGGTCGCACTTGCGTCGCGACCATATTCGAAAGATATGCAAGAAGCTTCCAATGAACGACAAATAAAGAGACCATAAGCGTACCGACGAGCAAGCTCAACATGTTCGTTATCCGGCAAAGGGAGAGTATGCAGTTTAGATATACGTTGTAAATACTCTTCGGTAGTTTTTGAGTCCAGAGTAAAGCCGAAATGATCATAACGGCCAGTGCCTGCGGTCAAAACAAGCTTGCCAAATACAGCTGCTTCTAGGCCAACCGTACCCCGCACAGTAAGGCAGTAATCCATCAGGCCAATAAGCGAAAAGGTAGACACAGGCGATTCGGGCATTAGTAGCTTAATATGCGGTGGCAATGCACCAAGCGCCTCGCGAATTGCAGTCACTTCAGAATATTCACCAGTATAATTATCACGACGATTCTTGACTATATTTGCAGGATGAATTTTAATAATCCAATTCAGAGAAGGGTTTGCGGCCGCGCCTTTGATCGTCTCAATAAACCATTCCTCGTAATCGCTAAATAAATCCTCACCCCAGAAGAACGTAGCATCCCAAAATAAGTGAGGGAAAATGACTGCAATCGGTTTTTCCGGATCCAGCCGAAGTCTTTGGATTAAGTCAGAGCTATCGTGCATGTTTGTGTTCATCTGAGTTCCTACCTCGTCGTACCATCGACCTGCGCTGTAGCAGCCTTCCAATTCGCTACGTAATTCACTCCAATGCTCTGTGGTCCAGCTCATGGTCCGCAAATACCTCCAGAACTCTGGAGAGGGCATACCAGGATGTACATTTTTATTGTGCAATCCGTAACATTTAAGAAGAAAGGAGCCACCCTTATGTGCAGTATTAAGCGTAATAGCTTTGGCACCAGAGGCGAGTGCTGCTTCAAATAGTTGACCATCTGGGGTATAGCCACGGTCATAGAAGCAGACCAAGTCTGGACTCGTTTTGGCAACGACTGCTTTTGCAATCATGGCCGCCTCCCTTGATTCTGTAAGCGCATCCAACAGGTCTTCATGAATACAAGATTTAGTAGGATCAATAGAACCACATCGGAGCTTACGCATCAACGTAGAAGCGGTAAACTTGCCCACAGAAATACCTTCTTCATCAAGCGTAAGCAGTTCATGCATAGAAGTCAGACTGGCAATCATTCTCCTACTCTGAGCACGACGGATTCTGACTGGTATCGTGCCAGTATCAAAAACCTCCACTGCACCAACCTTGAGATAAAAATCAGCTGAGGCACATTTTGCATCATCGAGCAAAACAGTGACTCTGTATCCGGCGACGCGCAAAGCAATAATAAGCGGTGTTTGAAGTGTTGCAAAACTAGGATTTGCGTAGCCAACAACGAGTGCAGAACGCTTGTAAGGATGAGATGCCGGATCCAGCTGACGGGCAGGATTCGATCCGTTTAAGAAGGCAGAAAATTCAGCTCTGGCCTCTACTTGTTGAGAGCGAAAGGAAGGGCGAAACGGGAGCACAACAGAACGAATTGAGGCAATTAATCCAACAGACTTAAAAATACGCTTTAACACTCCTCGGAATGACTTATGTAGCATCAGGCCCGTCCCCTACAATTGCTAGCGAGGCTAGCAATTGCTTCGGCAATCTCAAAGTCAAGCTGCGTATTGATATCAAAAGCCTCTAAGTCGTCAACAATTACCGTAAGCCATTTGTCGCAAACCAAAGATCCGGAACGGCGAAGATAATCCACTCGAGCCACGTAGACGGTACTACTTTCAACATACAAGGGCTGACGTTCTTGCCGGCGCCGCGGCAACCCCTCGATCATCGGACGATAGATACCAGCCTGCACTTGGCCAATGTTTGAGCGGGTTTCAGTAACAGTCATCAACGACAAACCATCACTTTGGGAAATGGTTTTCATGCAAGTAATAATCGTATCAGGACGACGAAATGGTGATGTAGGCTCGAGCACAATTACGTAATCGAAGGTCTGTCCCTCTTCCTCAAGCACTTCAAGTGCGTGGAGTAAGGCCCACTCTGTCGGTGCTGAATCACCGGCCAAAGCCGCAGGCCGTTGGATAACACGGGTGCCGTAGTTACGGGTTACATCGGCGATCTCATCATCGTCGGTTGATACAACCAGCAAATCGATTTCTGGTACATCCTGAACCTGGTCTAGGGTATGCAGCAACAGAGGCTTGCCCCTAAGAGAACATATGTTCTTACGAGGAACCTCCTTGGAGCCGCCGCGTGCTGGCACAACCGCTAAAAACCGATAATTTTCAAGCATGGAAAGAAATCACATAAATAGGTTTAGCATGATATACCCACAAGAGTAGGCAAGTCAGCTTCTGTTCAAGACGAAAGTCGGTGCGTAAGCAACAACTGTCGAAGTTAGCACTCTACGTGGACTTCTTACTGACAGCACACATGTTCTAGACAGTAATCTCAGCAGCGGTGGTTCAATACAATGCTTGTACCAATAGGGGATCACTGGGCAACTGGGGTTTGAGGGCAGACTGAGCTCAACAGATCTGCTTCGTGCCCTGACTTACCTCTGGGGCTATCTCTCGATGGTTCTATCGACTGGTTATCACCCACGTCTGACTGGCATTTAAGCCAGAATTGAGGTTTGTCTTTTCACCAGCTCATTCATTAGTCCGCAGCAGGGAGAACTGCTGATAAGGAATGCGGCCCTTCAAGCCCACATGGCACCTGCGGTGATAACAGATCGACAGGTAACGGTTCAACCAACGGTTGCACTCAACTGAGCGCTGCGAATCATGGCATAGGCCCATTCGCTCAGCAAGGTCTTTATGAACCGATCGGCCTTGCCATTGACGTGCGGCGTATAGGGCCTGGTGCATTCGCATATCAGATCCCAGGCCACAAGGGCCTGCCGCCATGGCTTAGAGAGATAAGCGCTGCTGTTATCCCAGAGCACCCTGAGGCACGTGATTCATTGGTTGCCAAACCAAGACTCAGCCCTGCAAAGAAAGCCGACCGTGATGGACTGTTTTACATGGGGCAAGACCTTGGCATAGGTAAGCCATGTTGACGTGGACTCCGGAGATCGGTCCCCCGTGAATGAGAGTCCTCATCCGGCCATAGTGGGCCGGGGACTTCAACATGAAACGCACCAGGCACAACGCAGTACAGATCAACCACGAGCTCAAAACCGATGAACAGTTGATCGCCCAAGGCAAGACCTTCCTCGAGGTCTGCTGAATCATCGATGTGCCGCATCCGACCTACCACCGCTGGCGGCAGCAGAACGGAGGGGTCAGGCCGAGGATGCAAGCCGGCTGACTCAGCTGGAAAAGGAGAACCCCCGGCTCAAGACGCATCTGGCGGAGGCCGAGCTGGAGAAGGCGATGCTGCAGGACGTTGCCGAGGGAAACTTCTGAGCCAGGACGTCATCGCAGGGCCGCCACGGTCCTGCAGGAGCGTTACCGGGCTTCTGAGCGACTGATCTGCCGTGTGGTCGGTCAACATCGCAGCAACCAGCCCCATTCGGTCAAGGTCGTCTCGATCGAAGAGGGAAGCTGCGTCATCCCCTCCGCGAGATTGCCGCTGAGCAAATCCGCTGGAGACGGCGTATTGCCACCGCTAACTGCGACGAGAGGGCTGGAGCGTCAACCAAAACAGGTTCAACGGCTCTGACCGGAAGGAGGACCTACAGCCCCCTATCTCCAGGAAGCGGAAGCGGGCCAGGGCCTGCAGACGGCTCTGTGCGGCGACACCGAGCTGAGTATCCCCACCAGGGCTGGGCGATGGATTTCTAGTTCGATGCTGCGGCTGACGGTCGCAGAAGTAAAATCCTGAAGGTGGATGATAAGTACAGCTGTCACTGTCTGGCCATCCGAGTCGGCAGGCGCTGCATTGCCAATGACGTAGTGGCCGTGATGGGAGAGCTGACGAACCTTTATCAGTCGCCGAAGTTCATCCGCTCTGACAACGGGCCGGAAGTCATCGCTCAGGTTTTACGGGAATGTTGCTAGGCCAGCGACACCACCAGATCCGCCAAAATCGAGCCGGGATCCCCATATGACAACGAATATGCGGAATAGTTCAACGGACAGTTCCGGGATGAGTTTCTTAAAATCGAGCTGTTGACCACAGCTCCCGAGACTCAACTTCTGGCTAATTACTAGCGTTGGGCGTACAACACGTTCAGACGACATTCGGCCCTCCAGCTGCGTACGTCCCTGGAGCCAGCTCAACCAGGGGTAGCGGCATGACTACGACCACCCACTCTCATAAGCACTGGAACAACAAAGGGGTCACATCACTCCAGCTCTTATGTTGGTATGGGAGAGGAGTAAAGCACCCAGCGGTTGTCCGGATCCAGCGTGGCACCAAACGGCACATGGAAATCTGCGATCGAGAACGGGGCGTTATGGGTCTTTCGGTACATCTCCAACATGCAATTCCTGAAGCAATCGATGATTGCCCTGAATGAGGCCAGTCCATCAGGTCACGATCGATGAAATAGGGTGCACTGCAGTCGGCCTTGCTTTGCCAGAGTCCCTAATTGGCGCGATCCGACAACGTATTTGACACCGGGCAGCGTGCTCAGGTCGCTCTCTCGGCCACGGGTCTCCAACGACAACCCGTATTCGGAATCACTGTTCAGAGTAGTGAAGTATCGGCCTGAAGAGCCTCGCCAGCCATTTGTGTCAAAGACCAGGCCTGTCAGTGGGTGTCGCCTTTCATCGAATGACAAAAACCAAAACGGCCAAAGCGGCATCAAGTTCGTGAGACCCAACCAGCTTCAAAACGGTGATGCTGTTGAGTTCTGCCCTCACCGCGGTGTCGTATACGAACGAGCCCGACAGCTCAATCCAAGGCACTGGTCAAGATCAACCAGGTACTGGCTTCAACCGGAGGTAATTTGGATATATTTGCAAGCAGATGATGATGATGAAACAGGAAAACAACCTTTGATGCAGGAGGCCTGAAGTGCAACGCAGTAGGGACAAATTTTACGGAAGTCACCATTAAAGACCGTCGAGCGAATAGCCAAATGCGCGCGAGGAAATAGTTACGTGGCCAACAATAATGGCCAGCATTTGCTCAGAAATAAGTGAGTACTCTTGAACATGAGGGGGTATGACTTCACCAGAGCCAGCCCGAACCAACAACGAGCTAATTGGCGAGCCAAGAAGAATGGTATTAGACGAGGATTCATATTGACAATGGTAATGGAAAGTATGGCAATGAGTTCTTACCGCAACCTTATATCGGGTAGAAAAGACAGACTCGCTAATTACATACTGACGATCCTTCTCACCAGCGTTAGGTAAAAAGGAGTTTCCACGTGCCGTATCAAGATTTCCACCAGCCAAGTGAGCAATTGTCGGCCCCAGGTCAAGCCCCTGATTCACGAATGACTTGATGCTGCAGGGTGGTAGGTTACGATGCTTGACAAGCATTGGAACACGGACACGCGAGTCGCACAGAAGAGGTCCGCCGGCGCCAAGATACTGATATCCGTGATCACCCGTCAAAATAACCGCACTTGTATCTTCAAGACCGCTTAACTCGAGATAGTCGAAAAGAGGGCGTAGAGCCAGATCAACATCACTAATCCTTGCATCTCGCCTGCATGTTAATACTTGTCGTGCGTCATAGTTGAATATTGGCTCAGCCTTCGAGTCGCCGTAACTTTGCACTAGAGAACGAAATTCTAGGTTTGGATCAAGAGTTCGAGAGGGTGACAATAAACAGTTCTCAGAGTAACTAGGATGCAACCAGGGCTCGTGGGTGTCAATGATATGCAAAAATAGGAAGTTTTTCCCAGCCACATTTGCTCGTAAATGATCAATAGCTCGAGCAACAATCGGACCAGTTGACCTCCCAGACTCAGGGAAAGAATCATAGAAGAATCGAGCGAATCCTGAGTGAGCACCAAAACCAGGTGTGAAGACCTTAGCCGTAGAGCAAGCCATAGTCGAGAAGCCGAGGCTAGCAAGCTTCTCAGCTAAGAATCCGCGATGAGTATCCCAGTTAGTAGGGACTGAATTGCGAAGGTCAGTAAAACCATGCGTAATAGGATATGTCGAAGACAAGATTGAATAAATACTGGGGAGGGTCCATTCAGCAATCGAAAAGCAGTTTTTACAAACTAGACTCTGAGCAAAGAATCTATCAATGTTTGGCGTTAAAGACCCAGCGGACGATGGCCTATACGCTCCAAGTAGTTCAGGAACTATGGAATCAAGGACAATAACGATGATATTCTGAACTTCGGATAGATGAGCAGGCCTCTCGATGACGGGATGGGAAATATGTAGACGCGTACGTGATGTATTTGCAATAGTCAGTGCAACTGGGGATTGAGAAGCGAGAAAACGCAAGTCGCTCCAAAGATGCGACTGAACACCATCTACAGAAGCCTTATATTGCCCATCAATGTCAATGGACAATGCTCCTCTATCAGTTGAGGTGCTTGGGTGCGGTGCTGAAGCTACTCCTAGACGATAGAAGCCGCCGCTGTTACCAGGCATAGGAAGAGTGATCTTCTGGCCTGGAAAAAGAGTCGTTACATCACGAGTTTCGTTGGCTATAGTAATGCTTAAAGAGGAAAGTTCTTGTTCGTTAAATAAAGGCACGTTGGAAGGTGGACTCGCCACCGGAGCGCCTCTCCAATACCTACGAGGATCGAGATCTGAATTAGTCCTATTATGGTAATATTCGCGTACTAAGGCTTGCCAGGCAGGTGGAATAATCCAGTAGGCTAAGAAGCGAAGTAAGATATAGATTCTTGAAGACATCATAAAGTTAGCTGAGCAAGGCGGTAGCAATATTAGCGAGTCTCTGACGCGTTAGATCTAACTTTAAGTCAATTACATTGTCAATCTCTACCCAGTCACTAGTGACTGGAATCGACTTCACAAGATTGCCGTCATCAATAACCGCTTGAATAAGATCTGTCATATATGCATTCTTCAAAGGTTTAGCGTTCAAAAGTCCGGTAACCGTGGCCTTTCTTAAGGTCTCAAAAATCTTTTCTACTCCTGCTATAGAGAGCTTAATTAGTCCCATATACTGACCTTGGATCTCGGAGATATGAGTTGGTTTACTGCCAATTTCAAGTATGTGTCCATCACTCGAAAGCTTGAGGGACTCCGCATCAAGAAGAGGATTTTCACTCCGTCTGCGCCAGTAGTCTTCCCAGTTAAGGTCAATTGCGACAGAAATTTGGGCATCAGAGGACAACATAGCATCAAGAATATCTGGAGCGTAGACAATGTCACCATAGGCTATAATTGCACCTTCACGTATATCTCTTTCGGCGAATAAAAGAGTCCATACCATATTTGAGTCGGCAAAATCTGGATTATATCGAACTTCATCCCCATATCCAGCAAGCATATCAACCAAATAACCACCTATCAGGGTAATTGGATGGACATTTCGGGAACGCAAGACCTCGATATGTCTCTCAAGTAGACTCCGGCCATCAATTTCTACAAGACACTTGGGCTGATTGAGAGTAAAAGGTCTGAGTCGCTTACCTTCACCAGCAGCGAGAATAATTGCTTTCATTTATAAAGTAATTAAAAGACACCAAAAAATTCACGAAATAGTTTCACGTCCTGTTGGTCGTATGGAGTGTTACGCTCAGGATGCCACATTACACCAAGGTGGCGGTAGTGGTTATGGACGAATGCCTCGACATATTGCCCAGAAAAGACGGCTGGAATGAGTCCTACGCCAAGAGTATCTAAATCAACAGAAAAGTTATGATAGGAATTTACAACGTCAGGGAATTGATATAAAGCCTGGTCGGGATGATGAGTTAATGGGTGGTGGGTTGCGGTGTGTCCATCAACTGGCACAAGGGAACCGCCATGAAATAAGTTGAGCACTTGCATACCGCGACACACACCTAACACAGGCCAATCCCTTTCAATACTTGCACAAAGTAATCTTGTCTCTGTACGGTCGCGTGTTACTGAGGAACTATTTGTGTCCGGACAATTTGCGGGAGCCCCGTCTAGGGTAAGAATGTTACCGGAGACATCCCCACCACCGGTCAAGATTAAACCACTTGCATTAAATTTATCAACATATGAAACTGGATCAGCAAGAGCGTTAGGGACAAGAAAAAAATCAATTGAACATTTCTGTAGAAAAGTTGTCCATGCTTGATCAACACAATCTCTAAGCTCAGCTCTTTGAGGTAGATTGCATAACCTTTGTGTAAGTGCGATCAGCATTTTGACTCAGGGCGTTTTGCGATCATGACATAAATGTTGCAAAATTGATCCGGGAAGAGGTACATAAGAAAGCTCTGAAGTAATCCACCTAACCGAGAAAGTTTATAGCCCTCTTTACGCCCAATACTCTCATCAAAAATCTTATGACTTCTAGCTCTAAAGAATGAAAATTTGTAGAGGATTGGCATGTTCTCAACAGGCATGATAGCTTGAACATCAAATCCAGCATTCCGAAAGAGAGTAGCATACTCACTTTTGGTTAGGTTGAGCTTATGGAATGCACGGACACTGTAGTGTTGGCTAGTGCGCTTTGCGCGCATGTGTGCCAACCAATCGACAAGTCTTGTCTGAATATTATCCGCCCGAAATGATGAACAAACCCAGCCGCCACCCTTAAGTACACGAAAGGTCTCATTAATAGCATCAGAAAGACCTGTTTCAAGGTTATGATAAAGACCAAATGCAAGGATATAACGAAAGGCCTGGTCTGGATATTTAAGGTTTCTTATATCGCCTATGTCAACATCTAGGGTTGGATCAGCACTTTTTAGCTTTGATATAGCGGTATCAACATAATCAAATCCGGTTACCGTAAACCCGAGATTATGATAGTAGCGTACGATTCTTCCAGCCCCACAACCAGCTTCTAGTATTGGACCATCATTAGACTGGATAATTAAATTCGCATATCTTAATGGATATGCTCCGACGTTTTCCATTGGTGCATCTGCATCGATACTGGACCAGCGGTCCTCCCAGTAAGACTTGACATCTTTAGATCGGTAAGTTACGCGCATAAGATTTTCTATTGCTTTGCCAGAATAGCAATATGACGCAAAACAGGGTGGATTACAAAGTAGGTTTCACCTCCAACATTTGATGCATCTGCCAGATCCCACGTACCGGTTTGAACGTAGCGCTTCATGGTCTCAACTAGAACATCTGCCCGTACAGCGTTGTCGTACACGTGATCAATTAATGTACAATCGGGAGGTGCTGGGAACTTTTTGCGTACAAGTATCGGGCCACAGTCAATGTTTTCTGTAAGAAATATAGAGGATGCACCTAATGTTCCATCAGCTAGGAGACTATAGTAGTTGGTGGTGCTCCCTTTATACTCTGGCAAATATCCTCCGTGAATGTGCAAGAATCGCTTGCCAGTAGCTAAAATTGGCTTGCGAAGCAAAGCACCTCCATATCCAGAATATATAAGAACTTCCTGGCTGATGTTAGCAACAGCCTCAACCACTTCAGTACTGTTGATGTCAGCACTTTCAATAGTCGTAAAGGGGATCACAGCATTAGCGAGAGTATATTCGATGGGCTCATTTAGCGAGAAGTTTGACTCAGGCCAAAGAGGATCGAACTGGTGTTTACTTCTGCCTCTCTCATTCTGCAGTTGGTCAGAACTTAATTGACCAGGTAAACTAGATCTAGTCGGGCTACCTAGTAGGTATGCATGCTCTGGATGCAAGCCATGACGGATGAGAGCTTGTACATATGCTTTAGAGCGAGATGTATTTCCAGCAAGAAGAGCAACGTCCTGAAGAATCACTGTATGTCTAGTCGCCATTCACAAGTCCGTCAACGAATGATAATTCTATGCATACTAGAAGGTTGCGACTAAGGCAAGATGAGGCATCTAATTCAACAGGAGTCAGCGAGCATAATGTATCGTTGAGCTTGAGCATGGCATTTAAGGCAACAAGTGAACCACTATGTATATAATGGATTGCACATGAGAGCGATAATAATACATACAGATTTGTATTGTTGTAGGAACCAGTTCCCTTTTTCAACTTTGCTCCATAGCAATCATAGATCTTTTTTGTCACTTCATATTTCTGTATCAGTTTATGCCAAATAACTTCGGTTGATTTTTTGAGTCGGTACTCACGTTGCTCATGGAGCAAAGAGCACAAAAGCTCAAGGGTATCTATATTATTAATGCTATCGAAAAGAATCTGTGCGCTTGGGGGGGCTTGATCACTACCGGGAATGTCAGCTACCGAGAAGTCACAGTAGGTATTGCACTGACTTCTTCGATGAGGTGAAGCGTTTGTCAGAACCCAATTTCTAAGGGCTGAGACTATAGTACGAGCAGCTTCAGGAACATACAGATCTACCGACTTTTCGAAGCCAATTAATTTATCTTCACGAGAAGAAATGTAGGTTTCAAGGAAGATTCTACCTTCGTAAGGCGAATACATATAGGTATTTGGAACCTCCAGCAGGTTTTGTTCAGTGTATTGATAGGTCATAGGGATACTCCACTGATATAGTTTGTAATTTGCACCGCATATTGTAGAAAAGCTGATAGACTCTTATCATTATATATGGTTAGGTCTGGAGTATCTGGAATGGGGAATTCTAGGTCCATCCCAGCAACTAATTTCAATTCACCACGTAAATATTTGCTATACAGGCCCTTGCTATCACGAGAAATAAGTTGGTTCATTGGCGCATCTATAAATACCTCATAATAACTATTAAATTTCTCTCGATTCCAGGATCGAGACTCTCTAAATATAGAGAGAATAGAGCATACAACTATGATCCCTTGATTCTCCAAAAAGCGACATAGTTCGCAGATACGACTTGCATTGCGCCAACGCCCTTCGAGGCTGTAATCAAGATCATTATGAAATATTTCTCTCATTACATCCCCATCAACCAAAGCTACAGTGCGTCCTTTCTTACGCAAAAGTGATGATATCTCTTGAGCTAATGTTGTCTTTCCAGAGCCAGAAAGACCAATGATCCAAACAACCATTTTTTTTAAGTTTATCAGTGAGCGGGTAGAATCAATCCTGCAGCGCAATCAAGCAGAATAATCGTCGATTGCTTAGCTTGGTCAAAAATTTGCTCGCCACATCCTATTGCTGCTGGTATATTAAGCTCTGCACACCGGATTGCCATATGGGAATTTGCTCCTCCATATTTTGTTACAAGACCCATTATACTTTCCATGAAGATCCAATCGTACCCAGGATCTGCACGTTCTATAAGGACGATCTTTCCTTTGTATCCTTTGGCATCGAGCTGATGGTCAGATAAATAATAAACTTGACCGTGAACTCGCTGAGAAGTTATGAAGTTAGGGCGACTTTTTAGCTTGGGTATGACATATATGTCCTGTGTTGTTGAAATAAGATAAGGAAGGCATATTGCTTGGGAGTGCGAGTATGCTTCTTTTGCAGATTTAGAGATCTCACGATAAGTTTGTTCCGATGGTAATTGCGATGTTGCCACTAAAGACCTAAAGATTTGTTCTACTCTTAGGTAAGAGAGTTCATCGCGGCTGAGTCCTCCAGCCTCTCCCCACAAGGAAATAAGTTCAAGTGCGTCACTAACATTGCGAGTGAAAGCAAGTTTCGCATACTCTCTGCCTGAAATTGATTCACGCATAAACTGTAGGAGTTGATTGGAGTCGAACGAAAATCCCGTTGAAGTAAGGGCATTGTCCAGTCTATATGTTTCTTCAGGTGTGAGATGAAAATTTAAGCAAGGGGGGGACTCGGGTAGTGATTGCTGAATACTTACGTCAGCAAGATCTTGACGCTGATCATAACGGGTTGCAAGAATATCATATGTACCCGGTCGAAGATGGCCATATGCCTCCATTAAAGAATTCCATGATTTTTCATCTTTTTGGCATGAGTGTATTGAAATCAAGAGGTCGGTAAGGACTGTAGGAACAGAGCTTCTAAATTCGGCAATACGGTCGCTACTAAGTATGCAGAGATTTTCAATAGAGCGAAGCATAGATTCGGCAATGAAGCCACGTCGGGCCATGATTGCGAATGGAATGGTTCCGTTTCCTATGCAGTCATAGAGAAGATCTCGTGCAGCTTCGAGTGGTGAATTCTTAGCATCACTTATAGTCTCACGGCGATGTCTGTCAAGCGCGTTAAGCTTTCTAGTCTGTTCTTCCGCACCGCCTACTCGTCCACTAATAATACTATCGGTAAGTTGAAGAAGTTCAGATCTAAACCTTTCAATCTCTACCGGATTTAGGTCATCATGCCGGGAGGCCACCTCAGAATCAAAAGATAGTGACATTGCAGTGATCGCAACATCGAACTCCACCTTGTCATGCAGCTCTGGTGATGACTTGAGTTTAGTCAACCATTTATTTATAAGCTTTTCTCCAATACTATTGGGTAAGTTAGCAGGCAAAAAGGAGTTGAAGCTTTCTCTCACGTCAATGAAGACTCGTCCGCCAAGACTCACCATCAGTGGCCGTCCAGTCATATCGGTATAACCCAATTCAGCACGAGCCTCTGCCCAGGCAGAATTGGTTATGAGGTACTCATACAACGAGTGGGCTAATGGACGCGGCACTGTGCCGATCATTTCGGCAGGGTTCCAATCCGGCATCTCTCCAAATATACTCGTATCACCAAGCATCCCGTTTCGTGGCCGAAACCTAGACTCAAGAAAACGTTCGATTTCAGCCAAAGATGATCTTATAAGGTGCGATATATCTCGATTCCAATTACTGCTCACGGCCATTGGCCTTGCTTGAAGTACAAATATTTCATCATATTTCGTCACGGCAAACTCAATATCGAGCCCCGAAACAGAGGTCAGATCTTCAATCTCTTGGACAGCACGAATCAAAGCCGAAAAACGTTTGGATTTTAATATACTTGCTTTATTTCTGTAAACGAGTAATGTTCGAGTGGTGTCAGTAGACCCTGATGTGACCGTATCTGTGAGCCCAGACTGGTCGTCATAGTTAATAACGTAATAAGGCGCTCCAGTATTCAAATCGTGACTGAATACTACTCCGCTCATTGAGACATCATTAATCATGGGCTGCACCAAGACTTGATTTTCGGCTACTCCATCATCTCTATAGGAAGCAATAACTCTCTGTACGGCTGAGATTATTGCTTTGCTTGATGTCGTGTCAACATTCAAAACAGAGTCATAGGCCCCAGCCATGCTAGCGATAGATCCATCCTCAGAAAGTGAGCTGCTTCGGGCAATGGCAAGTGAGGGGCCTATGATTCTCTGTATTCTATCAATTATCTCCATTTTACCTGAATTCCACTCAGCAACAGTGAAAATCACGCATTTGCAGACTGATGCATTCTTTAATAAACGGCTCAACTGATCCAAAGTGGAAGCCTTCGTAGATAATCGAAGTTTCCGACTCTGGTCTTCTGAAGTATGGCGATGAACTCGATCCATGGCTAACCTATCTTGAAAGCGAAAGTTGGAAGATGCTTCATGTCCCTATCTTAGGTGATGCCTCGATGGATCGCTGACTTTCAAGAAAGGTGTCACTCCTGGGCTGCCCTTTAGGCCTGCTGCATCAAAGGTGGCTGCCGTGTTTCATCTAGATCATCTGACGGCTAATTGGTCCAATTCACCTCCGGTGGTTGCCAGGGCCGCCCAGAAATTTGTCCAGCATGCCCTTGGCGGCTCCGTCGCAGCCTGGTTTCCTCTCGACACCAGAAAGTTACGCTTTTTGAGGCTGTACTGGGAAGTAGGTGCCAAATCCAAAGGGGGTTTCTTGTTCTCTGCTGGCCAGAAGACTCCTGATAAAACCCCCTTTGTCGTTCTAGTGCTTATGAGAGTGGGTGGTCGTCGTTATGCTTCAGGTCCTTGTTGAGCTGTGTCCAGGGGCACACGCCTCTGGAGTGCCGCATGTGGCCTGAAAGCCTGGTGTCAACTACGTTGGCGGATCGCTTCAATTCGGAGGCGGGTAGGAGCCCCACCGCCCCTGCCACGGCAGGGGCGGTGGGGCTCGTCGAGTTTATGCCCGGTTGGCGAGTAATTGACGCCTGGTCAAACCACTAAACGGCGTGCCCTTTTGCGACGTTAGCGCTCGCCGTTGATCTGGATGATCGTGCTGTGGTCCACAAACCGGTGCACCGCTGCCACGGTCATGACACTGGTGGAGAAGAGGTTCTCCCACTCGCTGAACGGTTGGTTGCTGGTAGCCAGCAGTGATCTACGCTCGTAGCGATGTTTTATTAGCTCAAACAGCACCGAGCTCTCAGCCTCGCCCTTGCGAACGTAGACAATGTCGTCAATGACAAGAAGGGCGTAGCGCTCCAGCTTGTTAAGCGCCTTGGCCAGTGCGTAGTCGGCCTTGGCGCGCTGTAGCTCCTGCACCAGCATGGTGGCTGTGAAAATCCGTGCGACGCAATCCAGGCCTATAAGGCTGCGGCAGATCCCTGCTGCAGGGTGGGTTTTGCCCACACCGCTGGGGTTAAACAGCTGCAGGTTCTCGGTCGGCCCGGTCAACCCCATGGTTTCGTTGGCCAGCTGTTCGACCTGTGGTCTGTTCGGATCCTGGTTGGCGTCCTAATCAAGGTCGGCCAGAGTTTTGGGCACCGGCAGCTGTGCCTCATGCCACAACCTCCGCAGTCGGGCATGGTGCCGTTGTTGGTGTTCCGGCTACGCCAGCACTTAGATATATCGGGCTGGACTCGAACCATCGCTGCTGGCCTGTTGCTCCGCTGCCTGCCACTGGCTGCGGAACCGCGCCAGTTTCAACTTCTCAAGAAGGGCCGGCAGGGCTGTGTCCAGTGCCTGCTGGCTCGTGGGCTTGGCCTAGGAGTTCAATTTAGCTGCTCAGTTGGTGTTGTTGGATCTGGAGTTGGAGCAGGGCGGCATGTCACCGTGCAGGCCGCAGGCCGTAGTCATAACGCAGAGCGCTCAGGCCTAGTTCGCCGTTACGCAGGGATCGCTGCAGGTAGCGCTCCACATCAACCAGATCGTCTGTCCTGGCAGCGACATGCAGGGCATTGACCACCACCTTGGTCACCTCACCCGGCGGAAGGGAGGCCAGGGCTAAGGCCGCAACTGCCGCAAGCACGCGCCAGGGAGAAGGTCGACCTTCAGCTGAGGGCGCAGCAAATCCCTGGGCTTGCATCTGAGGCTTTCGATCAAATGGCGGAAGTCAATCCTCCGCCATGGCCCGATCTCGACAGAGCGCCGATGTAGCTGCGGCAGGGCCCCACGGGCTAGCTGCAAAGGCACTGATAAAGCCGGTCATGACGCAGATGGACGTTCAGCTGCTGATCTCTCACCCCCTTGTCAACTGAACGACCTGCTAGGACTAAACAGCCGGATCATTCTTAACTTATCAAGACTGCAGCCGACTTTGCAGCCATCTAAGCACCTCGGATAAAGTAACAACACCTAGTAGCTGAAACTCATGATCTACGACAGGAATCAGAGTAATCCCACGCAATAGCATTAGGGGAAAAGCATCTGTCAGGCTCTGTTCGAGCAGATAACAGAACCCTAATTGCATATGGTCATCCAGCGGGGAATGGACGTCAGATCCACCCAAAAGAGCTCGGAGAATGTCGCCTTCACTAACAACACCAACCACCTTGCCGTGATCTACAACAATTGCTGCTCGAGAATGATTGCTTTGAATAATGCTAATTGCGTTGAAAAGAGTGCCTGATCTGGCAACAGTGTAATCGGGCAAGAAATGAATGATAGCCATGATCAATAAGTTAGCTGTTTGATGAGTAGCTTCTCGTTGCGATAATTTTTCTGCAATATGTCAATTATGCGTGACGATGAGCAGCCATCTCCGTAGGGATTATCCATAAGTTCAAGGCTTTCACGAAATTTGTCTGACATGGCAGTTTCTATGGCCTGAACAATCGCCTCGACTTCGAAATCTGCATTGATGACATTAGCCCCACATACCCGCATAGACTGACGACGGCCTAGGTTCACTGAAGGCACCTTGAAACTTGGCGCCTCGAGAAGTCCCGAGGAGGAGTTACCGACAATGCAACGCGCTAATTTCATTAGACCCAAATAGTCTTCTCGACGCAAGTTAGCGAATATCTGACTGTCTGAACGTCGTTCTTTAATAATTGTGTTGCGGACAACTTCAGAGCCAGCATCATTGTTTGGCATAACCCATATCTTAGGGATCTGAAAGCGATGCGTCGCTTGAATCGTAGCGAGGATTTGGTCTTGAGCATGGGCCATCTCCTCAGTAACAGAATGCTGGACCACCAGCATGAACGGCTGTGTCGGATCAATGTTGAAGCGCTCAGCAATATCAGAAGGCGATGAAAACCTACCCTCTCTCAACTCATCGAGTTGCGGAGCCCCCACCATATGGACGCGAAACTCTTCCTCGCCGAGTTTTAAGAGGCGATCTCGAGCGTCCTCATTGGCGGCAAAATGCAGATGCACAAACTTTCCGATTGCATGCCGAGCAAGCCCGTCAATATTGCCGGACAACTCACCTGCCTGAATATGCGCAACAGGTGTATAAGTGTAGGAGGCGGCAATCGCTCCCATCAGCTGCTCGCCACGATCGCCGGCAAGTAGTAACCAATCTGGTTTTACCCGTGCAAGAGTATCCACAAAAGAGGCAAGAAAAACTCCCAACGACTTGGCCATAGTGAAATGATTATGACCTTCTAGTGACATATATATACGATCTTCAACTTCAAATCCATCCGCTAATATTTCATTGACCCCCAAGCCGTTGCTAGGAAGCAATTGCATGTTGGTAGTACAGATTGAGTAGTCAATGCCACGATGCTTACACAATTGGAGAATCGGACGGATGTAACCCCATTCACCACGAGAACCTGTGAGGAAAAGTATTTTCACCGGTCACCTCAATCCAAATCTTCCCAGCGGATCATCACATTTGCTGCTAGATCACGTGTTGTTCGTCTGCCAACGATATCCTCCATTCGGTAGGCGGGTATTCCAGTACCTGGGCGTTTAGACCAGACTGACTCTTGATCCAAAACCTCCCCAGCCTTCACATAACGAGTAGTAACCAGACTTCGGAAAGCCCAAGTCCGAATAGGCTTTTCGCGGTCATGGACGCTCTTGTCACTACCTAAACCGGCCTCAATCTTACGGATGCCGTCAACAAGTTCAGATAGATCACGGAAGTCGATAGACACAGACTGGTCCGGACCCGGCTGCCTCTTATCAAGGATTACATGCTTCTCGATAATCTTTGCCCCCATAGCAACTGCTGCGAAGCAAGTGTAGAGATCCGGTGTGTGGTCAGAATGACCAATTACAGCTTTGGGGTAGCGTTCAGCCATCTTGCCAATGACACAAAGGTTGATATCCTCATAGATAGGGGGATATTCGCTCACACAGTTCATCAGAGCCAAGGAGATTTCCTTTGCAGCTAAAGAACGATAAGTAAGATCAATCTCTTCGAAGGTTGCCATACCAGTAGAGACGATCATCGGCATTCCGAAATCCGCAATTCTCACCAGTGTGGGGACATCTGTCATCTCACCTGATCCGATCTTATAAGCTGCTATACCCAGGGAACGCAGTTCTGTGGCTGCTTTCAAAGAAAAAGGAGTACAAAGGTAGGTGATCCCAATCTCCTCAGCATATGACATAAGTTGTTGGTGTTGATGCAGAGAAAGAGCATGCTTTTTCAGAAAGTCATATAGCGGCTCATCAAAGTTGGAGGACATGGGTGTATCAGGGAGCATCTCCTCGTCAGGGAGATGATGTTGAAATTTAATCGCATCAGCACCAGCGAGTTTTGCTTGAAGAATCATTTCCTTAGCTGTATTGATATCGCCTAAGTGGTTATCACATCCTTCTGCGATAATGAACACAGGTGAAGAGCCGCCAACAAGACGACCATTTAAGTTGAATTGAGTCACAGGAATTCCTGGGCACCAGGGGCAATACTTAGAACAATAGCACAGTGCGACCAGAGTATAGTTGAGTCGTAATATATCAAACGACGGCACTAGTCATTAGGTCTGATTTTTCTGCAATAAAAGCTTAGCTATCATTAACCTAACGCATATGAATGCAAGCCGCAGAATAACTTGTGATTGTCTCATTGGCAACAGCTCAATGGAGATACTTCTTGATCACAAGAATTTGAATCAGATTGTCTAGACGCGATGAATTTATTGGCTATTGCATGCTTTGCAAATAGGGCTGGTAAGTCCATTGCCTCGACTGTCGCAAGTCGAATGTCTGTTGCGACAGCTAATAATGGAATACCCATTCCAGCCAAAAGAATCGTATCGTCGATTCGAGAAACACAAGCCAACTTTAACTCCCGCAATAATTTTGGCACACTGCATGATTGACTTATGGTAAACGAGAACTAAGTGTGGCAACAATCCACGACGGCTACTCGACTCCAGATAAGAATTAGGCAGAAAACAGCTTTGTGGCTCATATTCAGACCCGTAACCATATCAGTCGCAATTCGTCGTCACTCACTACGATCGACTGCTTCTCCATGGCCTTCAGTAGCTCAAGAAGCCTGAAAGTTAACAACTACGTACTCATTTTAAACAGATTAGACGCAGGTTGCCTTGTGACCTACACTGCGGCAAGGCTACCGTAAGGGCTTAAGTCCTCTTCAACACCAATGTCACTAAATGTCTGTTGAGCCACATATTCAAGCACGATAATTCGCGAGCATTTGCTAGTTCCTACCTTGTAAGACTCCCGTGACCCCCTTCATTGGTCCAGGCGGGATGAGAGTGGGTGGTTATGCAGCAGCTGGTTGAGCTGCCTTCAGGGGCGTACGCCCCTGGAGGGCCGAATGAGGCCTCAAGTTGTTGTACTTCCACCACCATCGATCAGCTAAGGCTTGGGCCTCGGACGGTGGTGAACAGCTCTGTGTTCAGGAACTCATCCTTGAACCGGCTGTTGAACGACTCGGCATAGCCGTTCTGCCACGGAGATCCTGGTT
>Ga0194124_10002345_pt1 | contig 21510 bp, 15 predicted proteins | sample TA2KigCas0mmetaG_FD_148605 | JGI IMG/M metagenome (GOLD analysis project Ga0194124, IMG submission 148605) | Freshwater microbial communities from Lake Tanganyika, Tanzania - TA2015031 Kigoma Deep Cast 0m | ecosystem: Environmental > Aquatic > Freshwater > Lake | place: Tanzania: Lake...
AGGCGACAAAGTGGCCGCCTTTGCCCTACAAATACGACAGTTTCGGGCGTCGCCCCTGTAGCTCAAATGGATAGAGCTCGCGTTTCCTAAACGTGAGATCCAGGTTCAATTCCTGGCGGGGGCACCAGCGGTCAGATTTTCCGTTTCGGCATCCGAGCCAGCCGCTCCCACGCTGCCTTGACCACCCAGCCTTCGCTCGCCAGCGCCGCCTTCGCTGTCTCGTAGTCGGCACCGGTCAACTCGCGCACGATGCGCACGGCGCGATCGCGCAGCTTCACGTTCGAGGGGTTCAAGTCCACCATCAGATTGCTGATGACTTTGCCGGTGTGGACCATCGCCAGCGTGGTGAACATGTTAAGCACCAGCTTGGTCGCTGTGCCGGACTTCAAGCGCGTGGAGCCAGTGAGCAGTTCTGGCCCAATGTCCGGAGCGATGACGACTTGCGCGGCTCCGCGAGCCTGCGTCATCGCCGGGTTGAAGCAGAGCAAGGCCGTGAACGCTCCGCGCGCCCGCGCCTCAGTCAACGCGCCGTGAACGAATGGCGTCCGCCCGCTGGCCGCGATGCCCACCACCACGTCGCGTTTGCCGATGCCGCGAAATTTCACCGCCCGCGCGCCAGCCTCGCGGTCGTCCTCTGCGCCTTCGACCGCCTGCCAAATCGCGCGCTGACCGCCGGCGATGATGCCTTGCACCAGCTCCGGGTCGGTGCGGAAGGTTGGCGGGCACTCGCTCGCGTCGAGGATGCCCAGCCGCCCGCTCGTGCCCGCGCCGACATAAAATAATCGCCCGCCGCGCTTGAACGTAGAAACGATTTTTCCTATGACCCGCTCGATTTTTGCGCCTTCGCGCCGGATTGCCGCTGGCAATTTCTCGTCCTCCGAGAGCATCAGTTCAATGGCTTCGCCGAGCGGCAGCTTGTCCAAAGTCATCGAGCGTGGATGGCGCTGCTCGGTAGGCGAGAGTGAAGGCGGTGTGCGGAGAGCGGAATGCGGAACGGCGGACGCTGCTGCGGACGCACTCGGCTGACTTGGAACTTTGGGCCTTGAACTTTGAACTTGGCGCGCCAGCGCGACGGCGCCCCACACACTCTCGCGTTTTAATGGCGCGACCTCACAGCCCGGCCAGCGGGCGGCCAACTCCCTGGTCACCGCGCGGGCGAACTTCGGCTGCCTGAGCAGCACGCTGCCGGCGAGGATGAACCGCACCGGCGCGCCCAGCTTTAGCAATTTTCTTGCGCAACTCACACCGTCCTTCGCGAGGCTCGCTGCCGCGCCGGCAAGAATGTCCCTTGCGATAGCGTCACGCTTCGCTGCTGCTGCGAAGACTTCCACCGCGATCGCCGCGATGTCCGCCTTACTGGCGGTCTGCGCCCACGGGATGAGGTCGCGCGGTTCGTTAAGTTGCAACCCGCGCAGGACGCGCTTGCCTAACTGTGACCATACACCATCGCGGTCGAGGTAAAATATGCACGCCTTCAACGCACGCAGGCCGAGTTCATAGCCGCTGCCCTTGTCACCGAGAAGGTGACCCCAGCCGCCGAAGCGGGCCGTGCGGCCGTCGGCTGCGCGGCCGTAGAAACATGAGCCAGTGCCGCTAAGGAGGAGGACTTGGGTGACAGGGGCTGGCGTATGCCGTTCGCGCTTCTTTTCGCGGGTTACTTCCCCCTTGTCACCTGCGGCGAGTGCCGTCTCCAAATCATGCGTTGCGTGGCACGGCACACCGGGCCAGACCTGCGCCGCTAGGGTGTGAATGCGTTCCCACTCCGGTTCGCCCCGCGCACCGGCGAGACCGATGGCGACAGCCGCGGGTGAGGGAAACCCTTTTAACGCCGTCCGCACCTCGCGCAGTCGGCGGAGCAGTTGCGCCTCGGTTAGCAGCTTGAAATTCCCCGGCCCCGTCTCGAAGCGCTTCAGCAAGCGCCCCTCCGCATCCGTCAGCAACGCCACCGTGCGCGTGCCGCCGCCCTCGACGCCGAGGAAGGTGGTGGCGGGGCTGTTCATTCGCACGCACGGAGTATGAACAGCGTGGCGGGCTTTCCAAGGCGGAGTGTTGGATAATCAGTATTCTTAGTCAGACAACAACGCTTGCAGTTCCCGGTTTTCAGAAAACTCAATTTTGATTTCTCAACACTGGCTTGGCTTCCCCTTCCGCTCGCGCTAACACTCCCGCATGACCGAGACGGAGCAACAAATCCTCACCGCCCTGCGCGACCTCGAAGCCACGGCCGCCCGCTGTCGCACCGAGAACCCGCCGCCACCGCTTACTCCCGTTTTCGCACGGCTAGACGCCCTCGCTGCGCAACTCCCGCCCGGAGGCAGCCACGACCTCCGCCATTACCTTCAGCGCAAAAGCTACGAAAAAGCCCGCCTCTGGCTCGAAGGAGTGGACCCGGAGAAGGGCACGTGCCGGAAGTGATCCCGTAATTTTTCAACGCCGAAGTGTAAAGTCATAGAGATGTAAGAATTACAGAAGCGCCCTGTCCATTGCGTCTCTCAGTTCAGGCCCCTCGCGTTAATCTCCATGCTCGCCAGCACTATCGCCGCCATCGCCACGCCGCTGGGAGAAGGCGGCTTAGCCGTGCTACGAGTGTCGGGGCCAAAAGCGTTGGCAGTGGCGGACAAAGTCTTTGTGCCCGTCGGCAAGTCGGCGCAAAAGCCCAGCGCTGCCGCGTCCCACACAGTGCATTACGGGCGCATCGAGCGCGATGGCCGGTTCGTGGATGAGGTGCTGGTGGCGGTGTTGCGTGCGCCGCGCACCTTCACGCGCGAGGACACGGTGGAGATTTCCTGCCACGGCGGATTGCTGCCGGCGAAGCTCGTGTTGGACGCGCTCCTCGCTGCAGGTGCGCGGCCCGCCGAGCCAGGCGAGTTTACGCAGCGCGCCTTCCTCAATGGCCGCATTGACCTCGCGCAGGCAGAAGCGGTAGCGGACCTGATCCACGCGCGCACCGAGCTGGCGCTCGCGGCGGCAGGCGAGCAACTCGCGGGCAAGCTCTCGCAGCGCATCAACCAGCTCCGCGACGACCTCGTGAAGACGCTCGCGCACATTGAGGCGCACATTGACTTTCCGGACGAGGACATCGCGCCGGACACGCGCGGACAGCTCCTCACGCGGCTCGAGCGTGGCGTCGCGTTCATGGATGAGTTGCTCCGCACGGCGAACGAGGGGCAAGTCCTGCGGCGCGGCATCCGCGCAGCCATCATTGGCCGGCCCAACGCAGGTAAGTCCTCGCTGCTCAACCAACTCCTCGGTCACGATCGTGCCATCGTCTCGCCCGTCGCCGGCACCACGCGCGACACCATCGAGGAGACCGCAAACATCCGCGGCCTGCCGGTGGTGTTCGTGGACACGGCGGGCCTGCGCGAGTCGCGCGATGACATTGAACGCGAGGGCATCCGCCGCACGCGGGCGATGGTGGCGAAAGCGGAACTGGTGCTACATGTGCTGGATGCGACCGAGCCGATGTCGGCAGAAGATGAACAGTTCCTGGCGGAGCTGGGCGGTAAGAAACGCATCGTGGTGCTGAACAAGAGCGATTTGGTCCCGGCTGACTGCTATAAAACGCTGAAACAGGCCATCGCCGTCTCCTGCCTCACTGGCTCCGGCCTTGAAGCGCTTAAGGACGCTATCAAGGAGACTGTTTGGGCCGGCGAGATCCATGCTGAGATGCTGCAAGTGGCCATTAACTCCCGACATCAAGACGCCCTGCAACGCGCGCGGGCTGCAACGGTGAGGACGGCTGAAGCCTTGCGGACTGACCTCACGCTCGAACTCGTCGCGCTGGATCTGCACATCGCCGTCAACGCCGTAGGTGAAGTCGTTGGTAGGACGACTACGGAGGACTTGCTGGACTCGATTTTCAGCCAGTTTTGCATCGGGAAGTGAGCAGAGCGTCGCGGGGCGAGAGTCTCATTGGAAACTGCATGATTGCGGGTACATGCGATGGGTAAAAAGCAGCCACGAAGTCTCCCTCGACATGCTGTTCCGCCTGCACATCCGTTTTCCCTCGCCGGTTTTCGTCGCTCCCGCAGTGCTGTCCGAGAGTCCGGTGCGAAGGATGTCGCCAACGGGCACGCGTTCGCGCTGGGCACAGCGAGGTTGGAAAGCCATCGGGAAAGTTGGTAAGCTCGGTGCCTGTAAAGCCTCAGGGTTGAAGTGGTCGCTGTTAGTGGCCGTCAGAAACCCGTCGTCTTGAGCTTGAAAACACTGCTTCAACTGCTGTCCACCTTGGCCGCGCTGGCCGCCGCCCCGCTGTTCGCCGCGTCGGCGAAAGCCCCGGTCCCGCGCACGTTCAACTTTGAGAACGACATCAGCCCGCTCCTCACGCGCCACGGCTGCAACGGGTCCCAGTGCCACGGCAAGGCGGAGGGGCAGAACGGCTTCAAGCTATCGGTCTTTGGCTTCGACGCGCAAGCGGACTGGCACGCGCTCACGATTGAGAGCAAGGGCCGTCGTGCCAACGCCGCGGCACCTGAGCAAAGTTTGTTCCTCGCCAAGGCCAGCGGGTCGGTACCGCATCAGGGCGGCGCGCGAATTCCGGCTGGCGCACCAGACTTTGAGACTATCCGCGCTTGGCTCGCGGCGGGTGCACCCTTCGGCGCGACGAACGACGCCCGAGTGGTGAAGGTCGAACTGGAGCCACGGGAAAAAATCCTTGCGCCGGGCGCGAAGCTTCAGCTTCGGGTCAACGCGACATACTCCGACGGGCGCAAGGCTGACGTGACGCGGTTCTGCGTGTTCCAGTCGAACAACGATTCGCTCGCGCGGGTGGACGAGCACGGCGCGGTGGTCATCGGCTCGCTGCCGGGACAGACGAGCATTATGGCGCGCTACCTGGGCGAGGTGACCTCGTTCATGGCCATCGTGCCGCGGCCCGGCAAGCCGGTGGGCGACGCAGGGTTCGCCGAGTTCAACTTTATTGACCGCCACGTCAACGCGCACCTCAAGAAGCTCAACCTCCGACCGAGCGATGTCTCTGACGACGCAACCTTCCTCCGCCGCGCGCACCTTGACATCATCGGCACGCTGCCGACGGCGGACGAGGCGCGGCGCTTCCTCAGTGACCAGTCCGCCGACAGGCGTGCGAAACTCGTGGACGCGCTATTGGCGCGGCCGGAGTTCGCCGACTTCTGGGCGCTCAAGTGGGCCGACCTGTTGCGGGTGGACCGGCAAAAACTCAGCCCGCGCGACGCGTATGCTTACTACCGGTGGATTCGTGAGCAGTTCGCCTTAAACCGGCCGCTCGATCAATTTGCCCGCACGTTGCTTACTGTGGAAGGGCCACTGGACGACGCGCCGGCGGGGCATTTCTACAAGGTCGTGAACAAGCCCGGCGAGATGGCCAACGCGGTTTCGCAAGTTTTTTTAGGCGTGCGCATCGCGTGCGCGGAGTGCCATCACCATCCGTTCGACCGCTGGAGCCAGACGGATTACTACGGCATGTCCGGCTTTTTCTCGCAGGTGAGCGTGCGCAAGGGTGCGCTGGGCGAGACGCTGCTGGCCGAGGGGAATCCCGGCGTGAAGCACCCGCGCACCGGCGAGGCGGTGCAGCCTTATGCGCTGGGCACGGGAATGCCAGCCGCCGCGCCCGCCGGTGACCGCCGCCGCGTGCTGGCTGAGTGGTTCACCGCGCCAGAGAATCCGTTCTTCGCACGCAACCTCGCCAATCGCCTCGTGGCGCATTTCCTCGGGCGCGGGGTGGTGGAGCCGGTGGACGACGTGCGCGCGACGAACCCGCCGGGCAATCCCGCGCTGCTCGATGCGGTGGCGAAGTCGCTCGTGGATGCGCGCTTCGACCTCAAGCAGTTCATCCGCACGGTCACGGCCTCGCGCACGTATCAGCTTTCCGCAACGCCGAACGAAACTAACGCGCAGGACGAGCAGAACTACTCGCGCGCGCTGTTCAAGCGCCTGCCCGCCGAGGTGCTGCTCGATGCGGTGTGTGATGTAACGGGCGTGCCGGAGAAGTTCGACGGCGTGCCGGCAGGTGCGCGCGCCGTGCAGCTTTGGGACAGCCAGACGCAGCACTACTTTCTGAAACTCTTTGGCCGCCCTGTGCGCGTGACCGCGTGCGAGTGTGAGCGGAACGTGGAGGCGAGCATCGCGCAGGTGCTACATCTGCTCAACTCGCCGGGCCTGCATGCGAAGCTCATGCATGCCGATGGTCGCCTTGCGCGGCTGGGGGCGGCTCACGCAGATAACGCGAGGCTGGCGGAGGAGCTTTACCTGACCTTCTATAGCCGCCCGCCGGGCGATGCCGAGCGTGCGCTGGCTGTGAGGCACTTTGCCATGGGCCGCGATCGACAGCAGGCCTTGGAGGACTACGCCTGGAGCCTCTTGAACACCGTTGAGTTTAGCTTCAACCACTGACCACGGACCGCGAAATGCTTTGTCCAGTCGCCTCGCACCGCGCTATCGTCACCTCCCTTGTGACCCAGTTGAAGGCCATTTTTTTGCTTGTCGCCATTGCACTCGTGACTGGCTGCAATCCGCCTGAAGCCCAAAAGGGCGGCAAGAAAGACAGCAAGACAGGCATCGTGTTACCGACGCGCACAGTGGCCGTCGCGCCAATTGAGACGCGGTCAATGGAGCGGTCACTCGGTGTGATTGGGTCGCTCGCGGCGATTGACCAGGCGACGTTGAGTGTGAAGGCATCGGGTCGACTGCAATCGCTCTCCGTTGATCTGGGCTCGCGCGTAAAGCGCGGCGACCTCGTCGCGCAGATTGAGCCGGTGGATTACGAGTTGCGGGTGCGCTCGGCGGAAGCGTTGCTTGCGCAGGCGCGGGCGCGGCTCGGGTTGCCGCTCGTGGGGGCGGATGATGAGGTCAAGGCCGAGGAAACTAGCACGGTGCGGCAAGCGAAGGCGGCCCTGTTGGAAGCTCAAAGGCAGCGTGAACGCATCCGGGAGCTGACCAAGCGCGGCATTTCCCCGCAGTCCGAACTGGAAATGACGGAGGCGAATTATGACATCGCGTTCAACCGTCACCTCGAAGCGGTGGAGGACATTCGCCAGCGGCAGGCGTTGCTTCAGCAGCGGCGCGCGGAAGTGGAAATTGCCCGGCAACTCTTGGTGGACACGCGGATTCTCGCGCCGTTTGACGGCATCGTGCAGGAACGCCGCGCCAGTTTGGGAGAATTTCTCAACCCTGCTGCACCGGTGGTGACGCTGGTGAAGGTAGATCCACTTCGGCTGCGCGTGGAAGTGCCTGAGCGCAGTGCGGTCGGCGTGCGGGCTGGGCTCGCTTTGCGGCTCACGACTGAGGGCGATACGAACCGCCACATGGGCACCATCACACGTCTCAGCCCGGCCATCACGGAGCTGAACCGCATGCTGGTGGTGGAGGCCGATATCCCGAACGTAGCGGGGGCGTTGCGGCCCGGGACGTTTGTGCGTGCGGACATCGTGCTGGCGGAGGTGGAGCCGGCAGTCGTTGTGCCAAAATCCGCGCTCATCACCTTTGCGGGTATCGAGAAAGTCTTCCTCGTTAAGGACGGCAAGGCCGTCGAGAAAAACGTCACCTCGGGCCGACGCGAGGGAAATTTTATCGAAGTGGTAGGCGGCGTGAAACCCGGCGACACCGTGGTCCTCAACCCCGGCAGCTTGCAAAATGGTCAGCCGGTGACCTTGGAGCAGACAGCAGTCGGCGGTCAGCGCTCAGCGAAGTCGGGAGAGCCAACTGCGGGGGGCGGCAAGCTGGGAAAGCCGAGCGGGCCATGAAAAACTTCCGCGAGTTGACGGGCTGGCAGCAAAGCCACCGGCTGGCGCTGACCGTTTACGCGGCGATGCGCGTTTTTCCAAAGGTGGAGCAATATGGAGACACGAGCCAGACCCGCCGGGCCTGCACTTCTATAGCAACCAACATTGCCAAAGGCTGCGGACGTGCCGACGATACCGGGTGCCGCCGACCTCGGGCTGCTGCCGTCAGCTGCATACGCCAAACTCAGCGGCGAAGTCATCGAAGTGAAGAAGATGCTGTCCGCCTTCATCCGCAAACTCCGCACCGACCCCACGGACCGCTGACCGCCGGCCGCTGATAGCTAAATGCAAAAGCTCGCTGAAATTTCCATCCGCCGGCCGGTCTTTGGCACGATGATCGTGCTGGCGTTCGTGGTGGTGGGCATCGCGGGCTATCTCAAGCTCGGCGTGGACCGCTCGCCCCCGGTGGACATCCCCACAGTTTATGTCTCCACGCGGTTGCCCGGCGCGTCGCCGGTCGAAATGGAATCGCTCGTCTCGCAACCAGTCGAAGAACAGGTCAACACCGTCGAGGGTATCACCGAACTGCGCTCCATCTCCGGCATCGGCAGCTCGTTCGTCATCCTGCAATTTGACCTCCGTCGCAAAGTCTCCGAGGCTGTCGAGGACGTGCGGAATCGCGTCACCGGCCTGAGTGGCGAACTACCGCGAGACGCCGACCCGCCGCAGGTAACAAAGTTCGACACCGAACGCGGTGGGGTCATTTCCGTCTCGCTATCTGGTGACCGAACACGCCGTGAGCTGACTGAGCTCGCGGACAAGGTCGTTAAAGTGCAGCTCGAACGCGTGTTAGGCGTTGGCGAAGTGGAAATTCGCGGTGGCTTATCCCGCGCCATCAGCGTGTGGGTGGATCCCGACCGGTTGGCGGCTTACGGTTTGTCCATTACCGCCGTGCGCGAGGCCATTGTGCGGCAAAACGCAAATATTCCGGGTGGTAACGTCATCGCGCCTGTTCGGGAACTGACGCTCCGCACGGTCGGGCGGCTAACGGAGCCACGCGAGTTTAACGAACTTGTCGTCGCCACTGTGAACGGTTCACCCGTCCGCATCCGCGACCTAGGCCACGCAGAAGATGGCACGAAGGAGCAACGCTCCATCTCGCGTCTCAATGGTCGCCCGTCTGTCACGCTCGACGTGAAACGGCAGGCTGATGCAAACACCGTCGCCGTCATCGAGGGGGTGAAGAAAAAACTTCCCGGAATTCAGGCGCAGCTTCCGGCGGACATCAAGTTCGAGGTCATCGAAGACCAGTCGCGCTACATCTACGAGGCACTGCACGAAATCAACGTCCACCTCGTGCTGGGCAGCATCCTCGCGAGCCTTGTTGTCTTTGCGTTCATGCGGAGCTGGCGCTCGACGCTCATCGCGGCGGTGGCGATTCCTTGCTCGGTGATTTCGACCTTCGGCGTGATGTGGGCGCTGAACTTCACGCTCAACAGCGTCACGATGCTCGCGCTCGTGCTGATGGTCGGCATCGTGATTGATGACGCCATCGTGGTGCTGGAAAACATCTTCCGCTTCGTGGAAGAGAAGAAGATGCACCCGTTCGATGCCGCGCGGGAGGCGACGAAGGAAATCGGCACGGCGGTGCTGGCCACGACCCTGAGCCTCGTGGTGATTTTCGTGCCGGTGTCGTTCATGTCGAGCATCGCGGGGCGGTTTCTTTACCAGTTTGGCATCACGGCAGGTGTGGCAGTGATGGTGAGCTTGCTCGTGTCCTTCACGCTCACGCCGCTGATGAGCGCGCGCCTCTTCAACCTCGGCGAAGTCAGCAAGGCCGGTCACGGCGGGCCAAAATCGCGCGGTGGGTTCTACGGTTGGATGGAAGGTCTGTATCTGGCGGTGCTGGGCCTCTGCATGCGGCATCGGTTTCCAGTGTTGCTGCTCGCTCTGGCTACAATGGTGTCGTCTTACCCGCTTTACAACGCGCTGCGACAGGAGTTCACGCCGGGCAACACGGACGAAGGCGAATTTGAAGTGGGCCTGACTGCGCGCGAGGGCACTAGTCTCATGCAAATGGATGAGGTTGCACTGCTGGTTGAACGCGAGTTAATGGCCATGCCGCAGCTTCGGCTTGTGCAAGGCGGCGTGGGCTCCAGCCGCCTCGGTGGCGCAAATTACGCGCGCTTCTATGTCCGGCTAGCGCCGCATAACGAGCGCGTCTTCATGTGGTCGCGTCTCCTTTCCACCCGGCCGCAGGATGCCTTCCAAAACAACTACTCACAGCGCGATGTAATTCAGGAGGTGCGCGGCCGGCTGCGGAAGATTCCCGGCGTGCGCGTTTCCGTGCGGGCCTCCTCCGGCTCCATCAGCTTAGGCGGACCGAACTATGAAATTGATTTTTCCATTCTCGGCCCCGACCTCGAATCGCTCTCACAGTATGCCGAGGAACTTCGCGCGCGTGCGCCGGAGCTGGGCTTGGCCGACGCGGACACCACGCTGAAGCTCGACAAGCCAGAGTTCCGCGTCGTGGTCAACCGCGAGCGCGCCGCTGCCCTCGGCGTAGCCGTCGAGGACATCGCCACCGCGCTCCGCATCATGGTGGGCGGGGATGACCGCGTCTCGCGCTTCCGCGACCCGGCAATGGGTGATGATTACGATGTGCAGCTTCGCCTCGCCGACGGCTCGCGCAATGATCGCGACACCATCGCGCGTCTTTACGTTCCACGCCGGAGTGGTGGGCTGGTGCGGCTCGACAACTTGGTGGACATCGTTGAGGGCCAGACGGCATCGCGCATTGACCGGCTCGACCGCCAGCGGCAGGTGAGCATCCGCGGCAGTATCGCGCCCGGCTATGCCTTGAAAGACCGGCTCGACGCGCTGAAAAAAGCCTTCGAGGAAATGAACCTTCCCGCCACCTACACCACGCAAGTCTCCGGTCGCGGTCGCGAATTGGAGCGCACCTTCTCCGAGTTCCTGTGGGCGTTCCTGCTCTCGGTCATCTTCATGTACATGATTCTCGCGTCGCAATACGAGAGCCTCGTCCACCCGTTCACCATCCTGCTTTCGCTGCCGCTCTCGCTGCCCTTCGCGCTCTTTTCGCTGTGGGTCACGAACAACACGCTCAACCTCTATTCCGCGCTCGGCCTGCTCGTGCTCTTCGGTGTGGTGAAGAAAAACGCCATCCTTCAAATCGACCACATGAACAATTTGCGCGCGCGCGGCTTCGACCGCCTGCAAGCTATCATGGATGGCAACCGCGACCGGCTGCGCCCCATCCTGATGACCACGCTCACGCTCGTCGTCGGCATGATTCCCCTCGCGCTTGGCACTGGGCCAGGAGCGGAAGAGCGCCGTGCGGTGGCCGTCGTCGTAATCGGCGGACAGACGCTCTGCCTGCTGCTCACCCTGCTCGTGACACCGGTGGTTTACTCCTACCTCGACGACGTCGCCCAACTTTTCCACCGCCGGCCCGCACCTGCCTCCGCTGAGCCGGTGCCGGTGAAGTGACGCTTCTCTCGTCGCTCGACACCGGAGCGTCGAGCCAAGTCAACCGCGCTTCACCCAATCGAAGAAGCCAAGTTTCTCCAGCTCAGCGCGCAGCGCGGCTTGTTGCTCTGCGTTCAAGCTGCCGTTCGGGAGGCGCGCCGGGCCCACGTCCACGCCGAGCATTTTCATCGTCGCCTTCGCCGCGCCCATATAGCCGCGCGCGGCGAGCACGGCGATGGTCTGCACGCTGCGGAACTGCTCCTCGCGCGCGGTCTTCAAGTCGCCGGCGGCAAACGCCTTCATCAGCCGCACGTAAATCGGCGCGGCGAAGTTAAATGAGCTGCCCACTGCGCCGGTCGCGCCCAATGCCAGCGCGCCAAGCATGATCTCATCGAAGCCATACGGCAGGTCGAATGCGCCGCCCTGGAACGCGCGGCAGAGCTGGTATTCCATCAGGTTGTTGCTCGTGAATTTGATGCCCGCGAGGTTCGGGATGCGGTCGGCGGCTTGTGCGAGAAACTCAGACGGCGCAAGGTTGATGCCGGTGAGCAGCGGAATCTCGTAGTAGTAGAACGGCAGCTCCGGCGCGGCGGCGGCGATGTCGGCCATGCAGTCCACGAGCCGCGCGACGTTGCTCGGCTTGAAGTAGCTCGGGGCCAGGGCGGAGATGGCGACCGCGCCGAGCTGCTGAGCCTGCGCCGCGAGCATACGTGCGTCGGCGAGGCAGTTCGCGCCGACGTGGACGATGACTTTCAGTTTCGCGCCGCGCACAACATCCATCCAGCACCCGGCCAACGCCCGGCGTTCCTCGAGTGTGAGCGAACTGCTTTCACCGGTCGTGCCACCGATGAAGGCGTAGCTGACGCCGTTGGCCGCGAGGTGCGCGGCCTGGGCTTCGACGGCGTTGAGGTTGAGCGAACCGTTCGCGTGGAACGGCGTGTGCGTGGCGGCTACGAGGCCGGTGAGGGATAGGTGTTTCATAGTTGGATTAACCGCGAAAGGGCGTAAGGGACACGGAGAAGAAGGTTTTTGAGCGGTGTTGGTTTTGTGCGCTTGGCGTTCTTTCGCGGCAAATCATTAGGCCGGTAATTGGGCCTGTTCCAGCCGTTGCCAGCAATACCAGAGCATGCGCGGCAGGTGGAACGGGCCTTTGTAAATCGTCCCCTTCGCGCGCGAGGAGATGCGGCCATCGCGGTGCAGGTAGCCGAACCACTCGCCGTGCTCGCGGTCGGGGAAGTGCGCGAAACTCCAGTGGTGAACCTGCTCGTGCATCCTGGCGAAGCGCGCCTCGCCGGTGAGTTGCCACGCGAGCAGCGTCGCGATGACGGCTTCATTGTGCGGCCACCAGAACTTCATGTCGTGCCAGTATTCCTGCACGGGCTTGCCGAAGAGGTCCGTGAAGTAGAGCAGGCCGCCGTGCTCGGTGTCCCAGCCGCGCGCCCACATCCAGTCGAGGATGGTCGCGCCGAGTTGGATGAGCCGCCGGTCTCCGCGCAGCGCGCCTTCGTGCATCACAAACCACGCGCACTCAATCGCGTGGCCGGGGTTGAGCGTGCGGCCATCGTGGTGGTCAATCACGCTGCCATCCGGCGCGACGCATTCCAGCAGCGCGCGGTGGTCCGGCTTGAGGAAGTCGCGCTCCATCTCGGCGATGCTGCGGTCAATCCACTCCGTGCAGGTGCGCCCGCTCACGGTCACGTCGCCGAGGTTCGCGCGCAGCTCCTGCGCCGTCGCGATGCCAATCAGGTGCGGGCCGATGCCTTTCATCGGGCGCGTGGCCTCGAACTTTGGCGGCATCACGCCCGGCGTGAAGCTGTGGTGCAGGTAGGTGGCGAAGAACTTCACCGCGTCCTCGGCGGCGCGGGCGTCGCCGGCGGCCTTGGCGAAGGCGGCATTCGCAATCGCGGCGAAGGATTCGCTGTAAACGTAGCGGCGCATCCGCAGCGGCGCGCCCTCGCGCGTGACGGTGAAGTAGAGCTTGCCGTCCGGCGCGGCGCAGTGCGCGCGGAGGAACTCGATGCAGGAACGCGACGCGGCAAGGAAGTCGGCGCGCTTCGGACTTCCCTCGCCCCCGTGGGGGGAGAGAACCAACGGCCCGCCAACTGCCGCGATTTCGGCCTCTGAACCCGGACGGACACCCCTCACCCCATCCCTCTCCCCCGGTGGGGGCGAGGGAGAAGAGGCCAAAGTGTTCGCGAGCGTCGCAAACATCCACGCGGCGCGGCCTTGGAACCACACGCTTTTATCCGTGTCGATGACACTGCCGTCGCGGTCAAGGCAGGTGAGGATGCCGCCGTGCTCGCGGTCGAGTCCGTGGCGCAGCCAAAACGGCATCACGTCGCCGAGCAGGGTGTCGCGGTAAAATGGCGCCAGTGCGACGCGGCCCTCCGGCGTGGACAAGTCCACGCTCATTGCGCCGCCTTCGCCTTCGCGTCGAGTTCGGCGAGCTTGAGCCGGACGCTGACGATGTAGGGAGCTTCGTTCGTGGTCCAGTGGCCGTAGGTCGTCGTCACGATGGTCGCGTCGGGCAGGACTTCGACGCCGGGATAGGCGCAGTCGGAACCTTTGGTGTTGTCCATGAGGCGGACGTGGTATTGGCCGGGCTTGCCGGTGGCGAGGTCGTCGTAGCGGCCTACCCACGCGACCCAGTCGCCGGCGAAGGGCGTTTCTTTCCCGCGCGGCGCGAGGCTGCGGAAGGAGACGAAGAGCCGGCCGTCGGGCAGATACTTGCCGGTGTGGCGGTCGCCGTTGAGCGGGTCGGGCATTTCGCGCGGCGCGGTCCAGGTCACGCCCTCGTCGCGGCTGAAGATGATGTGGGAGTTCTTGCTTCGGGAATTCTCGCGGAGCAGCACGGCGATTTCCCGGCCGTCGGGCGAACGGATGAAGCCGGGTTCGCAGAGGTGGACCTTGGTGTCTTGCTGCACGACTTCGGGCGCGGACCACGTCAGGCCGCCGTCGCGCGAGAAGGTCTTGAAGAGCTTGAACTCGACGGGCTTGGCCGGCGCGGGCTTGGCGGTGAAGAACCGGCCGTCGTCGTGGAACATCGCGAGGTGGTGGCCCGGTGTCTTCAGCGGCTCGGTGAAACCCATCACCACGATGCCGCCCCAGTCGCCGACCGGCTTCAACTCGCTCCAAGTCCTGCCGTCGTCCTCACTCACGGCGAGACGCGCGGGATAGAGGCCGCTCCACATGATGAGCCGCTTCTTGCCGGCGGCATCCACGACGCGGTGCAATGTGGGCACTTCCTTGCTCGTGGCCCAGCTCGCGGGTGTGGGCAGGCGGTCGCTCCACGTCAGCCCGCCGTCGGTGCTGCGCTTATAGACGATGCCACCGCGCCCGTGGCCCTTGGGATAAACCGTGAGCATCGTCCTGCCGTCTTCGAGCAGCACCGTGGTCGGGTGGCCGAGATACTGGCCGGCCTCGCGGTCCACGATGACCTGCCGGTGCTTTTCGGCGGCGAGGTCAATGGTGGGGACGGGGAATGGCGCGGCGGGTGGTTCAGCGGCTGAGGCGAGGACGGCGGTGCAGAAAACGAGAACCAATCGCGAAGTTGCTTTCATACGGGACGCCAGACAGAGACGGGGAAGCACACCTCACTTCGCCACAAGAATGAAGCGGCCAGTGGCATCAATGTGCCACGCAGCAGGATGATCGTGTGGTGCCGTTTCATGATGGTTGTGAATCTCGCGTTGTTGGTAGTAACGGCACGGCGCGAGCCGTCCGGTGGTTTGCATGGAGACTCGGTGCAGTCCGAAGTTAGGCTCTGGTGCGGGCAGTTCAAGCCTGTTGACAGGGTGTCCGCGCGTTACTTGCCCGATGGCGGCAAAACGGCTGGAGCCTTGCCGGCCTTGAGCCACTCGGGGGCAAACTTGAGGAAGGCGATTTGCTCGTAGGTCTGTTTCTCGCCGCACTCAATGAGGATGCCGACCAACCCGCCTGGCAGCCGCACCATCGCGGTGTAGGCGCTCGGGCCGCTCCAGAGCTGCTGCGCGTGCGGCCAGGTGCGGCCGCTGTCTTCACTGATCCATGCATGGACGCCGACGCGACCGGGCGTAATCGGGTGCGCGAAAATCCAGTCGAACTGGCCGGTTGAGCCGGAGCGGAAGCAGCGGTAGATGCAGCCTTGGCACTTGTTTTCCACGAGCGATGCCAAGCCCTCGGCTGGCTGCCACGAGGTGCCCCGGTCGCGGCTGATGACTTGCGTGCGGAAGCCGCCGAAGCCTGCGATGGTCCGGGCGTTCATCAACAGTGTGCGGCTGTCGAGTTCGATGACTTGCGGCTCGCTGGTATTGTCCGCTGCGATGCCGCCGAGCTGCCACGTCGCGCCGTGGTCATCCGAGTAGAGGCTGTGCGTGCGATATGTGCCGCCCGCGCTGTGGTAGCTCGGGATCAGAAGGCGGTCGGGTTGATTCCCGCCGCGCAGATAAAGGCCCGCGCCCGGCCCCGTGCCATACCAACCCCAATCTGACCTGCGGGCAGTGGCGGAAATGTCCTTTGGCTCGGCCCAAGTTGCCCCATCGTCATCACTGTGCGAAATCCAAACGGTCGTGCCCGGGGCCTTGCCCGCGACGATATCCGCCTCCACGTCCGCGCCCCGGCTGCGCGTGAGCGCGAGCCAAAGCCGGCCGGTGGATTCATCGCGCACGATGCACGGGTTGCCACACGTGTCCGCGCCAAGGTTGGCGACGACTTGCATCGGCTGCCACGTCTGTCCGAGGTCAAAACTTCGGCGCAACACGATGTCAATGTCGCCGGTCAAACCGCGCCCGCCCACGCGCCCTTCGGCGAAGGCCAACAGCGGCTTCTTCGGAGCCCACCAAATCGCCGGGATGCGATAGCGCGGGTAGCCCTCGCCGGACTTGAACGGCAGGGTGTAATGGAGCGCTTGCTGGGTTTGCGCTTGAACATCACCAGCCAGCCCCGGCAACAGTGACGCGAGCGCGGCAACGAACCACAACCGAGGAAGCGTGTGCATGAGGCGGCCGGGAACCACCCCGTCGACTTACGGCGCGAGTTTCAGCGTGAGGCCGGCGAGCGGCTTGCCGGCGGCGTCGGTGAAGCGCAGACAGCCCTGCCAGTTGTTGTTCTCGTTGATGACCTTGAAGACCACGACGTTGACGCCTGCCTTGAGCGTGAGGCCGGCGGCCTTGTCCGTGTCCGGATCGAGCGTGCGGGTCTCGGTGAACTTCAGGACTTCCTTGCCGTTGAGCCAGACTTTGGCTTGGTCGTTGCTGCCCATGAGCAACTGCGCGCCGGTGACTTCCTTGGGCGCGACGACGTAGGCGACGGCGTAGGCGGTGACGTTCTCGTTCGCGCCGCCGAGGATTTCGTTCACGTCGAAGAAGTAGTCCTTGGTCTTGATGGCGCGCCATTTCAGTTCCTTGGGGCCGACCTTGACTGCGTCACCGGCCTTGGGTTTGAGCGCGGCCTCGTTGGGCACCTGTGGCTTGTCGATTTCGTCGGCTCCGGCGTTCTCCGAGGCCAACTGGATGGGCGCGAGCAGCAGCCAGTCGCGGATGAAGCCCTTGTCATCGGGCTTGAGCGGCGCGTCGGCGGCGGAGGCAAGGAACGCAGCGGGTAACGCGGTGGCAATGAGAATACGGATTAGGAGTTGGCGGACGAGTGCTTTCATGGTTGCAGACTGATTAGTAGAGGGCGGTTAGTCAATGCCGCATTGAGTGCGCCGCCGAAGCTCAGTAGTCCGCGATGGAGCCGTCCTTAAGCCGGCCGCGCGTGGGCCACTCGGGCTTGGCGGGCGTCCGGCTCCATCCCGCGCCGTCGCGCGCTGCAAACCACCGACCCAGTCACACCGCCGCCCGCCACATTTGCGGCGTCCACGTGCCAGTCTGCCAGCCATCCGTGGTGGTAAACTCCCGCACCGTCAGCCCGTCGCCACGCACTTCCACATGGAAAAACGCCTGCGCCGGGCCGCTGAAGTGCGCTCCGTTGTCCACGTTGAAGACGGCCACGCCTTCTGTCGCCTTGATGGATGCGCCGTCCCAGCGGAACACGTTTCGGAAGTGCGTGTGGCCGTAGAAAATCGCCGTGCGCCGGCCCTTGATGGCCGCGTGAAACGCCGCTACGTCCGCCGGGTCCCATTCCCACTTGGTGTAGTCCGTGTCGGGCTTTGCGACGGTGTAGCGCGCCATGTCCACGTGGTGCATGAGCACGAGCGGTTGGTCTTTCGGCGTGTTGGCCAGGTCTTCGAGCAGGAACGCGAGGCTGTCGCTCGCCGCGTAGCGCCGCTTGCGGTCCACGCTCCGGTCCGTGCCGACGATGAGTCCGAGCGTGGCGAAGTGGACGCCGCCCCAGTCCCACGACGCGTGCAGGCCATTTTTGCTGATGGCCTTCAAGCCTTTCCGCGCCCGCTGCCGCGCCACCATTTGCTCGATGGCATGCCCCACGCCGTGCGGCGAGTCGTGGTTGCCGGGGATTTCGAACACAGGAAACTTCAGCCGCCCCTCGCTGCCGGTGAGTCCGTATTCCGCCGCGAAAGCCGCCCACTCCGTGCGCTGCATCACCTCGTGCGCCGGACCGCCCTTGTCGCCGGTGTCAATCACGTCGCCCGTGTGCAATACGCCCATCGGCACCGGCACCGTGCCGCCGCCCACGGCTGCGGAGAACTCCGTGCCGGGCAGGCGGTTGAGCGTGTCCACGAGTCGACGGTTGTAGCTCGCGGAGTTGGCGTCGAGTTGGCCGGGCTGATTTTTGTCGGCGAAGTAATGTGTGTCACTGACGACGAAGAAGCTGGTGAGTGCCGGGCTTGCAGCGCGGACGGGAAGCACGACTCCCGCAGCCGTGGCCCCGAGCGCGGCGAGGAACCGGCGACGGGAGGAGCTGATTGAGGTTTCGTGGGTCAGGCGCTTGGTGGTCATGCCCGCAGCCTGTCGTGTCCCGCCGTGTGTGACAAGCCCCGTGCCGGCGATCTGCAGTCGCCGTCGGGCACGCCCGCTTGGTAGTAGGCTCTCAACCTGCGATTCGCTTCAGTTGGCGGTTGCAAATCGCCGGTGCAGGTCACGCTATCGCCCGCCACACATGCGGCCTACAGGGAATCCCGGCTTGTTTTGCCCAGCCGGTTCCTCGACGCTTAGGCAGCCAGTGAGCATGAGCCAACGCGCCCTTGTCATCGTGCCGACTTACAACGAGCGGGAAAACCTTCCCCCGCTGGCCGAACGCATCCTCAAGATGCCCGCACTCGTGGATCTGTTGGTGGTGGACGACAATTCCCCTGACGGCACCGGCAAGCTCGCAGACGAACTTGCCGCGCAGCATCCGTCCATCCACGTCTTGCACCGCGCGGAGAAGAACGGCCTCGGACGGGCTTACATCGCCGGGTTCAAGTGGGCACTAGAGCGCGACTACGAGTTCATCATGGAGATGGACGGCGACTTTTCTCACAACCCAGACGACATCCCCAAGTTCCTCGCCGCCGCACAGTCCGCCGACCTTGTCATCGGCTCGCGCTACTGCAACGGCATCCGCGTGATCAATTGGCCGCTGAACCGCCTCGTGCTCTCGCTGGGCGCGGCGAAGTATGTGCGCATCATCACCGGCCTGCCGTTGAGCGATCCTACTGGTGGCTTCAAGTGCTTCCGCCGCGCCACGCTGCAGGCGCTCGGCCTCGATACCGTGCAGTCGAACGGATACAGCTTTCAGATCGAGATGTCGCACCGCGTCTGGCGGCAGGGCATGACCATCGCCGAGGTGCCCATCATTTTCACCGATCGCTTTCAGGGAAACTCGAAGATGTCCAAGGGCATCGTCAAAGAGGCCCTGCTCATGGTGTGGAAGCTCTGGTTTCAGAACGGGCTGCGGCGGAAGCCAAGGAAGCGCGAGCAGCAACCAACAATTTTCCCACCTCAGCGGTCCGGCTAAACTAGTCAGCCAGGCGCTAGGCAGCAATGACCTTTACGCTCGCGGCCACAGCCGCACCCACACGCGCAAGGGCGACTCGATGAGAATTTCCCGCAGCAGAGCCTCCATGCTCGCAGCCTTTGGCTCTTCAAGTCGTGCACACAGCCCAAGCGACGCGAGAAACACCAACGCTGACAGCGCGAAGAATAGGCTATAGCGGTTGAGGGCGAAGCCTTGCCACGCCACATCCAGCCCGCGCAGCCCGTCGATCAGCACGCCCCACAAGATAGGCGAGAGCCCCATCACAAGGCTGCCCACGACCGAGAACAGCGCGAAGAAATGGTCCCGGCCCATCGGTGGAATGATGGCCATCGCGAGCCGCACGTTGGCCATGCTCACCAGCGCAGCGGTCAGGCCCATGAGGAATTGCAGCCCGAGCAGCACCGGCAAGGTGGGTTGAAGTACCCGGCCCGCCAGTGCGCCCCAACCACCCACGATTATCAGCCATAGCGCCATGCAGAACATCATAACCGGCCGGCTACCAAGCCGGTCCAAGCGCGGCCCCAGCAACCACAGGCTGCTCAACCCACCGAGATACGCTGCAGAACTAATCAGAAGCACCCGGCCTTCGCTGAGGCCTGCCTCTGTTTTGAGCCAGGCGGTGGTGAATGCACCCAGCCCGCCCACTGCCAGCGGCCAAGCGACATTCACCCGGAGCAGCTTACGAAATGGCGGGTGCTGCGAGATGGCCCGCCACGGCACGGGCTCGTTGGAATTGCTCCGCGCCGCTGCTGGGACTTCCACGTCCGGAATGCGCTTGAGAAAGACCAGACTCAGGCCGCCCATAGCGGCGCTGAAGCCAAAAAGCGCGGTGAACTGCCACGCTGCCGGGGCATCGCCCAAGGCCAGCGCCGCCAGCACAATGACCATGAAACTGCCAAGATTCACGCAAGCAGCGTCACGCGCGAGGTAGCGGCCGCGCACCCCTTCAGGCACGAGCGTAGTGATCCACGGCAGCCACGCGCAGCTCGAGATACCGCGCGAGAGGTTGAAAGCGAAGAGTGCCAGTAACACCAGCGCAAGCCGCGCCGTGGCGTCCAACGCGCTCAGCAGCGGCACCACGCCCAGCGCGGCGATGAACACCACGCGCAGCCCCCAGCCCGCATACACGAACCGCTTGTAACCAATCCGCCCCAAGTGGCTGGCCGCCGGGATCTGGAAGATGACCAGCAATGGCATCATTCCAGCGATAATGCCCAGCACCGTAGCACTGGCACCGAGGGTCTTCGCGTAAAGAATCATCGGGCTGCCGACCACGATGGGAAACGACAGCGCGTTGAACGTGGCGAACCAAAGTGCTTGGTTCAGCCCTGATGGCAGTTGGACGGGGTCGGATGGGCTGGCGACAGGCGCACTCAAGGGCCGCATTGGATGGCACGCGCTTTGATGAGACAAGCGCCGAAAAAGGAGTTCCTCTAAATCACGCGCGGGCGACTCAAGCGGTTTTGCCCCAGCTCGTATCGTCAACTGACCCGCCCTCACCCTGACGAAACTTAAAAGGCCGTGGACCCGCGAGCCGTGCGACGACGTGACCCTATGCCCGACTACGAAAATGTTCTGACCGATTGAGCGGACTCATTGCGCCGGGTAAAACACCGGCGACTGCGCCGCCGGTGAGGTGCGCCCCGAGTTGGTCGCCGACCGCGCGATTTCCGACCGTTTCCTTGCGGCGCGCAGAGCTCGTCTGGCAAAACCGGCGCAAACTTGCAAAAGTCACGAAAACAATGCTTGCCAACGATCCGTGAAGGCGCAAAATCACAGACATTGAATCCGACGCAAAAGCAATTCTCCCTGAATCGCGCAGCGTCAAAGCAATTTCCTATCAGAAATTCACGGCCGATGATCTGCTGGGAGTCATCTTCTCGAAGTTCTGCATAGGCAAATAAGGGTTTGCCTAATCACGGTCAAAATGGTCAAATTGCTATATTTGCAAAGTAACCCAATCAAAGGAGACACCATGGCAGATCCGCAAAACCAGGAAGAAGGCAACGAGGATGGACGCGCCAGTTCCGCCATCGGGGCGGGCCTGAAATACGGCATCCAATACGGCATCCTGGCCGTGATCGTGTATTACGTCTTCAAGTGGCTCGGCTGGGTGAGCTGAGCCCGCAACCGCTTCACCCGCCCAGCAGCTTTTCCTCCGCCCGCGCCAGCGGCTCCACCTGCCCGCTGAGCACCAGCGTGTCCCCGTCCATCAGGGACAGCGCGAAAAGGTGTCAGTCCCGGCTATTGGTGAATTCAGAGGTTGCGCATTCCTCCATGATTGGCGAGTCTCGCCGCCAAGCCGAGGAAGCCCGCATCACCTGCGCCATCGTCGATGCCGCCGCCAAGGTGCGCGACCTGAACTTCAAATACATGGCCGAAGGCATAGGCGCGACCGTCACCGCCCGCTTCGACCAGGACGGCATCA
>Ga0194124_10002353_pt1 | contig 21434 bp, 20 predicted proteins | sample TA2KigCas0mmetaG_FD_148605 | JGI IMG/M metagenome (GOLD analysis project Ga0194124, IMG submission 148605) | Freshwater microbial communities from Lake Tanganyika, Tanzania - TA2015031 Kigoma Deep Cast 0m | ecosystem: Environmental > Aquatic > Freshwater > Lake | place: Tanzania: Lake...
GCGCAGGGCGCAAAGGGTGCTCAAGCGCCTTCCATAAATATCCGGGCTGTGGCGTCTTAAGTGCTAGGCGAACTATACGTGCAAGCATGCCTGAACATCAACTGCTGATTCCAATGGATGACTGGGTCCAGGGGTTAACATATTCGTCATCTTCGCCTAAGCATCAGCTCCCTGGTGCGCCCATAAGACTGGCCAGAAAGGATCGCCTCATGACCATCGATTTTTCCCGCTTTTACCGTTATGAAGAACTGAGCTCGCTCTTGCAAGCGCTCGTAAGCGAACACCCGGATTTGCTGCGTCTGGAGTCAATGGGCCGAAGTTTTGAAGGGCGTGAGATCTGGGTAGTCAGTCTGACCCGGTTTGCCACAGGACCGGCAGAGGAAAAGCCTGCGCTTTGGGTCGACGGCAATATTCACGCTGCAGAGTTACTCGCGAGCACGGCCGTGCTTTATTTCCTTGACCATGTGTTGAAGCATGCGTCATCGGATCCCCTGGTGAGTCATTTGCTTGACACCCGGGCGTTTTACCTCGTGCCCAGACTTTGTCCCGATGGGGCTGAACTCGCGCTTGGGGATCGCCCGCGTCATATCCGATCGTCGACACGCGCTTACCCCTTTGAGGACGTCGCACTGGACGGGATGGTGATCGAAGACGTTGATGGCGACGGACGGATTTTGTCGATGCGGATTGCCGACCCCAACGGCGGATGGAAACCCCATCCGATCGATCCCCGTGTGATGATTCCCCGTGAGCCTGGAGAAATCGGTGGCCAGTACTACAGGATTTTGCCCGAGGGGCAGGTGCTTCAGCATAACGGCGTGGGGTTTAAGCTCAACCCGGATCGCGAAGGCCTTGACCTAAACCGCAACTTTCCCTCGGACTGGCGGCAGGAATACAAGCAACAAGGCGCGGGGCCCTATCCCACGAGCGAACCCGAGGTGAAAGCCATGGTCGACTTTGTGGTCAGGCACCCCAATATCGGAGCCGCCGTCAGTTTTCATACCCACAGCGGTGTGATTTTGCGGCCCATGGGTACAGAGCCCGACGACAAAATGATTCCTGAGGATTTATGGATGTACAAGCGTTTGTCGGCGGCGGCGAGCGAGCAGACCGGCTATCCGGCCTTGAGCATTTGGCATGATTTCAAATACCACCCGCAACAAGTCATTAGCGGTACCCAGGACTGGATTTACGAGCACCTTGGCGCCCTGTTTTGGGTTGTTGAACTGTGGGCGCCCAACCGGGCTGCCGGCATTGAGAAATACCCCTTTATCGACTGGTATCGCGAGCATCCGCCTGAGGATGATTTAAAACTTTTGAAGTGGAGCGATGAGGTTTGTGGCGGTCAGGCCCATGTTGATTGGAAGTCTTTCGATCATCCGCAGCTTGGTCCACTTGAAATCGGTGGTTGGGATCGGATGAACTTTTGGCGAAATCCACCGCCTGCCTTGCGTGAGGCGGAGGTTGCCCGTTTTCCGGGCTGGCTTAAACAATTGGCGGCCATACTGCCAAAGCTCGAGCTCCTCGTACTCGAGGTGCAATCGCTTGGCGAAGCGACTGGAGCACTGCATCCACCCGGTGCAAGGCATTACCTGATCCGATTTGCTGTGGAAAACAGCGGTTATTTGCCAAGCTATGTCAGCCGGCGAGCCCTTGAGCGCAAAACCGTCCGCGGTGTCATTGTTGAGTGTTTTCCGCTGACCACTGAGGCGCGAGCACTGACGCGCGAGGATAGCGCCACGCTTGCAGTGCGTGCAAAGCAGACAGTGCTTGGTGCGGCCGATCCCCTAGGCGACGAGCTTTTCGATGCGCAAAGCAGGCCTTATGTACGTTGCATGAGCGGTACGCAACGTCTTGAAGGCCCCTCACTCGAAGGCCACGCAGCAAAGCAGTCCTTGCAGGCCTTCTTGCCTGATCGTGCACTTACTGCGCAGCGCTATTTGCATCAGTGGCAGCTAGCTGCGCTTCCGGGGACGGACCTCGAGGTTATTGCTCGAACCGAGCGCGCCGGGATTATTCGACGCAGCATTCGCCTCGACTAAACCCGTTAAGCTTTGACTAAAAGAGTCAAGATATGACTTGTCGCTGCGATGCAGCATTGTTATGATCTCAAAGCGCTATAACCCGGCGTTATCTTGACCAACCTGAGGCGTAGGCGCTTCAGGACATCCAACTGTCCGCACCCCGGACAGCTCACATAGATGGTGGCTGTTGCCTCGCAGCATCCTGTACCAGCAGACCACCGCGCGACTGTTGCAATGGGCTTGTCTAGTTTTCCTCATCCTTGTTGTGTCCTCGAAAGGAATCATTCGATGAAGATTTGTATTGTGGGGGCGGGTTCGATAGGTGGTTATGTCGGTGTCAAACTTGCTCAAGCGGGTGAAGATGTCACCCTGATCGCTCGAAACGCAAACCTTGAAGCGATTCGTAGCCGTGGCATGCGTCTTACGATGTCTGATGGGGTCGAGCATGTTGTCCGTCAAGTGAAGGCAACCGCTTCACTGGCAGAGGCCGGTCAACAAGACCTGGTCATTCTTGGTATGAAGGCGAATCAGGTTGCAGCCGTTGTCAAGGATTTGCATCACCTGCTCCACGACAACACGATCATCATCCCGATGCAAAACGGGATCCCCTGGTGGTACTTTCAGCGCCACGCTGGTGGCTTTGAAGATCGGGTTGTCCATAGTGTTGACCCGGAAGGATTGATCATGAAAGCGATCGACCCTGCACGAATCATTGGCTGTGTGGTTTATCCGGCTTGCGAGTTGGCAGCCCCTGGCTGGGTGCGCCATATTGAGGGCGATCGCTTTCCCTTGGGTGAACTCGACGGCAGTGAGAGTGAAAGGGTCTTGGCGCTTTCGGCGATGTTTGCGCGTGCCGGACTCAAGGCACCCGTACTCACGAACATCCGAAGCGAGATTTGGCTCAAACTTTGGGGCAATCTCACCTTTAATCCCATCAGCGCGCTCACCCACTCTACCTTGGTCGATATTTGTCAATTCCCTTTGTCGCGCGAGTTGGCTGCGGCGATGATGCGAGAGGCCGAGGCGGTTGCAACAAGCCTGGGCATTAGTTTCCGGGTCAGCCTTGAAAAGCGTATCGCCGGTGCAGAGAAAGTCGGCAAGCACAAGACCTCGATGCTGCAAGATGTCGAGTCAGGTCGTGATCCTGAGATCGATGCCTTAGTTGGTGCGGTGATCGAATTGGGAAAGATTACCCAGGTGCCAACACCCCACATCGAAACCGTTTACGCGCTCATGAAGCTGCTTTCGGTACGGATCAACGACGAAAAGTTAGCAGTGCGCGCACAGCCCTTGGCTGCAGCCTAGCGCTTTCGGGCAGAATCCCTCCGGTTGATGGAGGGATTCATGTCTGATTTTGTTTTACTGGCGCAAGAAGGCGCCGTCTTTACCCTAACCTTAAACGCGCCCTCAGAGCGCAACGCCTTATCCACACAAGCCCAATGGGACGCCGTGGTGGAGGCCATCGAGACTGTTCAGCATCACGCCGAGGCCAAGTGTTTGATTCTTACAGGGGCAGGCTCAGCCTTTTGCGCTGGCGGCAATGTCAAAGACATGCAAAACAAGCAAGGCATTGCTGGCGGTTCACCCTATGCCATTCGTGAGGGCTATCGACGCGGCATACAACGCATCCCCAAGGCGATGGCAGCTCTCGATATTCCAGCGATTGCGGCCGTAAATGGCCCTGCGATCGGCGCTGGGCTCGATCTGGCCTGCATGTGCGATATTCGTATCGCTTCAGACAAGGCGAGGTTTGCCGAGAGCTTTGTGAAGCTGGGTATTATTCCTGGCGATGGCGGCGCATGGCTTTTGCAGCGTATTGTGGGCTACTCGAAGGCGGCTGAACTCAGTTTCACGGGCGACATGCTCGATGCCCAGCAAGCACTGGCCTGTCAGTTGGTGTCGCAGGTCGTACCGCATGATGATTTGATGGCGACTTGTTTAGCGCTTGCGAGGCGTATTGCCGCCAACCCCGCGCCTGCCCTTCGTATGACGAAGCGGCTGCTGCGTGAGGCGCAACACCAGCGCATCGAGGCCTTGCTCGAGATGTCGGCTGGTCTGCAGGCCCTGGCGCATCACACCGCCGAACACGATGAGGCTGTGGCTGCTTTTGTTCAATCGATGGCTAAGCGATAAATAATGAGTCATTTAACTTCTCAAAGCGACACTAAGCTGCAGGCTTCACCGCTTGTCAGTGCACTCAACGAGGGCGTCTTAACACTCACCCTAAACCGCCCTGAGGCTCGCAATGCGCTTAATCCAGAAATCACCTCGGGCCTGATTCTTGCGCTTGAACAAGCACAGCGCGATACGGCCGTGCGCGCTGTGGTGCTTACCGGGGCGGGCGGTGCGTTTTGTGCGGGTGGTGATGTGAAGGCTATGGCAACGCCGCAGATGCAAAGCATGAACCCCGCTGAACGCCAGCGATTATTGCGCCAACGAGCGGATGCCTCACGATTGCTTCATGAAATGCCCAAGCCGACGATTGCGGTGATACCTGGTGCTGCGGCCGGTGCAGGCCTGGCGCTCGCACTCGCTTGCGATTTCAGACTCGCCGCACGCTCGGCCAAGATCAGCACGGCCTTCGCCAAAGTGGGCCTATCGGGTGACTATGGCATGAGCTACTTTTTGCCGCGCGTGGTTGGCGAGGCGAAGGCCCGGGAACTTCTGATGTTTTCGCCCGTCTTGAGCGCCGATGAGGCTTACGGCCTTGGCTTATTGCATCAGGTTCATGATGACAATGCACTAGAGCAAGCGGCCTTTGGCTGGATCGAAACGCTCGCGAAGGGACCAACGCTTGCGTATGCGCACATGAAAAAGGCCCTGCTTGCCTCAGGACTCAATGGCTTATCGACTCAACTCGATGTGGAGTCAAGCCTTCAGGTCTTGTGTCAGGGTACAGCCGACCATAAAGAGGCTGCAAAGGCCTTTGTTGAGAAGCGACGTCCCGATTTTCAGGGGCACTGACGATGGCCTGCCGACCAACGCATATGTCGAGGAGAACTCATTGATGGCTGCGTACTTTATTGTAGAAATTGATACCGTTGATCAGGACTTGATGGCTGAGTACCGCAAGCACACGCCGGCAGCGGTCGAAGCTTTCGGAGGACGCTTTTTGGTGCGTGGAGGTGCTAGCGAAACACTCGAAGGCGATTGGCAGCCCAAGCGGTTGGTGGTGCTGGAGTTTCCAAGTGTTGATGCGGCAAAGGCGTTTTATCATTCAGAACAATATAAACCTTTGCTCGACATGCGCAAAAAGGCTGGGCATTCAAACATGGTTCTCGTTGAGGGTGCAGCCTCGTAACAATTACTCGTCGAGCGCTCTTAACGGTACTCGGCTGTGAATCATCCATGCAATCACGCCCAGGGCCAAGGCACAGGCTGAGGCAAGCGCCATGGCGAGCAGCGAATGCATGACAGCAGGTACGATGACCCCTGCCATGACACTGTTGGATACGCCGCCTATAAAGCTTTGCATGGATGAGGCCATGCCACGTCGGCTCGGATAGAGATCGATCGCTCTGACGGTAATCGCAGGCACCATTAACGACCAACCAAGCGTGAAAAGCCCGATGGGTGCGATAGCCATCCAGACTTGGCCTGGGAAGGCGATCGTTGAACTGATATTTAGAACGCTTGCCAGTGCACCAATCCACAGGCCAAGCCTCACCTGACGCATCGGTGGAAATCGCCCCGATAAGCGACTACTGATTGCCGAGCCAAGCATCATCCCGGCAACGGTTGCCATAAACAACCAGTAGTACTGATCGGGAGCAAGCTTTAAATGGACTCCGAGAAATTGTGCTGCGCCAAGCACATAAAGGAAAAAGCCGTTAAAGGGAAGCGCACTACTTATACAAAGTAATATGAAGCGCGGCGAGCCTGCCATACGTCGATATGCTTTTAGGAGCGGTGTGAAGGCCAGGCTTTGTCGATCTTGTGCTTTAAGCGATTCAGGCAACAAACGCGCCTGCAAGATCAAGAGCAGGATAGACAAAGCTGCTAAAAACCAGAACACGGCCTGCCAGCCCCAGCGAACAAAAACGAGCCCGCCAATCCATGGCGCAATCGCCGGGGCAACCCCAAAGAAGATGGTCACGATTGAAAACATCCTTTGTGCTTCTTCGGGTGGAAACAAATCACGAACCATGGCGCGTGATACGACCATGCCCACACCGGCGCAAAGTCCTTGTAAAAAGCGGCAAAGGAGCAAAAGCTCAATGCTGCTTGCTAAGGCACAGCCGACCGACGCGAGAGAAAACAAAAGAAGCCCTGTGAGAACCACTGGTTTTCGGCCAACGGCGTCCGAAATTGCGCCATGAAAGAGGTTCATCACGGCAAAGGCAATCAGGTAAATCGATAGGCTTTGCTGCATTTGCAGCGGCGTTGCCTGAAGCGAATTTGCAATGCCCTCAAAGGCCGGCAAATAGGTATCGATTGCAAAGGGGCCAATGGAGCTCAAGGCCGCAAGCAATAGGGCCCACGCCAGGCGCTGCCGCCCGACGATCGGTGCTGGCGCATCGAAGGCTTGCGCTTGTTTTGATTGATGCTGTTCGGGTTTAGTCACAACACAATGCTTTGCCGGCGAGCTTGGTGACTGCAAGTCCCAAGGGTTTTTCCAAGCGCGATATCATGTTCCGGAGCTCGCATGGCATGCCGACTTGAATCGTACGGGTTGAAAACAGTCAACTTAGTTTGAATCTTTCGCTAGGCTTTGGGCTTGGGTTTTCGGTTTGTTGCCGCGCTGAGCCTTGCGGCAGCGATCCGAACAATACAAGACTTGCTCCCAGTTTTTTGCCCAACGCTTACGCCAACTCATCGTGAGTCCGCATACAGCACAAGGCTTTGAGGGTAGGGTGGCTTTATTGCCACGAAAACTTCGCATAGCTAGCTTAGGATTATTTCATGGATAAGCTCGATCAAGACCGCAGCACACAGGACCGACAAGTTAATCAAGTCCGAAGTCAGCCATTACGTGGCCTGCCTGCTTTGATTTTTGCCAGTCGCTGGCTTCAATTGCCACTTTATTTGGGCCTTATCGTTGCCCAAGCTGTTTATGTTGTGCTCTTCATTCAGGAATTGAGCCACCTGGTGCCTGTGTTGTGGGATCCAAATGCGCTCGACAACACGGCAAGCGCGCTTGGCATTGTCGCGCGTAGCAAAGAAATCGTCGTGATGTTGATGGTTTTATCGCTGATTGATGTGGTGATGATCTCGAACCTGCTCATTATGGTCATCATCGGCGGCTACGAAACTTTTGTGTCCCGCCTTGATCTCGATGGCCACCCTGACCAACCTGAGTGGCTCTCGCACGTGAATGCCAATATTTTAAAGGTGAAGCTTGCCACGGCGATCATTGGGATCTCATCGATTCACCTGCTCAAGACCTTTATATCGGCTGAATCCCTGAGCGAAAAGACAATGCTCTGGCAAACCCTGATTCATCTGGCATTTATCCTGTCCGCGCTCTCGATCGCTTGGATTGACCGTATGTTGTCAAGCGGATCTGGGCAACAACACTGAGTCTTCCGATGCGCTATATCGTTCTCTTTTTCGTGATGATGGTCGGGCATTTTGCTGGACTGGCTTCAGCGCAGGGCCTGCGCTCGGGCCCCATGGCAGGTTTTACGGATATGCAATCAACAACGATCTGGTTGCAAACCGATGCGCCTGGGCTTGTTGAATTGACTTACTGGCCGCGTCGACAAGGACCCTCGACAAGCCGAGTTCATCAATTGCAAACGATAGATCTAGCGTCTAACACGGCCCATATGCAGCTTCAGGGCCTTGCACCAGGGGAGACATACGATACAAGTTTAAGAATCGATGGCAAGGATGTGCTTGCGCCCGGGGCCTTTAGTTTTGCCACCCCAGCGCTTTGGCAGTATCGCGAAGCGCCACCAGCGTTCACATTCCTTGCAGGCTCGTGTCATTTCACAAACGATCCCGAAACTGATCGTCCGGGACCAGGGTTTGGCTCAGGCTATGAGATCTTTGGCGCTATGGTACACATGAAGCCAGCGGCAACACTATGGCTTGGCGATAATATTTATCTGCGCGAAACCGACTGGCACAGTGCGGTCGGCATCGATAATCGCTACAAAAAATCGCGCGCTTTGCCTGCCTTGCAGGCCTTGTTGCGCACAGGGCAGCATTGGGCCACTTGGGATGACCATGACTTTGGGCCCAACGATGCCAACAGCAGCTACCCGCTTGCAGACGAATCAAGGGCTCTATTTAAGCGCTACTGGGCAAACCGTTCCTACGGGTCGAGTCAATTGCCCGGTATTCAAACGGTCATGAGTCTTCACGATGTCGATGTGTTTATGCTCGACAATCGGAGCTTTCGCGACGATGCTTTCAAAGGCAGGCCAGCTGAGCGTCGTCAATTTGGCGATGAGCAAATGAGGTGGCTGCGCAATGCGCTTGCAAATTCCCGGGCACCCATCAAGATCATTGCCTCGGGCGGTCAGTTTCTCAATGAAATCAACCCTTGGGAAGGTTGGCATTGGTATCCCAAAGAGCGTGCGGATTTTCTTAAGTGGCTTGAGGATGAATCGATTGCTGGCGTGCTTTTTCTAAGTGGTGATCGGCACCACAGTGTGCTCATGCACACACGCGGTGAAAAGGGCTATGCCTACTGGGAATTGACTTGCTCACCGCTGACTGCCGGAACCTTTCCAGCCAGACAGGAGGACTTGAATAATCCGATGACACAGGCGGGCACTCTTGTTACCCAGCGAAATTTTTGCGCAATTCACGTTGAAGGAGCCGCCAAAGATCGCCGTCTACGTTTGCAAGTGCGCGCAAGCGACGGCGCATTATTGTGGGAGCGGGCGCTCACTGTGACTCAACTTGGTGCACAGACCCATAAGCCAACGGGCAAATAAGCCCGAGCGTTTCAGATTTTGCCGCTTAGCGGGCTTAGCGCGTCAACTGTCGGGCCTGATGGCCTTTTGTCACGATTCCGTCGTTTCGCCATGAGAACATCGGTGCTGATTGCGATTTTTTGGAGCCTGTGATGCGACTTGAAAACCATCATGATTTTCTTCGATCTGCGCTTGCCTTGGCTGTTGCAGCGATTATCGTGCCAGCCGCGGCACAAAACACAACAGCGGCGCTAGCCGGCCGTGTAAACGGAGCCGATGGTAAGCCTGTTGCCGGTGCGAGTGTGGCGATCGTCCACAAAGAGTCAGGCGCAACAAGTGTCACCACAACCGATGCAGAAGGACGATTCAGCGCCCGAGGTTTGCGTGTTGGTGGGCCCTTTCTTGTTACGGTAAGTCAAGGCGGTCGCACTGAAAAACAAGACGGCGTCTTCCTCACACTTGCTGAGACTACGTCGCTCAGCTTGGTGCTCGGTGGACCAAGTGCAACGGTGACGGTCTCTGGCCGCTCGGTCTCAGATGTATTTGATCGCGCTGCCATGGGAGCGGGCACCAACATTACCAACGCAGAAGTTCAAGCGATGGCATCGATTCAGCGAAGCTTGCAAGACTATGCCCGCTTTGACCCGCGCCTTGCTCAGACCGATAAAGAGCGAAGCGAAATTTCTGCAGCAGGCCAAAACACCCGCTATAACTCGATCACGATTGACGGGGTTACAACCAACGACACCTTTGGGCTTGAGTCAAATAACCTTCCAACGATCAAGCAACCGGTTTCGATCGAGGCAATCCAAAGTGTTCAGGTCAATGTCTCAAATTATGATGTCACTCAAAAAGGTTATACCGGTGCGAACATTAACGCGGTTACCAAGAGTGGATCTAATGATGTTAAGGGAAGTGTTTATTACGTTTATAGAAATCAGAACTTAGCGGGTGATCGCTACAACGCTTCAAACAACAGCTACTTTGATGCACCAAAATTCAAAGAAGAAACCAAAGGCTTTACGCTAGGCGGTCCGATTATCAAGGACAAGCTGTTCTTCTTTGTAAATCATGAGCAGTTTGAAAGCTCGCGCACAAGACCGAGTTTTGGTCCTATTGGATCACCGACTACGAACGTCGGTATTACCCAGCAAATGATCAACGATGCCATCGGCATCGCAAAAAACACCTACGGCGTTGACGTGGGGACAGCCGATGTCCCGCAGGGCGTGGCAGTTAATGTTAAAGACAGTTTGCTAAAGCTTGACTGGAATATTAATCAGGACCATAAGGCTAGCCTGCGCTTTACGCGTACCGAGCAAACAGAGCCATTTCTGGTTGGTTTTTCTGCTACTGGGCTTTCACTAAGTTCTTATTGGTATAACCAAGAAAAGAAGCTCGACAGTTTGGTTGGTCAGTGGTTTGCCGACTGGAGTCCCAATTTCAGCACTGAAGTGAAAGTGTCAAAGCGCGACTACGAAAGCATGCCCATACCGGTCAACGGCGTTCGTCTACCTCAAATTGCTTTACGATTTTCTGGTGCGCTTCCGGACGGATCACCAACCGGTGTTAGTGCAAACAGCCGCGACTTGCTCATGGGTACCGAGCGCAGTCGACATTTCAACGTTTTAAAGACCGAGACGCTAGACACCTATATTGCGGGCAATTACAACCTTGGCGATCACGAACTTAAATTCGGTGTTGATTACGCCGACAATGATGTTTATAACGCATTCTTGCAAGACACCAATGGGCAATACCGATTCCAATGCGAAAACAGCAGTTCAAGCCTGAGCTATAGCTTTGGATCGATCAATTGCGCAAGCGCCAACGCGAGTCAGGTTGCTGCGGCAGTACTCGAAAATTTCCGTCTCGGACGGCCATCGTTTTATCAAGTGCAGTTGCCGCTCGCGGGTCGTAGCCTTAATGACGGCGTTGCCGTTTGGAGTTACCAAAACACGGGCTTTTTCGCTCAAGACACCTTTAAGCTGAGTCGCGACGTTAATTTGATGTTTGGTGTGCGTGTTGATCGCCAGGACTTCCCCACATCGCCACTTGCCAATCCAGCCGCTGCAGCACCGATGATCGCTGGCAACGCAGCGACCAATACACGTCAGTCGGGTGGATTCGGTCTGGACAACTCGACGACGATGGATGGTGCTGTGCTCGTTCAGCCACGCGTTGGATTTAACTGGAATCTGGGCAGCAAAGAAAAGCGTTCGCAGTTACGCGGTGGTGTCGGCCTCTTCCAAGGCGCTGCTGCAAACGTTTGGCTGTCGAATCCGTATTCGAATACTGGTATGGCAACGGGTGTATTCAGTTGCACATCGTTTGCTTCCTGCGCCACAGCAAAGGCAAGCTTTAGTGCCAATCCTGACGGACAGCCCGCGCTTGCAGGCACGCCTCCAGCTGCCAACGTGGACTTTATTTCGCCAGGGTTAAATCAGCCATCGGTTTGGAAAGGTAACCTTGCTTACGATACCGAAATGCATAATGTTCCGGTATTGGGAACCATTGTTGCAGGTGTCGAGTGGCTAAAGACCGATACCAAGAGCGCAATCTATTACGAACACTTAAATTTAGGTGCGCCAACAAAAATCGGTCCCGATGGACGGGAGCTCTACTATACAGCCCAAGCCTATAACGCGAGCTGTTGGAACGCTAACGGGACCTTCATCAGCTCAGGTGCTTGCGCGGGCCTAAGAGCTAAGGCACTCAGTAATCCGAATTTCAACAATGTTTTACTTGCCAAAGAGACAAGTAAAGGCGGTGGTGATTCAATTACTCTGTCCCTTGGGCAGCCCTTGCGACAGGGCTGGGCTTGGTCTGTTGCCTATACCTACACCGATGCAAAAGAGGTCAGTCCGCTGACTTCCTCTGTGTCGAACTCGAATTGGGTGAATCGTAATATTTTCAATCCTAATGAGTCAGTCTTACAAAACTCCAATTATTTGGTTCGTGATCGTATCGGCGCCCGCTTGATGTGGAGTCAACCGCTTGTTGGTCGCTATCGGACAACGGTCGGTGTTTTTTATGAAGGTCGGCGAGGTAAACCTTATGGCTGGACATACATCAATGATTTGAACGGTGATGGCGTTTCCGGTAATGACTTGATGTACATCCCAACTAAGCAGGGATCTGGTGAGGTGAGCTTTAAAGGCGGCGCTGCGGAAGAAGCGAAATTCTGGGAAATCGTCGAGTCGAATAAGGCACTGAGCAATGCTAAGGGTGGCGTTGTGGGACGTAATGATTCATACGCTCCTTGGGTGAACAGCGTTGACGTACGCGTCGGTCAGGAGTTACCCGGGTTTTTCGGCCGTCAGCGTGCGAGCATCAATCTGAATATCTTGAATTTTGGCAACTTGCTCAATAAGCGCTGGGGTCGGATTGATGAGATCGGATTCCCACTCAACCGTAGCTTTGTGAATTACGGTGGTCTGGATGCTAACGGACGTTACGTATATAGCTTAGGTACCTTGGAAAGTCTTGTGACACGTCAGAACGCTGGCGAATCACAGTGGGCCGCGCAGCTAACGCTTCGGGTTGAGTTTTAATCCGAAGGCGTCTATCAGTCGGGCGGGTGATCTTAGGGTCGCCCGCCTCTTAAGATGGTCTCGCCGATGGCAACGATCGTTTTAAGAAGCAGTCCCAGAATCACCACCGAGCAAATCAGCAGCGCAGCAAGTGCCAAACCCTGGGCTGCAGGTGCTCCAGTTTGTAAAGCCATAAAACTACAAGAACCAGAGCAGGCGGCTGTTGGGAAACTGAAAGCCCACCATGACATATTGAAACTTGATCGAGTAAGCGAGCGGGTGAGACTTAAAAGAATGACCGCAATAAAAAGCATTAGGGTAAACAGGCTGATGGCGAAGACATCAAGTTGGCCACTCATCGTGACATAAGAGACCATACCGAGCGCTGGTAGTGGCAGTAGAATGAGTAGGGAAGGTTGGGCTGCTGGCGGTAGCGGGCCAACAAAGATAAGCCTTGCGAGCAAGATCGGCATTAAGAAAAGCCATAGCAATAAGCCGATGCAAAGAAAAAACCACGCGGCGGCGTGGTAGCCAAGCTGAGGGCCGCTTAACGGTACAAGAATCCCGCCCACGCCAGGAATAAACCAGGCAGGTGTTATTGATTCGGGAGCGATCTTCTCTCCAACAACCAGCGCCGAAACATGCTTGCAAGAACAAGGAGTTGCAAGGGCATCCCGATTAGCAGTAAGACTTCTGCCAGGCTCGGATGGTGGTTGACAAAGGCAACTGCCAGCACTTCCATCGAAATCGGCACAGCGCCAACAAAGGCAATTTGCGTTGGGTGATGAAATTCTGCGATGAAATGTTCGCGATTGAAGAGGATCTTGCGCAAATAGCCCGTGAGCAAGACGACGAATACAGCCAATGCAAACCAGGCCGCTGCATAACCTGCATGCTCGCTGAGTCCAGTCAGGGCTTGCGCTCGCTGCCAGGCAATCGATAAACCGCCAAGGCCCATGACCATGGCAAACCATGCGGAAGGCATATCTAATGGGAGGGAGTGTGGTCGCCCGTAGCAAGGAAATTGTGGTGATGTTGATGGTCTTGTCGCTGATCGACGTGGTGATGATTTCAAATTTACTCATTATGGTGATCATCGGTCGCTATGAAACCTTCGTGTCGCGACTTGATCTGGACGGCCATCCTGATCAGCCTGAATGGCTTTCACACGTCAACGCAAACATTCTCAAAGTGAAGCTTGCAACCGCGATCATCGGCATTTCATCGATTCATTTGCTCAAGACGTTCATCTCCGCCGAATCCTTAAGTGAAAAACGATGCTCTGGCAAACCCTAATTCACATCGCCTTTATCCTGTCTGCGTTCTCGATTGCCTGGATTGATCGAATGCTTTCTAATGCGGCAGGCCAGCACCATCCAAAGTAAGGGCGTTGGATGTCGTTGTTGACTAGGCTGATGGCGGTTTCTTCTTTATTTTTGGCTTTCTCTGAATCGCTTGCGCCTCCCAAGCCTTGCATCGTTCCATAGCTGCGAGCGTGAATTCAGCCTTTGGCTGGTTGCCGCCAATCACAAACATAAGAAGATGTTCTTCATCGGGTGCCGCTTTTGTAACATTCATGAAACGCCGAGCGACGCCAGGTGGAAAGGAAATCACGTCGTAGGCCTCGAGGTCAACCGAAAGTTTTTCTGCTCCCTCGTTCCACTCACATCGCCAGGTCCCGGTCATTGGGATGAAGGTTTCATTGGTGTTGTGGTTATGCATTAAGGGCCCTTTACCCGGCTTAGCCTTGCAATAGCCCAAGTTAAATCCTTCGGCGATACTAATGGCGGGCATCGCACTTGCGTTTGCGCCCACGGGTGAGGTGAGCGCCTTATTCTTGGATTTGGGGGGCTGAAACCCGATCACTGCATACAAGGTTCTCTCGCACTCAGGCAGGCTGCTATCAGGCAATCCGCCGTCTGATCCCCTGAGTTCACTGAATCTTGCGATTCTCCCGCTCATGTCCTCACGCGAAAGCTCTTTTACATGTTTCCAGGACGTCTTCATGATTGTGTTCCTTCGACTTCTTATCGATGGTTTGATGGCTTTAAGCCAATCGTCTTCAAGCAAGGGGCTGTGCGCCAACAATAGGTACTTCGACGTCGGCGTTAAAACGAAAGCCTTGTGCTTCAAAACGACTCAAGGCGTCAGGCGCAATACCGCGAATTCGGTCAGCGCTAGCTTGGGTAAACGCTATATCGTTCATATCGTGAACACCGCCACTGACAATAACCTGCAAGACAGCTTCTTCTGTTCCGATGTTTCGAAAGGCTCGACAGACTCCCGGAGGTACGGATAAGGTATCCCAGGTTTCAAGGCTAACGCAACCGCTTCCGTTGTCGTTCCAGGTGACTTCAAAACGGCCTTTGAGCACCGTGAATGTTTCATAAGTTTGCGCATGATTGTGAAGACTTGGGCCCTGGCCTGGTGGACAAACCGCAAGTGTCATTGTGATACCACCTGCACCGATAATCGGAGCAGAACGATTAATTGGCGTATCTGCGTTTTCCAGTCCAATCACGGACATCAACTGGCGCGCGTAAATGACATCACGTGCCTCTGTAGGAATCGATGGATCGCTTTGGATGGTCAGCGGAGATAACTCGCGATAGCGAGCAAGTCTCGATAGCATATCCTGTTCAGAAAGTTGTATCGTTTTCATACTTTTCCTTTAATCACTGATTTTTTGAACGGCCAGGTCACGCACCGCAAAAGCTCGTCCGATCACTCGGTACTGTTCAATGATCCACATGCCACAAAGCTTGACCGGTGAGCCTTGTTTGCACAAGCCCTCGCTTCACTAGCGAAGCGATTCGATTCCGGATTTTGAAACTTCAACCGTCGTCCTAATCAAGAGCGACAGGATAATTAACGTGCAAATAATAAGAGCAACAAGCGCTAGTCCTTTGGCTGCCGGCGCACCTGTTTGTAGGGCCATAAAGCTGCATGCGCCTGAACTTGCCGCGGTAGGAAAACTGAATGCCCACCATGCCATACCAAAGTCTGATCGCGTTAAAGACCTGGCAAGGCTTAACAAGACCAGTACGATAAAAAGCATGAGTACAAACAAACTGATGGCAAAAACGTCGACTTGCCCGCTCAAGGTGGCGTAAGAGACCATACCGAGTGCAGGGGGTGGCAAGAGGATCAGTAAGGAGGGTCGTGCAGCTTCATGAAGCGGTCCAACAAAAATCAGTCTGGCGAGCAAAATCGGCATTAGAAAAAACCATAACAAAAGACCGATGCAAAGGAAAAACCAAGCCAGCGCGACATAACCAAGTTGGGGGGCACTTAAGGGCACCAAAACGCCGCCAACGCAAGGGATAAACCAGGCTGGCGTGATTGATTGGGGATCAATTTTTTCCCCGACGAGCCAGCGTCGAAACATCGTGCCTACCACGAGAAGTTGTAATGGCATGCCTGCAAGCAGCATCAACTCAGCTAGGCCTGGATGGTGATTAATAAAAGCTACGGCAAGAATCTCCATGGAAATTGGGATTGCACCGACAGAAGCCACTTGTGTTGGGTGCCTAAATTCGCTTAGAAAAGCATCCGGCAATCGGACTATTTTGTGAAGGTACGCTGCAAGCAAGTATGAGAACACGCCAAGCGCAAGCAAGGCTGCCGCGTAGCCTGCCAGGGAAGGGAGTCCGAATAAGGATTCTGCCCGTTGCCAGGCAATCGAAAGGCCTCCCAGACCCATGACCATGGCAAACCAGGCAGCAGGGATGTTAAATGTTGTACGCTCTGAATTCATAGCTTGGGCCGGTGCAGTCATTTCATCAAACAGCCAGTCGACTGGCTTTAGGTTTGAGTCGATTGGATTTGGGTTTGTTGATCGCTTGATCAATTAGCTTTATAGTCAGGTCTTAAGCGAATTGCAGCAATTGGCTCGGTGTTTTTGTTTTGGGCGAGGTATCCATGGCTATTGTCGACTTGAATCATTACTTTGTTCGGGCTAACGACCTAGAACAGACCCGAGCGTTTTACACCGAGGTATTGGGGTTTGAACAAATGCCGCGCCCGAACTTCCCATTCCCTGGCTATTGGCTGGGGACAGGCGGCAAGATTCAGGTGCATATGGGCCCTAATGATATTCCGAATCGAGAGACTTATTACCTAGGCACACCAGCGCATGCTGCTTGCGACCAAAGTGGGGTGGTCGATCACATTGCTTTTCTTGCCGATGATCCGGGTGGTTTTGTTGAGCGATTCAAAGAAAAAGGCATTGAGTTTCGTCCCCGGTTTTTGCCTGATTCAAATCTTTATCAGCTTTTTATTCGAGATCCCAACGGACTCATGATTGAGTTGAATTTTTTTGGCATCACCGAGGCGCCCGACTGGGGTGGCGAGGACTACTCAAAGATGGAACGCGTGGAGCAAATCCGATGAATGCGCCCCGTGCTGAAGGCTTGGCAGTGGCAACCGACAAAGCAGGTTCATCCGCCACGGGTGTGCGCGATTTTTCAGCTTGCACCATGGACGAAGCGATCGATCGCGCTCGGGCGCTTGTGCCGCGTTTGCGTGAACGGGCACAAGCTACGGAGCAAGCTCGCCGGATGTTGCCTGAAACGATTCAGGACCTTCATGAAAGTGGCCTGTTACGCTTTGTTCAACCGAGGCGTTGGGGGGGTATGGAATTACCCTTTGAGAGTCTCGTTAGGATTCCGGCACAGCTGGCAAGGGCTTGTGCATCAACTGCCTGGTGTGTTGGAAATTGGGCCATTCACCATTGGATGCTGGCTCTGTATGAAGAGCAGGCGCAATGTGATATTTGGGATAGCGATCCTGATGCGCTGATTGCTTCAGGGATTGCATATCCTCAAGGCAGTGCGAAAGCTGTCGATGGTGGCTTTGTGTTGTCTGGACACTGGAATTTCTCAAGTGGTGTGGATCCGAGTCCCTGGAATATGCTCGCCGCGCTTTTGCGCGACGGTGATCGCGTGCTTGACTATTTGATGTGCCTGGTGCCGAAGCAAGACTACGAAATCGTCGACGACTGGCATGTATTGGGTATGTCAGGCACTGGCTCGAAATCAGTGAAGGCCAAGGATGTGTTCGTGCCTAGTCATCGTGCACTTTCAATGCTCAAGGCTAGAGGTGGTCGCGAATTTCCAGGTGCCTCGATCCATCAAAATCCATTGTTCACCATCGGACTCTCAACCATGGGCACACACTGCCTGGTCGGAGCGGCAATCGGTAACGCGCAAGGCGCACTTGAGTCGACCATCGAACTGGTGGAACAACGAAGCACCAGTTATCAAAGCCTCAAGATGCGCGATTTACCAAGTGTGCAGCAGCGCTTGGCAGCTGCAGGCGCGCGAATCGATGCGGCAAGAGCACTCGCGCTCGAGGACTGCAAGATTGCACAGCGTATGGCAGCAGAAGATCACATCCCGAGCCTGATCGAGAAACTTCGACCCAAACGCAACGTCGCGTTCGCCGTGCAGCTATGCACCGAAGCGGTCGATAGTTTGCACAGCTTAGCTGGAGCAAATGGCATCTATGACCATTATCCGATTCAGCGGATTTTTAGAGATGCGCACGCGCTTATGGGACATTTCGGCTTTAACTGGGACGCTCAGTCGATGCCTTGGGGCGCCGTTGTCTTGGGCGCTGACTACAAGGTACCCGCGACGTTATAAAACAAACGAGGGGTCCGCGATGGTCAAGCGCTCTAAAAGCTCCGACCAGCGAAATCGGTAGTTTCCGATCAAGCTACCCCGAGGTAGTAACTCTTGACGAGATCGTTCTCCTTAAGCGTTGGTACGTCACCATGAAAAACAATCTCACCATGCACAATGATGTAGCCGTAATCAGCGATTCGCATCGCTTGGTTAAAGTTTTGCTCTGCCATAAGCAAGGTGAGTTGATATTGCTCCTTGAGTTCCTTTAGTTTCGTGATTGTTTGGGATACCAATAAAGGGGAAAGTCCAACCGAAGGCTCATCGACAAGCAGTAAGCGCGGTGATGACATGATGGCTCGTGCGATCGCCAACATTTGTTGCTGCCCCCCGGACATAGAGCCAGCGAGTTGGTTCTTTCGATCAGCGAGCACTGGAAAAGCCTCAAGACAAAAAGCAAGATTTTTTTGAATATTCACTCGCGCCGATTGACGGAAAGCGCCGAGCAAAAGATTTTCCTCAACCGTCAATCTGGGAAATAGCCTTCTACCCTCGGGTACAAGCGCAACGCCTAAGTTAACAATTGCCTCAGTGCTAAGTTGAGCAAAATCGTGGCATCGACCGTCAATTTCAAAAACGATTTGTCCAGCACTGGGGCGAACCATACCCATTAGACACTTCATCAATGTACTTTTGCCGTTTCCATTTGTACCAAGTAGTGTAACAGTCTTACCTTGCTCGATTGATAAAGAGACTCCTTGGAGGGCTTTGACAGCGCCATAGCTAGCATGGACATCCTCGATATGGAGCTTAATCGCCAAGATAGGCTCGCTGTACGTAGGGGTCCGCTACCACCTCGGTGGGCGTACCCTGACAAATGATTTGGCCTGCATCAAGACAAATCACGCGCTCAGAAAATGACATGACAGCCTGCATGATGTGTTCGATCATAATAATGGTTATACCTTTTTTATTTAAGGTATGCAGTATTGAGAGCACTTCGTCAATCTCAGTTCCAGCTAATCCAGCCATGGCTTCATCAGATATCAACAATTGGGGTTCGGCCGCCATTGCGCGAGCAAGCTCCAATTTACGGAGCTCGACCTGGGTCAAATGGCTACATAGCTGATTAGCTTTCGCGGCTAAACCGATACTCGTAAGAATCTGTTCGGCACATCCATCAGCCTTCCCACCACTAAACCCCCTGACATAGGCCAGAGGTATGAGTAAGTTTTCAATCACTGTCATGCTTCGAAATGGCCTAGGAATTTGAAAACTGCGTGCAATTCCTTGCCTAGTTCTCTGATAGGCCGGGAGCGACATAATTGAGCGCCCATTAAAAGAGATTCCTCCTGATTCATTAATAAGAGCACCCGATATACAATTAATAAGTGTTGTTTTTCCCGAGCCGTTCGGACCGATCAATCCTAGGCGTTCACCCCGCCTTACTTCAAGACTCACTGCGTTGAGTGCTGTGAAGCCTCCGAAGCGTTTTGTAACGCTATCGACTTTTAAGAGGATTTCCATCGCTTGTATAAGCCGACGATGCCATCCGGTGCTGCTACCACAAAGAGCACAAGAAGCACGCCGACCACCAAAACATTTAATTCGCTTGAAATAGTCACGGTGACAAGCTGTTGCAAGCTAGAAAGTAGTATTGCACCAATAACAGGACCGATCCAATGTGACATACCGCCAATAATTGGCATTGCGATTGCAGAGACCGCGTAAAGCAAATTGAATGTTGATACCGGTTCGATATAACTCAAGTACATGGGTAGGGGAGCACCAGCTGCACCTAAGAGTGCGCCTGATAATGAGCAAGCCAAAAGTTTCAACTTGAGAGTAGGGACACCACAACATTCCGCAGCTTCTTCCGAGTCACGGAGAGCTTTGAGGCCTTTTCCGATATAAGAGTCTTGAACGTATCGAGCTAGTGCAACAGCAACTATAGCCAGTAAAAGCATCACCACGACTAGCATTCGAAGATAGGTTGGGAATACTCCGCCCGTTTCAGGGCGAGATAATTGCATGCCAGCCGCCCCGCCAAGAAATGGAGTATTCATCACAATTGTTTCAAAAATAAATACTAAGGCTACGGTAGCAATTGAAAAGAAGATACCTCTCAAGCGAACGGTTAAGGCACCGACAAGAAAACCAACGATACCGCAAAGCAGACTGGCGGCAAGAATTTGAATTATCAAGGACGCATCAATCCACAGATGCATACCGAGTGCTGTGTAGGCCCCTGCTCCGATGAAAGCAGGTATTCCGAAATTGACGTACCCTGCATATCCGCCAAGAATGTTCCAGGCAGTCGCTAAAACTATCGACTGAAGTACTACGAATCCTGCAAAAAAAACATAATTGTTCACGTTCGAGACTGCAAGCGCAACAACCCCGCTCAAAAGTACAGCACAAGTTACCCAGAATTTCATAGTCTCATCATCGTCCGAACAAACCTTGAGGTCGGAACCCTAGCAAGATCAAGAGCAAACCAAAAGCCACCGCAGGTGACCAGGACGCTCCAAAAAACATAAGTACGATAGATTCTGCAACCCCTAAGATCAAGCCGGCCGTTAGCGTGCCGCTAACGCTACCAAGACCCGCTAAAACAACAACACAGAACGTTCGGCCTATGTAAATCCTGTCAATAGTGGGTTCGACTGGCGCAAGGATCAATAAAACTGCACCGGCTAAGGAATTGACTCCCGTTGCTATGCCGAAAGCAAGTTGCTTGACTCGAACGGGATCTACGCCCATGAGCCTGAGAGCTTCTTCGTCTTGTCCCACCGCTTTAATTGCACGCCCTAAAAATGTTTTAGATAAATAAAGCGAAAGCATCACGCTGATCACAAGGGCAACACCAAAAGCAGAAAGTAGTCTGTAGGGAATGCGAATCTCGCCTAACTCAAGGCTTCCGCCAATGTAGGGAGCCTTAGCAGATCGCTGATCGACTCCGTACCAAAGGACGAGAACTACCTCGACAATGAAAACAACCCCAAAGAAAAATGCAAGCCCGTTGACCGCTGCTGACTGGCCTCGCCGTTCAAATATAATGTAATAACCTTTATAAAATAATGACCCTGCAACAAAAAACAAGGGCGTTAGTAAGAGCCCGGCAACGATCGGATCAATACCGTATTTACCAAGTGAAAAAGCGCCATAGGCGCCAACTACAAGCACGGCAGGATGAGCGACGTTAGGTACGTCGAGTAGCCCAAATGACACTGAGAGACCTAGACTTACCGCTGCATAGAATCCTCCAAGGAGAATCCCGAATAGAACGGCCTCAAGTAGCAGATCAAGTGAAATCACTAAGGAATGCCATCTGCAACTAGGGGAACGGACTCAAATTGGTAAGACACTGGGTTAAATCGCCTCTCC
>Ga0194124_10002371_pt1 | contig 21349 bp, 15 predicted proteins | sample TA2KigCas0mmetaG_FD_148605 | JGI IMG/M metagenome (GOLD analysis project Ga0194124, IMG submission 148605) | Freshwater microbial communities from Lake Tanganyika, Tanzania - TA2015031 Kigoma Deep Cast 0m | ecosystem: Environmental > Aquatic > Freshwater > Lake | place: Tanzania: Lake...
GTCCACTATAGTGAGACGCACGACAACGAACGCCTGGCAAAAAAGGGCCGCGCGTGGTCGCTACTGCGCAACCAGCTCTCGGCGCTGACCAGCGTAAACGGCGGTTTTGGCTTCACCTGTGGCGTAGAATGGCTATGTGATGAGAAAATTAATGTCCACTCCTGCCGCGCGCTCGCGTGGGGTGCCGAGCCAAACCTCGTGGCGGAAATCGCACAGCTGAATGCACTGCTCGCGAACCATCCAGCGTTCTTCGACGGCGCGAAACTTACGCGCCTAAGCCCGAGCGACTCTCCCATATACGCGCTCCACCGCGAGTCTGCGGAAGGACGCGACGCTGTGCTCGTGTTGGTAAACAACGACCCAGAGCGTGCACACCGTCTCACTATAGCAATTTCTGATGACGTGGGGCGGCACGATTTGCTTTCGCCAGTTGGGGACGCTCTTCCGCGCCGCGAAGTCCACGGTGGCAAGGTGACTTTCCTCGTTAGCCCTGGCGCAGCGCACTGCCTCAGTGCGACGGCCAAACCCGTCGGCCTCTGCGGCGAAGCTTATCGTCGCACCCGCGCACAAGCCGCCTTCGCGCATGCTGCGCTTGCGCAGACGCAAATCCCGGAACACTCAGTTGCTGGCGACTGGCGCGCACTCGCCGCGCAGGTGGACGCTGATCCACGTGCGTTTCTGGCCCGCGTGGCCGCTAACTCTGGCTGCGCTGGCACGGCTAGCTACGCTCCCGTCGTTGAGTGGTCGCTTGCCGATACGCGCCGCGTGCTGCTTATCCCGCCCGGCCATTGGCTGCTGGTGCGTGATAACTTGCCCTTCCGCGTGACACTCGCGTCGGCGGTTTGCAGCCGCCGTCGAGAGGGTTCGTCGCTCACCGACGGCAGCTGGAAGTCAGCGTCACGTGCCGATTCCATTCCCACCGCGAAAGGCCACGTAGCCTGCTTCGCCCCGCAGTCTTTCATCGGCGAGGCTACGCTTTCCCTAGATCGTCTAGCCACCTCGCCTGCGATCGTGAGTGGCACTATCCGCTTTATCCCCGGCGAACCGGCTGGTCACCCGTTGCCTCAAACTGATCACTCTTCCTCCCTTGCCTTGCTCACCAACGGTTCTGGTGCGATGGCAAGAATATGCGTGGATCTCGGAACCGTCCGCTCAAAATATGACTGCGTCCTCGGCGCCAACCTGCACGCCAGCGTGCCAGTAGACCGCCACGTCTTCGTCAAGCGCTTGCGTGTATGGGTGAATGCGGACGGTTTTATCACGCCGCTCAACGCCGAGAACTTGGTCGCTTTCAAGCCCGGACCGCCCGCGCATTGGCGCTTCGTGGCGAACGCCGGCGATGGCCGCAGCGTGGAAATTCATCTACTCGCCGACATGGAGCCCGGCAGAAACACGACGCGCCTGCGCTTCGTACGCCCTCCGCACGCGCCGGCGCTAGGCCACGAACTGCCGGCGGAATGCAGCGTGAGCCTTACCGTGCGCTTCGACCTCGAGGACCGCAGCTTTCATTGCGAGACCAAGCGCAACGCCGGCAGCGAGTACCACTTCGGCAAGCATTCTCATTCGCTTCAAGGGCGCGCAGGCTTCGCCTTCACACCGGAGGCGGGCCGCGAATTAAAAGTCTGGTCCGATGCGGGCCGTTACCACCACGAAGGGGAATGGTCCATGAACCTGTCCCATTCAAACGAAGCCACGCGCGGGCAGGAGGGATGCGGTGACGCGTTTAGCCCCGGTTGGTTTGAGCTGCCGTTGCACAAAGGCCGCAGCGTGACGCTCGCCGCCAGCGCGGAAGCTGATGCGGTTCTCGCCTCTGGCACATTGGAGAGTGCAGCCCTTGAAGTGAGCGCGCCGCCGTCCTTCTCCGAACAACTTGAGCGTGCCGTCCGCGCCTACGTCGTGCACCGTGCCAACGGCAAAACCGTCATCGCCGGCTATCCATGGTTTCTCGACTGGGGCCGTGACACACTTATATGTGCGCGTGGTTTGCTTGCCGCCGGATTTCACGACGAAGTGCGGCAAATTCTGGTGACCTTCGGCCGTTTCGCCGAGAACGGCACGCTCCCTAATGCCATCCATGGCGATGATGCCAGCAATCGCGATACCAGCGACGCCCCGCTGTGGTTTGGCATCGTTTGCGAAGACTTTGCCGCCAAAGAGTCTGCTATCAGCAACCATAAGCGGACTATCTATTCCACGCCCGTGGATGCCGCTGGCCGCACACTGAAGGATGTGCTGCAGTGCATCGCGGAGGGCTACCTGCACGGCACGCCCAACGGTATTCGTGTGGACACCGTGAGCGGCCTCGTGTGGAGCCCAAGCCACTTCACATGGATGGACACGAATTACCCCGCTGGCACCCCGCGCGAGGGTTACCCAATTGAAATTCAAGCACTATGGATTCGCCTGCTTCGCCAGCTTGACCGACTGGGTTGCGTGTCAAAGAGCGATAAGTGGAGCGAACTTGCCGCGCGCGCTGAAGCCTCAATCGAAAAACTCTTTTGGCTGGAGGATGAAGGTTGGTTCGCCGACTGCTTGCTTGCCAAACCCGGCGTCCCCGCCCGCCAAGCGGTGCGTGACCAAGCCCTCCGCAGCAATTGCCTCTTTCCGATTAGCCTCGGCTTGGTCACCGACGAGCGGGCCCGGCGCACCGTAGATGCCGCTGTGCGCCACTTAGTCGTGCCCGGAGCTTTGCGCTCACTCGCTCCGTTGCCCGTTAAGCCGCCGCTGCCCATTTATGGCGCACAAGGCCAGTTGCTCAACGATCCGGCAAATCCCTACTGGGGCCGCTACGAAGGCGACGAGGATACACGCCGCAAGCCCGCTTACCACAACGGCACCGCCTGGACTTGGACCTTTCCAAGCTTTTGTGAGGCACTCGCTCGCGCACATGGCCATGCGCCCGAAGCCGTCGCCGCCGCCCGTGCCTATCTTGGCAGCGCGGCTGAACTGCTCAACGAAGGCTGCCTCGGCCACCTCCCCGAGATCGTGGACGGCGATGCCCCGCACGCCCAGCGCGGCTGCGATGCGCAGGCTTGGGGCGCGACCGAGGTGCTGCGCGTGTGGCGTTGGTTCGAGTCACGCGGGCAATGAGTTAAAGACGAGTGGCGACCAAAGAATTAGCCGCGAGTGGGCGGCTGCAGGTAGTTTCGTTCGCCCAGCTTTTCCTGTACCGCACACTTCGTTTCGCATGACGGGCTTTATCACCAAGTCTCACTCCGGCTTCACCCTTGGGAGGGAGTAATGAATTCGGCCGCAGACTAGCAGGGAAGCTCAGCACTTTGAGCACTGGCTAATTTTCTTCCTAGAACACCAGAGTAAGGCAGGACAACCCGCGTAGAAAAATGCCGACTATCTTCGGCACTCAGTAAAGCGTGCGATCACCAATTAACTCGGTGAGCATCCCGGCAACCTCGCCTTCGGGAATGGGCAGATATTTGCCCGTGGCCGTAGCGACCACGTCACCGCTGACAGAGCGAAGTTCGCCTTTTGCCTCGTAGATTTTCCCACGCCGATCGACGACGAGTTCGGCAGTCGCGGTAAGTTCTTCATCAGTTCGCGCGGGCCGCTGGAATCGCACGGTCATTTCTGCGCAATAGGCGAAACGTCGGGTCGCTACGGCCACCGCCCAGACCATGATTTCGTCCAACACAGTTGCGAGGATACCGCCGTGCGTCACGCCCTTGAAGCCGATATGTTCCCCGCGTGGCGTGAATCGGGAGTGGACGATTTTTCCGTCAGTTTGAAAGCGAAGCCTTAACCCATGAGTGTTGGCTTCGCCGCAGACGAAGCATGAGCGCGTGTGCGGCAGTGGGGTCATGGTGGGAAACTTGACCCTTAAACGGTCATGATTTCCTTCTCCTTGGCGGCGAGGTGCTCATCGAGCTTCTTGGTGTATTGGTCAGTAAGCTTCTGTACTTCGCCCTCGGCGGTCTTCACCTCGTCCTCGGAGACGCCACCGTTCTTGGCCTCCTTCTTAAGGGCTTCGAGCGCGTCACGGCGAACTTGGCGGATGGCGATTTTTCCATTCTCAGCCATCTGCTTAACGGCTTTGACAAACTTTTGCCGCTGTTCGGTGCTCAGGTCGGGTAGGACAATGCGGATGAACTTGCCCTGCACGGCGGGGTTGAGGCCGAGGTTCGCCTTTTGAATCGCCTTCTCAATCGGGCCGATGCTCCCGGCATCCCACGGCTGGATCATCAACATCCGCGCCTCGGGCGTTGAGATGTTGGCAAGCTCGCGAATGCGCATCATGGAGCCATAAACCTCCGCTTGAATGTTTTCCACCAGTGCAGGTGAGGCCTTTCCAGTGCGAACGCCAGCGAACTCGTGCTCCACATGCTGCTCGCTCTTGAGCATTTTTTCCTCCGCGTCCAGCAATACGTCATCAAGTGGCATAGAAAGAAAATAGGGATCAAGGCACAAAGTTCAAAGGCGAAAAGCGAGGCCTCAGTGCCTCTGGCGGTCAAAGGCGGGGCGCGGCCGGCTTGATGGGCTTGGCCGCGTGGTCCGCGCCTTTCGCCTTGAGCTGGCGGCGGAAGACTTTGTCCCCCGCGGTCACGTAGAGCATGTCGCCGTTCGGGCCGCCGAAGGTCAGGTTGCTGCACTTGCCGTTGGGTGTCGGGAGGATCACGTGGACGCGCCCGGCTTGGTCGCAGACTTGCAGGCCGAGGCGCGTGGCCACCCACAGCCGGCCCTCGCGGTCGGTGCGGAGGCCGTCGGCTCCGCTGTCATCGGCGGTGTCGGGCTCCTGCAAGTGGAAGTAACGCTGCTTGTGCTGGAGCGTTCCGTCGGCCTTGATTTGGTAGCTGTAAACCCAGTGCGAGCGGCTGTCCGCGACGTAGAGCAGCGTCTGGTCCGGCGAGAGCGTGATGCCGTTGGCGAACTTTAGGCCGGTGTCCACAACCTGCTTCTTCCCGTCAGGCCGGATGAGCCAGACCTTGCTCGTGTTGGTGTTCGCGCCGGTCCAGTTCGGGTCGGTCACGTAGATGTTCCCGTTGTGCGCCACGACGAGGTCGTTGCCGCGAAAGCCGTCGGCGATGACGCTGCTCTTGCCGTTAGCGTCCCACGCGAGGATTTGGTTCTCCGCGCTCGCGGCGGCGTAAAGGCGTCCGTCCGGGCCAAAGCGCTGGCCGTCGCCCTTCTTCGAGTCCGCGAGGAAAACGATCGGCTTGCCGTCGGCCCCGACGCGGTAGGTCTTCGTGTTCGGGCCGTCGTTGAAGAAGACTTCGCCTTTCGCGTTGGCGGTCGGGCCTTCGGTGAACTTGTAACCTTCGCCGACCAGTTCCCAACCCGCGCCGGGCGCGAGGATTTCGTTGAGCGTCGAGTTCTTCGACTTGCCGGGCGCGACGGGCTGCGGCCAATCGCGCCAGAGCCAGCGCTGCACGTCGGGGAAAATGGCGGTGCCGTGCTTGCCGTTGTGGCCACCCTCGCCCCACGCGTGCTTCACGTCGTAGCCGGCCCATTCGAGCGCGCGTTGGAGCGTCTGGTTCGCCATCCACCAGTCGCCGCCGTAGATGTTGTTATCGTTGCTGCCGTCCTGGAGGAAAATGCGGAACGGCTTCGGCTCATACTTACGGGCGAGCGTGTGATAGCGGTCACCGCCGCGCAGGCCGACGTAAGTGCCGACGGTCGTGAACACCCGGCTGAACGCATCCGGCCGTTCCCACGCGGCCGTGAATGCGCAAATCCCGCCGCTACTGCTGCCACCGATGGCGCGATCGTTGCCGTTTTTGCTGAGGCGAATGGCGCGGCCGTCGGTCGCTGTCTTCGTTTCTACCTCGGGCAGCAGTTCCTCCAAGAGGAAGCGCGCGTAGGCATCGCCGAGGCCGTCGTATTCGTAGCTACGGTTGAAGCGGTCGAGCGCGTTGGTGTCCGCCGCCCTCACACGCCCATGCATGACGAACACGCCAATGAGCACGGGGATTTCCTTCTTGTGGATGAGGTTGTCGAAGACGACCGGAGCTTGGTAGCCGACGCCGTCCTGGTTCACGTAAACACACGCGGGCTTGGCGGGGTCATATTGCTTTGGCACGTAAACCCAAAAGTCGCGGTAGGTGCCGGGAAAGATTTTGGACTTCTCGAAGCTGAACTTAAGCACCTCGCCCTCGGGCACGCCGGGCTGTTTCTTAGAGTCAGCAGTGAGCGGCCAGTCATCGGCGGCACGAGCGGAGACAACAAAATAAAGGACGGCCAACAGAAGTGAAATTGACTTGGACATAGTGGGAAAGAAGCATGTCCTTATGAGGCGGGAAGGCAATCTTCAAACCAACTGCGGCGTTATGGCTTGGTCTGACCTAACCGGTAGAAAATCTTAAAACGCGCAATGCAGCGTTTTCTTGCCTCGTCACGCGCGCGGCCCTAGCCTCTATATGTACGGCGCATGATTCGCTCCTTTGCCTTTACCACCCAAGGCCGCCTGCACACCCAGGACATTGACGTGTTCCTGATGCCCACGCTGCTCGCGGACACAAACTTGTTCCTTTGGGTGGATCTGGAGGCGTCTACTCCAGAGGAGGCTCGAACCATTCTCGAAGGCATCTTTCACTTCCACCCGCTTTCCATCGAAGACTGCATTGCCGCCACGCCCAACCCTAAGATTGAGGAATACGCGCCCAAGGACGAGGACAAGTTCGCGCCCTACCTTTTCATGGTGATTCACGCGGTTGACTACAGCCGCAAGGATGGCGTGTTCGCCACCAGCGAGCTGAACTTCTTTCTCGGAAAGAACTTCCTCGTCACCTACCACGACGTGCCGCTCAAGGGCGTTTCCACCACCGCCGAGCGCGCCACCAAAAGCACCATGCACATCGCGCGCGCGCCGGATCGCGTGGCGCACACGCTGCTCGACTCGCTGGTGGACAACTACAAACCTGCGCTGGAGGAGTTGTCTCTCGAAATCGCTGAGTTGGAGAACGACGTGGTCGAGCACCCGACGCAGCGTACGCTCAACAAGATCATCGGCATCAAGCGTGAGGTGCTGCATCTCCGCCAAATCATCGGCCCACAGCAGGAGGTCTTGAAGCGCTTCGCAGATGGCGAGTTCAAACTTATCCGCGCGCACTTGGTGCCCTACTATCGCGATGTTTACGACCGCCTTTTCCATATCTCCAATCTCGCGCAGGGTTATGCCGACTCGCTCACTGGCATTTTGCACATCCACCTTAGCATGGTGTCCAACAAGACCGGCGAGACGGTCAAGGCGCTGACGCTTATCACCATCGTCACCACGCCCGCGATGATGATCGGCACGTGGTATGGGATGAACTTTGACACCATGCCAGAAATTAAATGGCTGCATGGCTACTCCTTTGTCTTCAGCCTCACTGGCTTCACCACACTGGTAACTTGGTGGTATGTGAAGAAGCGGAAATGGTTTTGAAGTGAAGCGGGGTAAGTCGCAAGTGACAGGTGCCTGCCGTCACTTGTCATTATCTACCTGTTACCCATCACATGCCCGCACCAAAATCCAGCTTCCTCGACAAAGTCCTCGGCCGCATCGGACGGCTCGACGCCGAGGGCTTGCAGACCGTCATCCAGCGGCTCGCGCGCGAACGCAGCTTTCTGGAGACCCTCTTTGATGTGATCGAAGACGGCGTGCTAGTCGTAGACGAGCAAGGCCGCGTCATCTACTTCAACCAGTCCGTTACCAGTCTGCTTGGACTAAAGCCCAACGCTGACGAGGGCCAGCCCATTAAGCGCTTTCTGCCCGACCTTGACTGGAAAAAAATTGCGCGCGGTGACAAGGCCGGCGGCCCGCAGGTCGTGCGGCATGAGCTGGAAGTCAATTGGCCACGCCCGCGATTCCTCCGCCTATATGCCGCGCCGCTCGACGGCGAGGCTACCGGCTCGTCCGGGGTTGCGCTGATTCTTCACGATGCCACCGAGGCCCGGCAAAAAACGTTCGAGGCCATCGAGAGCGAGCGAATGCAAGCGCTCACGCTGCTCGCCGCCAGCGTCGCGCACGAGCTGGGCAACCCGCTCAACGCCCTCCACATCCACCTTCAGCTCATGGAGCGCGAACTAAAGAAGCTCCGTACGCCCGACGCTGGCCCCAAGCCCGCCCGCCTCACACGCTATCGTCACTCCCGTCGCGCCGACGCTGACACGGTGAACACCGTTGGGAAGTTGCAGAATTACCTCACCGTCGCGAAGGGCGAGATCTCCCGGCTGGACTACATCATCTCGCAGTTCCTTCAGGCCATCCGGCCCTCCGCGCCTAAGCTCCAGCCCGCGTCGCTCAACGACGCAGTCCGCGCTTCGCTGGATTTGCTCGGGCCGGAGTTGAAGAACCGGCACCTGCACATCGAGGAAAAGCTCGCCGTCCGCCTACCCTTGACGCCGATGGATCCCGCGCAAATCCAACAAGTGCTCGTAAACCTCATCAAGAACGCCATGCAGGCCATGACCTCAGGCGGCACCCTCTCTCTCTCGACGGGCGCAGGTGCAGGCGGCGTGTGGTTCAGCGTTGATGATACGGGCGGCGGCATCCCCCAGGAGCAAATCAACCGCATCTTCGAACCGTTCTACACGACGAAGGCCAAAGGCACGGGCCTGGGCCTGATGATTGTGCAGCGTATCGTCCGCGACCACGGCGGGCGCGTGGAACTAGCAAGCCGCGTGAATGAGGGCACGCAGTTTCGCGTGTGGCTGCCCTCGCATGAGCGCCGGCCTAAGCTGCTGGAGGCAAAACTGCATGATTGACGAAGACGTCTTCCACGCCGCAATTAGCTTTATTTCGCCCGCCTACGACCCACGACAAGCACGCGATTCAGAGCGCGCACGACGGTTGTCATCACCCTTCAACCTCCGCTAATCTTCGCACCAATCAAACGGTCACAGCCATGAATCAACCGATGGTCCTCATCGTGGATGACGAGAAGCCGACCCGCGACGGCCTGCGCGCCGCGCTCGAGGACCGTTACGACGTGTATGTGGCCGAGGACGCCACCACGGCGATAAACCTGCTTGAGCAAGAGCACTTCGCCGTGCTGCTCACTGATTTGCGCCTACCCAAGGAGGACGGCCTCAAACTCATTGCGCGCGCCAAGTCTCTGCCCAAGCCGCCCGTCTGCATCCTGATGACCGCCTACGGCTCCGAAGACGTAGCGGTCGAAGCCATGAAACGCGGCGCAGACGACTACATCGCCAAAGGCAAAATGCAGATCGAGGAGCTGGAAATGCGCATTGCCCGCGCACTCAAGGGTCAAAAACTCGAGGAGGAGAACAAAAATTTACACCGGCAGTTGGAGCGTAAGTTTGGCGTTGAGCACCTGATCGGTGAATCGGTGGCGATGCGTGAGATTCAGGAGACCATTCAAACGGTTGCGCCCAGCCGCGCCACCGTCCTCATCACGGGTGAGAGCGGCACCGGCAAGGAGGTCGTCGCCCAAACCATCCATCAACTTAGCCCACGCACGAAGGCCCCACTCATCACCATCCACGCCGCCGGCCTGCCCGCAACGCTGCTCGAGAGCGAGCTATTCGGCCACGAGAAGGGCGCGTTCACCGGCGCACATGAGCGGCGGCTGGGGCGAATCGAGCAAGCACAGGGCGGCTCACTCTTTTTTGATGAGGTCGGCGAGATTGACACGACGGTGCAGGTGAAGTTGTTACGCTTCCTCGGCGAGCGCACGTTCGAGCGTGTTGGATCCAGCAAGACCATCACGTCCGACGTGCGGCTTATCGCGGCCACGAACAAGGACCTTGTCGCGCTCGTGCAGTCCGGCGCGTTTCGCGAGGACCTCTTCTTCCGGCTCAAGGTCGTTGAAATCCACCTTCCGCCGCTGCGCGAACGAACGGCAGACATTCCGTTGCTCGCCCAGCATTTTCTCCGTGACGCCGCCACTGAGAACGGCAAGGACATCAGCACTATTTCGCCCGAGGCACTGGAGTTGCTTATGGCCTACAAGTGGCCTGGCAACGTGCGCGAGCTGCGCACGGCCATCGAGCATGCGGTCGTGTTCGCTCGAGGCAAGGCTGTTGGTTCGCGCGATCTGCCGCAGAACATTCGCGTGGGTCGCAGCAGCCTGCCCACGCCCGTCTCGAAGCTGCCGACCAGCGAGTTGAATGTGCATGAAGTTGAGAAGGAGCTGGTCATCCGCGCACTTAAGGAATGCGACGGCAACCGCAGCGCCGCTGCCAAAAAGCTCGGGGTAAGTCGGCGCACGCTGCACCGCAAACTGCACGAGTTTCATTTGGAGGGATTTTAGTGAGGCAATCTAACCGCCGCAGGCATGAGTGTATGGCGCGTCTTGTGGTGCGTGAACAAGCTACGCCGCGACTTTCTGCCCGCGCCGGAGTTTCGTTTGGAAACAGGCAACTCGGAATGAGCTAACCATGCCCACGCTCCAGGAATTCATCCACTCCCTCGAAGAGGGCACGGGGGCGCGGGCAATGAAATGGGTCGGCTTCGTCGTGACTTTTATCACGCTGGCGGTGGCGTATGACCTGCGCGGCTGGCGGAACTTCTCCAGCCCGGAAGCGATGGACGCCGCACAACTTGCGCGCAACCTGGCCGAGGGACGCGGCTTCACCACGCAGCACATCCGGCCGGCAAGCCTTTACCTGCTCGGTAATAAATCCGGATCTGGCTCACTAACCAATGCGCATCCCGACCTCGCTAATGCTCCCGCTTGGCCCATACTGCTAAGTGGCGCGATGCGCGTGCTGCCCCTTCGCTACGAGATGTCGGTAGATGACACTACGCACCGGTTCCAGCCGGAACTGGCCATCGCGTGGGTGAATCAGGGGCTGTTTCTCGTCGCTCTGCTGCTTACTTGGCGACTGGGGCGGGTGCTGTTTGACTCGCTGGTCGCATGGCTCTCCACAGCCGGGCTACTAGGCGCGGACTTATTGTGGCGTTTTAGTATTTCCGGACTACCAACGATGCTCGCACTGGTGCTCATGCTGCTGCTCGCGGTGCTGTTGGTGGCTGCCGAACGTGGCGGGCGCGAAGAAACTTGGGGGGCAGCAAAATTATATCTCGCAGCGCTCATGGCGGGTGCACTCGCGGGCGCGCTGGGCCTCACTCGCTATGGGCTGGCGGTATTGGTGCTGCCAGTGATGTTCTTCTTCAACGTCTGCTTCAACCCGCGCGGTCTTAGCCTCGGCCTCGCGGCGCTCGTCGGCTTTGGCGCCGTGATTACGCCGTGGCTGCTGCGAAACCACGAGTTGAGCGGCCGCCTTTTTGGCACGGCCGGCTTGGCGGCTTACGAGACCACGGACCGTTTTCCGGGCGACCGGCTCGTCCGCCTGCTCAATCCTGAGAACGACCTCACACACGAAGACCTCCGCCAAGTCGACTTTAACGAACTGCTCTACAAGCTCGGCGACCGCCTGCCCGGCGTCTTACAAAACGACCTACCGCGCCTCGGCGGAAGCTGGGTGACGGGGCTGTTCCTCGCCGCGCTGCTGATGCGCTTCCGCAGCCCGTCGCTCGCACAACTGCGGCTGTTCACGGTGCTGTGCCTGCCCTTTCTTGTGGTGGTGCAAGCGCTGGGCCAGACGCGACTCACGGCGCTCTCCCCTGACGTGAATGGCGAGAATCTGCTCGTGGTGCTCGCGCCACTGGTTTTCGTGCTCGGCACCGGGATGTTCGCAGTGCTGTTAGACCAACTCGAACTGCCACCTTTCGCGGGGCGTAACATTGTCATCGGAGCGTTCCTTGTCGTGATGTGCGCCCCAATGCTGTTTACGCTCGGCCGCACGCCACGCTCACCAATGGCCTACCCGCCGTACCACCCGCAAGTCATCCAAGAGCGCGCCGGCTGGCTTGGCGAACGCGAACTGATGATGAGCGACATGCCGTGGGCTGTGGCGTGGTATGGCCGGCGAGATTGCGTTTGGCTACCCGCGAACGTGGCCGAGGGCTTCCACACCGTAAACGCCGTGCGCCCCGTCCACGCGCTCTACCTCACTGCGCTGACGCTTGACCAGCGGCTGGTCTCCGAACTGCTGGAGAGCGAGGACCGTGTTTGGGGCGACTTCGCCGCCAACGCTGTGGTGAAGCGCGAAATCCCAGACAACTTTCCGCTAAAGTTTGCCTTCACCGAGGGCTTTCCCCACCAGCTCTTCCTCGCTGACCGCGAGCGATGGAAAGCAGCCCAAGCACCCTAACGCGGCCTGGCAGTCTGTTGGTTGCGGATTGGCCATTCACAAGCGACCTGGATTGCGATCGGCCCCACCAACTGCCTGTCTGCACACAGCGGTTGTCAAACCGTCTTATTTGCGAGGCGAGTGAGAAAGAGCGACGGCGCTACGCATGAAGCAATGATGCCACCGCGTCTGACGCATTTACCCCGTAGCCGCGACGATTTTCCATCCGCTTGGCATTAACCCAAACAGGTTATTCTCGGACCGCAGCGACCGGTTCCGGCCCTCGCAGGAAGGCAGACGTGATGCGTCAGCTAATTTGAGCCGGCGGAAATTTGTTGCCGTGGGCGGCGTGCCGGCAAGCGAGGAAAAGTTCACGGATAAGCTTGAGGCCGCGCGCTTTGCCTCACGCTCAAGTTCCCATCCGAGCCCGGTTCAGTCGAGTCGTGGCCAGCGGCGACAACTAATTAGGCAAGTGCGCGCAAAGTCGCGCCGGTTCCGCGCCGGTTCCGCGCTGGCAACATCGGCTGGCAAGCAGCTAATCTCGGCGTGCCGACACATGATTGCCGCTCAACAACGCACTGCGTTCCGCTGGCTCCGCCATGGGGACGACGCATTTGCCGCCATGCTCCAGGCCATCGAGTTGGCCCGACAGTCGGTTCGGCTGGAGACCTATATTTTCAGCGCGGGTGAGCCAGGCAATCAGTTCCTCGCTGCACTGCTACGTGCCCGCCAGCGCGGCGTGCCGGTGTATGTGCTGGTAGATGCGTGGGGCTCGCAGGACTTAGCCGACAGCTACTGGGAACCGCTCCGGCAGGCCGGCGGGGAATTTCGTTGGTTCAATAAGCAGACACACAAGGGTTTTATCTTCCGCGACCATCGCAAACTGCTGGTTTGCGATGAACAAGTGGCCATCCTCGGGGGATTCAACCTCGCGCCTGAATACGTGGGCGACGGCGTCACGCGTGGCTGGTGCGACGTGGGGCTGCACTTAGCCGGCCCACTGGCGGCGCGGCTGGCAGAATCGTTCGACAAGATGTTCACGCGGGCTGAACTGCGACACCGCTCTTTCATGCGAGTGATGCAGACCGGCGCGCATGCTCGTATCAGCCACCCGGACGGCGAGCTGCTCATGAGCGGGCCAGGCCGAGGCTTTAGCACGCTCAAACGCGCGCTTAGGCAAGACCTCAAAGACGCCCACGATGTACGCATCATGGCCGCCTATTTTCTGCCCACTTGGAAACTGCGCCGTGCGCTCCAAACAGTGGCCCGACGTGGCGGGCGCGTGCAACTCATCCTGCCCGGCCAGTCGGACGTGCCGCTGGCGCGCTACGCTAGCCGGCGGCTTTACCATCCGCTGCTGACGGCTGGCGTGGAGATTTATGAATACCAGCCGCAGATCCTACACGCGAAACTCGTGCTGATTGACGACCTCACCTACATCGGTTCAGCCAACCTCGATACACGCAGCCTGTATATCAACTACGAACTAAGTTTGCGGCTGCGGGACGAACGCCTAACCGAAGTCGGCCGCCAGTTCTTCGCTGACTGTTTGGCTCACAGCGAACGTATTCGCCGTGAGGACTGGAAGTCCTCGCGCACGCTGTGGCACAAGCTTCTGGAGCGATGGGCCTATTTCATGCTCGCGCGCATGGATCTTTTCCTCGCGCGCCGGCAGCTCGCTGGCCTGCGCTAAGACCGCTCACGCGGGTGACGCAGTGGGCGCGGCCGGTTCGGGTTGAGGCGCTGGCGGAGCAACAATGACTGGCAGCGGGAAGCGCAGCTTCATCACGTCGTCTACGAGCACCTCGACAAAGTAGATACCACCAGCGGTGAATTCCAACTGCGCAAACACAGAAAGGTTCGTGGCATTGTGCGCCGGGTCTTGCAGCGCGTACTTCACTTTTGCCTCCCGCAGCACCGTGGTCTGATCCGGGGCGATGAGCCGCACGGACTCGGTAAAGTTGCCCACCCCTGCGCACCACCGCGTGAAGATGCACAGGCGGTTGGCGACAATGGGTACCTGCGGCACACGCAGAAAAGCGGTGATGCCCAGCAAGATGAAGTTGCCGTTGGCTTCCTGCCGCACGTCTTCGCAGACAAGGGCGCATTGCAGATCGGGTAAGATGCGAGTGACGGTCATGGGTAATAGAACTTTAGTTGGGTAGAAATTGTCGATGGGCGCAAAAGATCACTTATAAAAAACGCATTGCGAGATACGTAAGAGGGCGGGTTTGGTTGGGGGTTATGCATCACCTCTCGCGTCACCGCGTTGCGAGTTCGGCGGCTTGAACCGTATTTCTCATCAGCATCGCAATGGTCATCGGGCCAACGCCGCCCGGGTTTGGCGTGATCCGACCAGCGATGGGCTGCACAGCGGCAAAGTCCACGTCGCCCACGAGGCGCGAGCCACTCTTTGAGGTTGGGTCGGCAATGCGGTTGACGCCTACGTCCATCACGACCGCGCCTGGTCGAACCATGTCAGCCGTGACAAAATGCGCGACCCCCATCGCGGCGATAATGATGTCAGCGCGGCGACAGTGCGCGCCCACGTCTCGCGTGCGCGAGTGACAGAGCGTAACGGTGGCATCGGCGTACCTCGCCTTCTGGCAGAGGATGGCGGTCATCGGCTTGCCGACAATGTTACCACGTCCAAGCACGACCACTTCCGCGCCAGTAATTTTCACACCGCTGCGAATGAGTAGTTCGTGCACGCCCGCCGGAGTGCAAGGTATGAAGCCGGTAGTGTCGCCGAGCATGAGTTTACCAACATTCACGGGGTGGAAGCCGTCCACGTCCTTCGCGGGAGAAACCGCCGCAAAGATCACCGCTTGGTCAATATGCGCAGGTAGTGGGGCCTGCACGAGGATGCCGTGAACGGCGGCGTCGTTATTGAGCCTTGCGATGAGCGTGAGTAATTCCGCCTGCGTAGTGGCCGTGGGCAGCACGGTGGTGGTGGATTTAAGACCAAGTCGGTCGCTGGTTTTCTCCTTCATTCCGACATACACACGCGACGCCGGATCTTCGCCAACACGCACAAAGGCGAGACCAGCCTGCACACCGCGCCCTTTAAGCGCCGCGATGCGCTGGGCCGTTTCAGCATGGATCTGCTCGGCGACGGCGCGGCCGTCAATGAGGTTGGTCATGCGAGAGCAGGTTTTAGATTGGGCTGAGGAATAGGGAACAAGGCAGCGGGACAGCTCGAGCGAGTTTTTCCCACTCTTGATGCTGCTTTTATCCTATTCCCATGCGCTCACTGGTCCACCGTCTTGAGCGTTTCGATCTTGAGCACCGGCGTGTTCGGCCAACGCACGTCGAGGGCCTCTTCGCCGGTGACGACGACGGTGCGGCCCTTAAGCGTGGCCCACGGAATGTTGGTGGAACTGCTCCAGAGATAATTGATGACGCGGCCAGAATCAGCGTCTTGCAAAGCCCAGTCGCTGGGCGACTGGATATTCCACGAGCGAGCCACAACGCCCTCGCGGGCAATAATGCGGATGCTGGGCGGGCCATCGTCTGCGCCGGGGGGCTTGGCGGCGGGCGCGGCCTTGGCCTTCTCACCGGTTGTCTTCTTCGAGAACAAGCCCTTAAACCAAGCCCCTACTCCACGCTGCGGCTCCGGCTCAATCTTGTAACGACCCGTAACGGCGTAAGGATCGACGGGCAGCGGCGGGACGTTTTCTGTTAGTGCAGCAGGCGGAGGAACGTTCGGCGGCGCGACGGCCGGCGGAACGGGAGCCGGCTCAGTAAGCACAGCGGGCGGTGGCGCGACTGGGGCAGGTTTTGTCGCGACTTCCCCGGGCGGCAGCGCGACAGGCACTGGAACAACGGGCGCAACCTCAACTGGGGTCGGCACAGGCTTAGTCTCAGGAGGGGTGATGGGCGAGCCTTTGGGCGTGGCGTTAGCCATCTGCTTGCCGGAAGTGTCGGTCGCCTTGCTGGGGGTCTTGGGCGCAGACTTTGAGCCAGCGAGCTGCGACGCGTTACCCCCCGGAACTGCTGGCGCGGGGCCACCAGCCTGCCGCACGACAAGATCAGCAGCGATATACCCGTAAGTGCTCGCGGGCGCCTCGACTTCGAGCCAGTCACCGTTGCGACGGAGTTCTTTTAAGGCCGTGCCCTTAGGGACGCGCCCGATGACGGAGAAGTTTTCTCCAGGGCCAGAGCGGATATTCAGGCGCGGCACTGCGACGGCGGCGCTCTGGACAAAGAGCGTGCTGACCCAGACGGGCGTGTTGGAGGGCAGCGCGATACGAAGCCATTTGGCCGGCTCACCTTTGGCAGGCTTAGGGTGAACGATCTCTTCCAGCACAGTGATTTTCTCGCCCTGCTTAAGCTGGGTGACGACCTCGCTGCCGGTGGTGGGTTGGCCGCGGACGTTGACGCGGGCGGCCTTGACGACGGCCTCATCTGCCGCAAACACAACGACCCCGACGAGGCAGAGCGTACCGCAGAGGAGAAGCTGGCACTTCATAGTCCAGTTAGTAGACCTTTTTCCCGCCCCGGTTGTCAACGCCGCGTGCAGCGCGACGCAAGCCGCCCGGCCGTCAGCCTTTTTCTAGGCAGGCGTACGCATTGTGATTATGGATGCTCTCGAAGTTTTCGGCTTCGACGCGATACCAAGTCACGTTTCGGTGATCGTTGAGCTTGAGCGCAACGTTGCGCACAAGATCCTCCACGAAGACTGGATTATCGTAAGCACGCTCAGTGACAGCCTTTTCGTCCTGCCGTTTGAGGAGGGAATACAACTCGCTGCTGGCACTGGCCTCAACCAGCGCGATGAGATCTTCAATCCACACTACATTGTTCGAGCGGATGGCAACGGTGACGTTGCCACGCTGATTATGAGCGCTGTACTTTGAAATGGCCTTCGAGCATGGGCAAAGCGTAGTCACGCCCACGACGACGGTTAGCACAAAGTCAATTTTCTTGCCGCTGGCCGTAGCGGAAAAGCGCGCCATGTAGTCCATCACGCCCTCCTTGCCAGTAACGGGGGCCTTCTTCGTAAGAAAGAACGGGAACTCCATTTCTAAGTGGGCAGTGGAGGCGTGGAGCTTAACCTGCATTGCGTGGAGAATCTCCTCGATGTTCTCGACGTGAACAATGGATCCATGAGCGTTTAGCACCTCAATAAAACGGCTCATGTGAGTGCCCTTAAATTCCATGGGCAAGTCCACGCACATGCTGATGGTCGCAATTGTATTTTGATGCTGGTGTGCCTTGTCGCGAATTTGAATGGGAAAACGCAGACCGCGCACGCCGACCTTGTCAATACGAAGCTCACGGTGATCGCGACCGCTTTGCACGTCGTGCAATGAGGGCTTCGCCCGGTTCTCAGCGGGGGAGGCGACTTGAACGCCTGAAGAGTCAACGGCTCGAATCATATTGAAAAAAATAGCGGGTGGCGGACGAAAAGCCAGCGGTTCTCTGCGGACAGAGTTCCCGCGCCGTTTATGGCGGGCTACAATTTGTCACCGATCGGCTTCTTTGCTTGCTCGCGCTGGCGGTCGCGCCATTCCCAGAAGCGGGCGATAAGGATGCACGCCTCGTAAAGCACGCAGAGCGGCGCCGCCATTACGATCATTGTGATCGGATCGCCCGAGGGGCTAACCAGGGCGCAGATGAAGAGATTAAGAACAATGAAGTATGAGCGGAACCAAGTGAGCTTCTTCGAGTCGAGGAGACCGACCTTCACGATGGTCAGGATGACGACGGGCATCTCGAAGCCCAAGCCCATCGCCAGCAAAAATTTTGGCACCATGCTCAAATACTCCTGCGCACGCCACTGATCTGCGCTGAAGCCAAGCCACTGCGAAAACTCTACGGTCATTCGGAGCATGAGCGGCAGAATGACGAAGTAACAGAACCCCACGCCAGAGAGGAAGAGAACGGTGCCCCAGAGGGCGAAGGGCTTTAAGAACTCCTTTTCCTGCACTCGCAGTGCCGGGAGAATGAATTGACCAATAAAGTAGATGACAAACGGCGCAGCTAACACCATTGCGCCGAAGAACGCGATCTGAAGTGTGATCCACACCACGTCCAATGGGCCAAGGATGATTAGGTTAACTAGCGGATCGCTGGCGACGGGGGCGTTGGTGTTGAGTTGTAGGGCGAGAAACCAGTTGTTCGAGCCAACCTCTCGGGGCACCAGTTGCACGGAGCGAACGCGGCCATCCTTATTCGTATGATTCTGGGAGGGGTCAATGCGGAAGAAAGTCAGCGGCAGCGAACCGACGCGGTTGGTGGTGTCAAACATCACCGGCACATGCTCCTTGGGCTTGTCGCTCTTGGCAGCTTCCACTTCCGCCTGCTGGTGGGCCTTCACCAGCGGCCACTTCATAATGTCCACCAGCCAGTTTGCACCAACCAGACAGGTCACAAACGCGACCACCAAGCTGGATGACACCTTAATGAGCATCCACCGCAGGTCTTCCAGATGGTCGAGGAAGGGCTTGACCGGGCCGCCACCTTCACCGGTTGAATCGTCGTCGCCTTTCAGTGCGTTTGTGACGGAACGTACCGCCTTGACGAAGCCATGCTCCTCCTCGGGCGGGGGTGGCGTGTAGGCCGGATATTCATAACCGCCACTGTGATGGTGCGCCGGATCGTCGTGTTGGTATCCGCTGTGATGGTCACCATAATGCGTGTCTTGATGGTACGGATCGTCGTGATGATGGTATTCGCTGCCGTAATCGTGCTGATGCTCTTGATGATACGGATCTGGCTCATGCGAACCGGAGCCAGTGTGATCCGACGGAACGGCACCGCCCACCTCGCCGGCCGACGAGGTGCGTGCGATTTCCCCAGCAGGGAAACCTTCCGGATTCTGCGGCACGGGGGCTGGCGCGGGACTATCAGACTGCGGGATCGCGCCCTGAGGGCTGGTGGGAGTCCCGGCCTCGGAGGGCGATGAACTGATCGAGGTTAGGCTACCAAGCCCCTCGCCCGAAGCAGCAGGGGCGGTAGCGCCGGGCTGAACCGGAGTGTCTTTGGCAGCCCCGTTAGGCTGGACGCCGGGTGACTGTGTGTCACCCGGACGGACAGGCTGCGGGGGCGCGCCTTCTGGCTCACTCGCCATGACCTAAACTCGCTGGAGTTGGTTGTGAATCAGGCCTTCGGCGCAGTCGAAGACTGGCTGGCTGGAGGGGTGGGCGCGGTGGCCGGGGCGGCTGGCGGAGATGTCGGCGCCGGCTTAGGAGCGGCCGAGTATTGCTCCTCAGCAACCGAGCGATGCAATTCGTTTTGCATATCGCTTGAAGCTTTCTTGAACTCTTTGATGCCTTGGCCGAGGCCTTTGGCGAGTTCCGGAAGCTTCTTGGCCCCAAACAAGATGAGGACGACGATAAGGATGCCGATAATTTCCGGCCAACCGAGCATGGCTAACATAGGTGCGTTCATGGTTTCACTAACTGTTTAGGTTTGCGAAACACATCTGGCGGATGCCGGCATCAGGCGGATGTCTTTCGGGGTCTACCATCACTGGCAGACGTCCAGGTATTCGACGGGAACACCCGTAAAGCGTTCAAGCTAATTCTTAGGCTTAAGGAGGATCAGGTCGCCGCGGCGGTTTTTAGCCCAAGCGGCTTCATCGTGACCCAAGGCGGCGGGTTTATCCTCACCGAAGCTGATGGTGCTGATGCGGTTTGGGGCGATGCCGGACTTAATGATTTGGGCGCGGATGGCCAACGCCCGACGCTCGCCCAGCGCACGATTGTATTCTTCCGTGCCGCGCTCGTCGCAATGACCTTCGATTTCAAGCTGGTTCTGCGGCGCGGCTTTTAACGCGGCAATGACCGACTGGAGCTTGCCGATTTCCGACGCCCTCACGACTGACTTGTCGTAGTCAAAGTTGATCGTGTTTCCCGCGAAAGCACTGCGGTCAACAACCATGTTACCCCGCAACTCGACCGGTGGCTGACTGGGATCTGCTTCGGGATTCCGGGTCGGCGGGACCGTTGGCTGTATCGGCGTAGTGCTGATCCCCGTCGACGGTGTCGAGTTGGTTAATCCAGGTGACAGTGGCGTCACCGGACCAGCCGGCGTGGTGTCCGGCACAATCGGCGGCTGGGCAGGGCGCTGGTCGCCTACCTGCGTGGCGCGACCGTGGATGGGCGTGATGTTCTTCGGGGTCTTCTTGCAGCCGGTGGCAGCAACGACCGCGAGCAAAGTGAGGGCGGAGAGCTTGAGGAAAAAGGATTTTTTCATGTTGGTTTTTTCTGCTGGTGAAAGCGTTAACGCGCCCACGTGGGCTGGGAACAATTCCCAAAATTTACGGGTACATCCTTGACACGCTTGGTGGGCACGTCAAGCAGAGACAGGGACAGCGGGCCGCCACGACCGCGTTTACAGAACATCAGCGTGCGCGAGTTTGGCGCCCACGCGGGATCCTGTCCGGAAACCAAGCTTTGCACATCGCCGCCGGCGGCGGGCACTACGCACACCTCGAAGCCGCCGCGCTGGGTAGTAAAAGCGATCCATTTCCCGTCAGGCGACCAGTCTGGCTCGGTGGCGTTATATACGCCCACGGTGCGGATACGCCGTGGCTGGCCGCCGTTCACGCCGATGGAGTAAAGTTGCGGCTGGCCGTCGTCGCTGGAGACGTAGCAGATATTTTGGCCGTCAGGCGACCAACACGGCGAGGAAACGCCCTCAAGCGAACGCGTGAGTTGTTGCAGACCACGTCCGTGGATGTCCGCCACGTAAAGATCCGGTTTGCCACCCTTGCTTAAAACCATCGCCACCTGCTGGCCACCCGGCGCGACGGCCGGAGACAGGTTTGACCCACCGTAGCCGGCGACGATATGCCGCTCGCCGGTGTCGAGGCGGTGCGAATAAATATCAGCGTTACCGCGCTGATAGGAAGTGTATGCAAGCCACTGGCTGCCTGCGCCCCAAGACGGCGCGGCGATAATAGCGCGGTCCGCCGTGATGGGCTGCGCGCCGTGTCCGTCGTAATCAGCCAAGTAAATCTCACCCGTATTGTTGGGGGCCTTGACCTTAAAAGCCACCCGGGTTTGTGCGATGCCGCGGGTCTGCGTAAGCACAAAGATCACTTCATCCGCAAAGGCGTGAGCCAGCTTGCGCTGGTTGCCGCCGGTGTAAGCCTTTGAGAGCAAGTAATTCTTTTGCCGGTCGGAGACAAAACCCTCGAGCCGCGTCCCGTTAGTGCCGTGGACGAGCACGACGGCGGACTCTGGGTCCACGATGGAGCAGCCAGCAACTTCAAGGTCAAAGCGCAACGTCGAGGCGACTTCGCCGG
>Ga0194124_10002372_pt1 | contig 21330 bp, 17 predicted proteins | sample TA2KigCas0mmetaG_FD_148605 | JGI IMG/M metagenome (GOLD analysis project Ga0194124, IMG submission 148605) | Freshwater microbial communities from Lake Tanganyika, Tanzania - TA2015031 Kigoma Deep Cast 0m | ecosystem: Environmental > Aquatic > Freshwater > Lake | place: Tanzania: Lake...
AGAAATTATAAATTTTTCTTTAATCAATTAAATAATAAAAAAGATTATAGTAAAATATTCGATATTAAATCAAATATTAAATCATTTTTTTGGAGAGATAATACATATAAAAGCGGTAAGGATGTTATAATTAATAAATATCAATTATATAAAAACATGAAAAAATATTTTCCTGAAATTGCAGAAAAACATATGGCAAGAACTTTTAATATATTAGGAAAAGATAAAGATATGTATAAAGATGGAGTTTATATTATTAGACCAGTTGGAAAAGATATAGGTGCAGGTGAAGGCATAGAATATATTATCAACAAAGAAGAATTTGATGTTGTTGTAAATAAGTATAAATTATCAAATAAATATAAGAAAATTATAGCATCAGAATATATAAAACCTCTATTATTATTTGAAAAAAAGAAATTTCATATAAGAGTACATATGCTTTTTTTAAATAACAAAGGAAAAATTACTTGGAGTATAAATTTAAATGGAACAGCACGATATGCCAAATTAAATTTTATTAATAAAGATTATCATAATTTAGAAATACACGATACACATGCCAAAAGTACAAATCGTTTTATATATTTTCCTGAAGATTTTAATTTTAAAAAAAAAAATACAGAAAAAATTATATCACAAATAGAGTTAATATTATCAAAAGTTGCTGAAATAATTAAACCACATCTAAAATGTTTTTCTGAAAGTAATAATTGTTTTGAAGTTTTTGGTATTGATTTTATGATAAAAAAAGATTTTACAGTTATTCTAATTGAAATTAATGATACTTATGGATTTCATAACGAAAATAAAAATGAATATGATACAGAAGAAAGTAGAAGAATTTGGCGTATATATATTAGGGAATTTGTAAATTGGATTTATGATAATGGTATTGCACCTGTTTATAAATAAATAATTAAATTTTTATAAATGTTAATTATATAAATAAATTTTTTTATGGATAATATTACAATAAAATATACAAATAAAATAATAAATTATGATAACTACTTTGATAATAATAAGGAAAAGTTATTCATCATCTATAAATATTTTTATATAAAATTAAAAAATATTATTAATAATACTAATAAAAATAATATTATAAAAATACAAAAAAAAATAACTTGGTCTCCTTCCTATATTAAAACACCATTTTTATATAATAATTATGATAATAAAAATTATAGCTTTTTAGAATTTAAAGAATTATTTAATCAATTAAAAATAAATTTTTCAAAAAATTTTCTAAAAATGGATATTACTAAATATATTAAAAATATTAATGATAAAGAAATTATTAATATTTTTAATTATGTTCATTCAAATAGATATGTTTCAATAGATATAAAACAATGGATACAATATAATATTGATGTTTGTAATAAATACAATTTTGACCACTTAGAATTATACTATTTCTACTCATCAACTTATGATTATAATAAAAATAATAATCAATATAAAAATTTTAAAAATACAGATGATATTATAACCGAAATTTATATTATTAGTAAATGGCTTTATGATATTAATCCACTTTATAAAATAAAATTTTATTTTTTTGATACTCCATTAAAAAAATATTTACCAAACGATGGTTCTACATCTTTAGAAATAAAAAATAAATATAAATTAGAAGAAAAATGGTTATCATCTATGAATGTTAATATGGGATTTACTTCATTAGGTTCATCAATTAAAGATAAAAAAAATTATAATGAAATATTTATTTGGAGAAGAGAGGAAGCATATTTAATACTTATACATGAACTATTTCATTATTTATTATTAGATACAAAATTTTTAAATGACGAAAAATATGATAAACTTTTTAATGATAAAGTAAAACCATATTTATTACTAAATGAAAGTATTACTGAAATAATGTCTAACTTTTTTTATATTATGTATTATAGTATTAGAAATGGAGAAAATAATCTTGAAAATAATTTTTTAAAATTTAAGGAAATATATGTAAATGACCTTATTTTTAGTTGGTATCAATTTGTAAAAGTTTTAAAATATTTTAATATTAATTCCCCGGAAATAAATCAATTATCTAAAATAAAATCGAATACCCCTATTTTTTCATATAGCATAATTAGACCTATTCTAACAACAGAATTTTGTGAAATATTGTTTTCTTTTCCTTATATTACTAAAATTTTTGGTGAAACAAATAATGAATGTAATACTCAAAGATGTGAATCTATTCTTAAATATATAAAAAAAAAAATTAATATATTACCTAATAAATATATTAATGAAGCTATTAAAAATATAATTATTTATGAAGATTCTCTAAGAAGAACATTATATGTTTGATCTATTTATGATTTACTATTTTTAGTAAAAAAGGTGTAATAATAATTATGCTATACTAAATGACAATAAAAATGAATTTAATACATAAGAAGATAGAAAAATATAGTATTGAACCTGTTTATAAATAAATAATTAAATTTTTATAAATGTTAATTATATAAATAAATTTTTTTATGGATAATAATACAATTAAATATACAGAAAAAATAATAAATTATGATAGCTACTTTGAAAAAAATAAAAAAAAGTTATTTATTATGTATAAATATTTCTATACAAAATTAAAAAATATTATTAATAATACTGATAAAAATAATATTATAAAAAAATTACAAAAAAAAATAACTTGGTTTCCTTCTGATATAAAAACACCATTTTTATATAATAATTATGATGATGAAGATTATACTTATTCAGAATTTAAAGAATTATTTAATCAATTAAAAATAAATTTTTCAAAGTTCTCAAAAATGGATATTACTAAATATATTAAAAATATTGATAACGAGGTTGTTAATATTCTTAATTATATTCACTCAAATAGATATGTTTCACTAAACATAAAACAATGGATACAATATAATATAAATGTTTGTTATAAATACAATTTTGATCATTTAGAATTATATTATTTCTATTCTTCCACTTACAATTATAATCAAAATATTAATCCATATAAAAATTTTGCGAATACTGATGATATAGTAAATGAAATTTATATTATTAGTAAATGGCTTTATGATATTAATCCACTTTATAAAATTAAATTTTATTTTTTTGATACCCCTCAAAAAAAATATTTACCAAATGATGGTTCTATATCTTTAAAAATAAAAAGTAAATATAAATTAGAAGAAAAATGGTTATCTCCAATGAATATTAATGCTGGATTTACTTCAATAAATGATAACAAAAATTATCATGAAATATTTATTTGGAGAAGAGAAGAAGTATATTTGGTGCTTACTCATGAACTTTTTCATTATTTATTATTAGATACAAAATTTTTAAATGATGAAAAATATGATGTTTTATTTAATCATAAAGTAAAACCATATTTATTACTAAATGAAAGTATTACCGAAATAATGTCTAACTTTTTTTATATTATGTATTATAGTATTAGAAATGGAGAAAATAATCTTGAAAACGATTTCTTAAATTTTAAGAAAATATATGTAAATGATCTTATTTTTAGTTGGTATCAATCTGTAAAAGTTTTGAAATATTTTAATATTAATTCATTGGAAATAAATCAATTGTCAAAAATTAAATCACATACAGCTGTTTTTTCTTATTCTATACTTAGACCAATTCTAACAACTGAATTCTGTGAAATATTGTTTTCTTTTCCTTATATTGCAAAAATTTTTGGTGAAACAAATATCAAAGAATGTAATATTAAAACTTGCGAACCTATTCTAAATTATATAAAAAAGAAAATTGATATATTACCTAATAAATATATCAATGAAGCTATTAATAATATAATTATTTATGAAGATACTATGAGAAGAACATTATATGTTTGATTTATTTATGATTTTTATTTATTATAATAACTATTTACTAATTATACAGCAGCAATAGTGCCTACTATTAAGATAAATATTAAAATATATACAGGTGTAAGAGATATATGGATAATATTTATATTTAGTCTTTTAGAATCAACTTTCATAATAGTTGCTATGATATAATATATAATTACAGTACAAGCTAATATTATAAATAATATTTCTAAAATAAAAATATTACCATGTTTATAAATATAATTACAATCATCTTTGAAACGAATGATATTTAACGTGCATACAATTAAAGTAATGCTGGCCAATAATAAACCAATATTTGCACCATTATTTTCAATAAAATTATTATTTTCTACGTAATCATATGTACTTTTTCCTATATTACCAACTGTATCAAGCATAGCTATTTGCCCACTAGTTCTTGACATTTATATATATTAAAATTATATTTTATTTATTATAAATAATTTATTTATATTTGTTTCAAGTGTTTTTATATCATATTTATGATTACCAATTATATATAATTCATATTTATAATTGTATGTTTTTGTTTCGCTTACATCTGTATCTAAATTAGCTGTATGTAGTATCATTTCTCTATTGATTTTAAATTTATCATATTTTTCTAGTAAATTTTGCCCTTTGACTCTCATATATGTAGGCCATATTGGCATACCTAAAATATAAACCACTTTATTTTTCTTAACCTCTGATAATACTTTCTTAATTGTTGCCTCTAAAAAATGTTTTTCTGTTGGTGGATGAGCTATCGCACAACCTGTTTTCGGTGGATTATCAAAGAAAGAACCGAGTGATCCAAATGCTTTATCAACATCATAAAAAGCAGAATAATATTTATCTAAATAACAATTGAAAGGATCCGCAAAACATTCGTAAATATTTTCAGAACAAATAGAACGCCAATAATTAAAAACATTTTGTGGTATTGAATTTCCAAAGAATACTTTGTATTGCCAATATATTGTTCTATTCCTTCTAACCAACGCATATAAATAATTATGAAAATATGTACTTTTGGTATTATGTTTGTTAAATAGATCTAGTAATCGTTTGTATCTTGTAGGATGTATTGATATATCTATTTTATCAACTATCTTATCTGATGTAAATGATAATATATTATTTGTATATTTAATTTGGAATTTTTTAATATCTGTTGGAATAAATTCATTTCTAACTATACAATAATAATTATAAATAGGAATAATTTTCTTTTTCAAAAATAAGATACTGTCTTCATAAATAGTTTCTATATCATATTTTTTAATATTATATTTTTTTGTATAATTACTTATAATATCTTTTTGTAAATTTTTATCCCATAATTTATCTAAATTAAGATATTTTTGTGCTAATTCTACTATCTTATTTATAATTATATTCTTTATAGTTTTGTGAAAAATATATTTTTTGTTCTTTATTTGGAAAGAATGGACAATTGGATCCCATACTTTCTCTGTATTTTTGTAAATCTGTTTTTTATTGTATAAAAAAATCATAATTATATCAGTATATGGTTGTATATCCTCTGTTATTAATAATACTTTTTTGAAATAATTATTAAATAGGATAGAACAACAATAAAACCCTTTATAAAAATTATATTCACGAATACATAACATTTCTGAATCATTCTTATTATTCATTTTTATTTATGTTGATATATATAAATAAATGAAAAAATTTATTATAAAAAATAAGTATAAAAATAACCAAACCTCTTTTTATCAAGATTTATAGAGACTACATACAGCCTCTCTTGTTTTTTATGAAATCCATCCATTCCTGGGGAGTCATGGATAACACAAAGGACGAAGTATCAACCTCCGCTTCCACTATGTGGATAGTGCTTGGTGAGTTTGACGCACCTTCAGGTGCAGCAGGGTCTTGAGAACTTTCAATGGGTTTTGGCATGTCCTAAAGTATTTAATCTAATATATATTTCAACTTTTTTATAATTATCAGAGATAATTATAAAAAATGTTGGCCTTGTGCTCAACTTTTTTGGCCTAATTGATCTGTAAAATATCCCTGGACTCTATGACTTCTACCTTTACCAAGCACAGCACTTAAAAAGATACAAATACCAATAATTACGAATAAACATGATGAATAATAGGGAGCTAATGATACATGAAGAATTTTATCTGGCTTACTACTATCATTTTTTTCTACGCCAAATATTATAAAGGTAATTATGCTAAATAATAATAATAAAAATATTGCTACTGGAGCAGTCTCGTTCCAATCCCCTAATTTATTTCTTGAATTTTGGATCCAAAGAGTAATAGCAGTAAGAGAACTAAATGATGCGATAGTTAAACCAGCGATTTCTTTACCATCCATTTATGATATATATATATATATATATAATATTATTAAAAAATAGCATTATATATTAAAAAAAATTTGTTGTGTGTGTCTAAAAATGATAAAGGAAATAATAAAGTAAAAAAATTATTTGCTTAACATAATACAAATAAAAATAACAACAATAAATATATATATATATATATTTGTATCATAGAAATATGTCCAACAACATTATTTACTTGTTTCATATTTGTATTATTCGTGTTAAATACAAAATATAAAATATCTATTATATAATATTCTTTTTAGAACCATCTTTAGATTTATATAATGAATATATACAAAATATACTTCCAATTATATAAATTACTGATAAAAATAAACCAATATAAACACCATAATCTTCAAAAAACCACTATCTTTTATAGAAGTAGATTTATTATCTGCAAGATTACCAACTACTTTTGATTTATAATACAAATTCATATATAATAATCTATATATAAAAAATAGGTATATAATATAATACTACTAATGGTACATATAGAAACATATGAAAATTTTACTATAAAAATAGGTAGAAGTGATGAAGAAAATGACAAAATAATAAAAGAAGGAGGGCAGAATGATTTGTGGTTTCATATAAAAAATAATCCTAGTCCTCATGGTATAATCCATAGTGAAACCAAAGAAGAACCAACAAAAGATGTTATATACAAAACAGCAGAACTTGTTAAAAGTTTCAGTAAATATAAAGATTTGTCAAAAATTACAATCATATATACAAAACTAAAAAATATAAAAAGAACAGATGTTTTAGGTTCAGTTATTATAAAAAACAAGACAAAAGAAGTAGTTATATAGGCAAAAAGTTGAATATTATATTAAATAATAATAAATATATAATCATAAAGATGTTTTGTAAGGATACTGAATACATCTCAATATTAGAAAAAATAAAAAAAATTAGACCATTGATTAGTGGTTATAGCATACAATTACCACAAATAGTAGTTATAGGAGATCAAAGTAGTGGTAAAAGTTCTGTTTTAGAATCATTAACTGGAATAAAATTTCCTGTAAATTCTGGTATTTGCACTAAATGTCCTATTATTGTTAATTGTAAAAATGATAAACAAATTAAAAAAAATCGTTTTACTATCAATGGAAAAGGAGTGGAAATTGAAAATTTATCAAAGAAAATTTTAGAAATACAGGATAAAAATCTAATTACTAATAAATCTAATTATAATTCCTCAGATGATGAAATTATTAATTCCTCAGATGATGAAATTATTAATTCCTCAGGGTTGATAAGAATTACTAATTCATCAGATGATGAAGTTGATAAGAAAATTACTGATTCCTCAGATGAAGAAGTTGAGAAGAAATTACCTATTTATTCATCAGATGATGATATTGAAGTAGAAAAGAAAAAAATTTCTGATGAACCAATTAGTATTGAAGTAGTTGGTAGCGAACAAGTTGATCTAATTGTTATAGATTTACCTGGTCTTATTCATAATGGTGAAGGTAAAATAGAAGTTAAAAATTTAATAAATAAATATATAAATAATGATAGAACTTTAATATTAGTTTGCACTCCTGGAGATGCTGATGAAGAAACACAAGAAGCATTAGAAATAACAAAAGATATGAAACATCGACGATTGCAAATATTAACTAAATTTGATTCTTTCAGTTCAAAAGATAATAGTTATAAAGCGATTGAATTGTTAAAATCACAAGAAAATGATATGTTAGGTTGTCATGCTGTTATATGCAGATATGAAGGTGGCTTAGATTACGATGCTACTATTGAAATGCAAAAATTTGAAGAACATGAAATACATAAGTTTAAGAATATTGGTTTGTCAAATCTAAAAAATAGATTACCACCATTATTTTCAGATTTAATTAAAAAAGAATTACCAGATATTATTAAAGAATTATCCACTAATATTATAAAAGAAAAAGAAGAATTAAAAAAGATAGGTGAAAATAAATCTGATCCAAGTAAAATATTAATTGAATATACAAAATTATTTGAAGATGAAGTTGTAATAGATGAATATGTTACTCCTTTATTGGAGGATTTTGCTAATAAAATTAGAAAAATTAAAGAAAGTATTACAAAAGATTATGTAATAAAAAAATATAATTCAAATATATTTAAGCCTATATTTTTTCAAGGTAAAAATATTTTTAACGAATATATTTATGATATAGTAATTAACAAATGGAAACCAGTATATGAAGATACTTACAATTTAATTTATAATTATTTTACTAAAATATCATATAAAGAGAAAAATAATAATTTTTCAAAAGAATTAGTTAATTATATTGAAAAAAGTTGGAAAAGAGAAATTGAAAAATATTTAACTACATTTAATAATGAATGTAATAAATTATTTGATGAAACAAGTAAATATGGAACTATGAATCATTATCTAACTGGTAAATATCAAGAATTTTTAGAAATACCAAATGAAACAAAAATGAAATTTATTAGTGATATAACATGGGATATTTTTTACAAAAAAGATTATCAAGGTAAAATAGAAAAAAATTTAGATGGTTCTGCTAAAATGGCTGATTTAGGGGTTATACAAAATAGAATATTAGAATTACTAAATAAAACTTTAGAAGAAAGAGAAACAGAATATCTAAATAAATCATTACAAGATCAACAAATAGAAAGAATATTCTGTATGGTGCAGGCTGACATTGGTGTTGAATTTAAAAATATTTGTGATGGAATACTTAAAAAAGTTAGAAATGTTATACTATATAGAACAAGATGGATAAATGAATTATCATCAATTCCAGATATACATAAATATGCTATTGAAGACAAATCAATTGATGTAAAAAGAAATCATATTAAAGATAAGATTAAAAGATATGAAGAAGCATACGAAATTATTGATAATTAGTAAATTTTATTTTTATTCTAGATTTTTATATAAATATATATAAATGGAAAATACTAATTCACAAGTAGTAATAATAGATGTTCCAGATATTGAAAATAAAAATATACAAATATTACCTCTTCCAAAAATAAATAAAATAGCTAGCAAGGAAGAACAAAAAGTCCAAGATTTAATACCATTGGAACATAGAACAGAACTTATATCACATAGAGGTTTTAGAGATATTAAGGCCCAAATGACAGATGTTTTTGGTTATCATGAAGGAAATTTATCTACTTCACTTGATATTATTTCTTCTTATCTAAAAGGCCAAAAAATATTATATTTAGAAGCAAAAGCTTATTGTGAATTTTATTTGTATCGTCTTATGATGCCTGCTATCTTTATTTCCTCTATAGCATCTGTTATTAGTGGTGTATATAATGATAATAGCACAGCAGCTAAAGTAGTTTCAGGGGCAACTGCCTTAAACGCCTTTATCTTATCGCTAATTAATTATTTTAAATTAGATGCTAAAGCCGAAGCACATAAAATGACCGCTTACTCTTTCGATCAACTTATATCAGAATGTGAATTTACATCAGGGAAAATCTTGATGTGCAATGATTTACCAAAAGAGGGCACAAATAATACTAATATAAATAGGACTATAAATAATGATGATAATGATGATAAGCCTGAAAAATATGATTTGAAATATATACAAGATTATATAACAGATATTGAAAAAAAGGTAAAAGAAATAAAAGAGAAAAATCAGTTTATCATACCTGAAACCATTAGAAATAGGTATCCATATATATATAATAGTAATATATTTACAGAGATTAAAAAATTACAAATAGATGAAATGATATTATGTAATGAATTAAAAGTTATTAGTAATTACGAAATAGATTATCAAAATAAAATTATTAATGGAGAAAGAACACCGCTTAATTATGCAAATCAACAAAATTATTATCTTAAAAAAAATGCTAAAATAGAAGAAATTATTAATCATAGAAAAAAGATTTTGGAAAGAGATGATGAATTACATAAAGAATTAAGAAATGAAAAATATAAAAAATCAGGATGGATTTTTTACTAATAAAAAAATTTTATTTACAAAAATTCTGGAATTATCTGCCTACAATAAGGACAATTGTTATTATCATTAAACCATTTTTTAGAACAACTATAACAAAAAAAATGATTAACAGGAGTGCAGTTTGTTTTTATAACAAAATTGTATTTATCTTCAAAATTTGTTAAACATATAGAACATAAATTATTATCTTCTTCTAAATTATTATTATTTTTTAATAAATCACTTTTATTAAAAGATAAAATTTTTATATTTCGTTTAGGCATAACTGTTTCATTTTTTTTAAAAACAACACAAACTAGATTTACAATTAAAACAATAAAAATATAAAAAAATATTTTATGGATCATTTCCTCAAAATTACATGTATATTTCTGTACTAAAATATAATTTTCTTTAAGATCACAAATGTAGCATTTTGAATCTTTTTCAATATATCTATTTGATAAACAAACATTACTATAATTTTGTTTCTTAAAAGAGCAGTTATAAATATAATAAGTATCATAATCTAAATACATAATAGAAACTATATCTTGATGTTGGCATTCACCTTCTACAAATATACTATTATTATAAGATAATAGCTCATAAATTATAACAAAAAAATAAAATATATTTAATAAAATTCTATATTTTTTAAGATCCATCTAATATATATAAATATTATTTTTTTTTATTTTCTATATTGTTAATATCTTTAACTTCTAAGGTATTTTCATTTTTTTCAATATTATTTTTATTTTCTATAGGAGGTAATTTTGTATATTTATTAAATATATTATTATTACTAACTAAATCTTTATTGTATAGTATAATATTATTATTTTCTAAAGAACTATTTTTTATATGGTTTTGTAAGGAATAAACATAATTAAATAACTCATTTTTAGTAATTATATCTTTATTTACTATTATTGGTAATAACATTGGTTTTGTTGATGTTTTATATTTTATTATCTTGTTATAAATATCAGGTAGATTCAATATATCATAAATTGTTGCTCTCTGCATAGAATTTTTATTAAGACACATTTTTATTATTTTTTTGAAAATATCTATATCGTGATCTAATAATGGATTACTAATTTCTTTATATTTACCAACTGATATTTTATAATTAAGAACATGTATATTTTGTGCTTGAAAAGGTTTTTCTAAAGTTATTAATTCATATAAAATACAACCTAAAGCCCATATATCACATTTATTATTATATTTTTTATTTTCACATAATTCAGGACACATAAAATATGGTGTTCCTATTATAGTATTAGCTAAATTATCATATTGTTTATTTATTATTGATACTCCAAAATCTATTATTATTACTTTAGTTGGTTTTATTTTACTATCAAGTAAAATATTAGCTGGTTTCAAATCTCTATGCATAATGTTATTTTCATGAAGATACTTAATTCCATAACATAATTGTATAAAAAAATCCCAAATAATTGTATTACTTATATATTTATTTAATGCACGATGAGTTGATATATAATTTTCTAAATTTCCTCCTTCGTAATATGGTGTTATTATTTCTAATATATTTTCATTTGTTATTTGTATATCTATACCATTAAGTAAATAAGGACATTTGTTAAAAAATAATATATTTATTTCATGTAATTGTCTTCTCACATCTCCTTTATGATATAATTCATTTATATATATTCTTTTAAGTGCATAATAATTATTTGATGATGTGGTGCGAATAAGAAATACTGTTCCATAAGAACCAATGCCTATTCTTTTCAAAATTGTGTAGGTCATACTACAATTATAAAAGATATTATTTTTACATTATCAGGCATGAACTATTACCTTTATATAAATTTTTTTTTTTTGGTAAGTCATGATTAATAAAATTTAATTGTTTCCGATTAAAAGCTCCTTTAATTTTATCTCTTATCTCTGAAATTGTTTCTATAACAGATTTCTTTTCAACAATAATATAATGTAGAGCGACTAATAATGGTGCTCTTCCTAGACCTGACTTACAATGTATAGCTATATTATGGTGCTTGGAACAAATATTAAAAAAATTAGTTATATCAGTATCACTTGGATACAAACCATCTTCTATATACATGTCTATAAAATCAATATTATTTTGTTTTAGATTATCTTCATCATATGTTTTTTCACATAACCTTATAACAACAGTAATATCGTTATTAAGTAAAATTTTAAGATAGTCTAGTATAGTATGATTTGTTGGAGAATTTGTTATTAAAAATAAATTCTTATTTGTTGTAAATAAATTAGTATTAAATGTTCTAATTGACATACTTATTATTTTATTACTATTATTACTTTATATAAAAAAAATTATTTAAGATATTATAAAAAAATAAACTCTTTGAATTGATATATGTATCATTCAAAATTAATCTAAAATTTTTATGTATAATAACTTAATTGAAAAAACGTATAATTGTATATAAAAATATAACTTATATAAAATATTGATAATAAAAATAATTAAATAAAATTTTTTTTGCCCCTTCGGGAGAGCACCCCCTTTCTTTTTGCCCCTTCGGGAGAGCACCCCCTTTCTTTTTTGCCCCTTCGGGAGAGCACCCCCTGTTATATTTCAAACCCGTGGATCATTTAGGAGACCCGGCCTGTTATTTTTCACCTTTAACTTGGTACGCCGTGTGCAAATTTGCAGCTTTGCCCATTTCTGCAAGAACCATCTCTCGCCCAGAAAGAGCAGGGTTTCCTGGAGGCGGCACCACCACCTGCAACCGCAACTTCCACAGGGGCAGGATGCACAAAACGACACTTGGCTCCAAACTTGCACGACCCGTTCTCCTTCCAATATTTGCAGATCACTGGCGCAGAAGGCACAACAGGGGGATTCACAGCCTCAGAGAAACAGCAGTCCTTCAGGTCATCATCATCTTCGTCATCTTCGTCAGCTTCCATCAATGCCCGTTGATGGGCATCAAAATCGGCGATGACATCGACGGCCAAGTCCTGCCAAAATTCCGCCTTGAGTTCCCAATCTTTCGACTCGAGGAGTGCAATGAAGCTCCCGGCAAAATCCTCCATTTCCTCAGTGATCTCGACACCTTCCATGAAGGCATCGTCAAACTGCTCACAAACATGAGGTAGAGCGCCAACATGCTTGAGCATGACACTGAGGCTCAAGAGAACCTTAGGATCTTGGGACAACATCGCCAGTTTCAGGACTTGAGTGTCATTGACGTGATTTGACATGCCAACACACACCATTTCTCCAAGAAGACCGAAGACCAAAGGATTCTTTTCGGCATACTCCATTAGAGTCGCCTTCATTTCGAGAAGTTTGGCTTCGAGATCGGCGAGAGTGTAGGATTGGACAGAGGTAAAGGTAGGGAACGACATTTGAATGTAGATTGCTTGATTTTTAAAGTGATTTATAAGATATTTAGCCATTCAAACAATTGCTTTTATCAACTTTTTTTACTTAATATAAATAACAAATAATTTTACAATAAAATGAATATATATAAGATATTACACATTATAATTTTTATGTTAGCTTTATAAACATTTAACTAAGGCATAATTATCTATTCAAAGTAAATAAATAATATAAAATTAATTTTTTAATTAAATTTTATTATATTTAATTTTTTCCATTTTTCTTGTTGAGTAAGTATATCAAGCGCAAGTAATCTTCTATTAATACCTCCTCTTATATTAATATTTTTAACATGTTTAAAATGCCATTCAAAGCTTAATAATTCATTTCTATTAGAAAAGCCAGTAATAAGAATAAAAGGTTTCCACGTATAGCCGTTAGTAGCTTTTGCACCCCCTGTAATTTCTCTATTATGTTGTCTGATTCTTTTATCAAAATTATTAGTAGCCCCTACATATGTTCTATTATTATTTTCAGAGACGATACAATAACAAGTTAAATTTTCCATTATAATATATAATAAATAGGACTATAAATAATTATAAATAAATATAAATATAAATTAATAGAATATAGTAAATATATTGAAAAAATGATAAGTTTTATAAAAAAATATTATTATAAATGGAAATATAGAAATTATAATAAACTTACAAAATTCTATACATTAAATAATATAAATGTTTGGGCAAAGATAGTGCATGTATATGATGGTGACACTGTTCATGCTGTATTTTCATTACCAAATAGTTCATCTATATATAAATATAAATTAAGATTAGCACATATAGATACACCAGAATTAAAATCTAAAAATAATAATGAAGTTAAAAAAGCAATAGAAGCTAAAAAGGTTGTAGAGGATATGATACTTAATAAAATAGTATATTTAGAGCTTGAAGGAGAAGATAAATATGGAAGAATTTTAGCAAATATATATATAAATAATATTAATATTAATCAATATTTGATTGATAATAAATATGCTTATAAATACGAAGGAGGCACAAAAATAAAATTTAGTAAATAAAGAATATAGATTATATAATTTATATTTTCTTAATTTTATATATATAATGAAAGTAATAATTAATTCAGATATTACAACAAATACAAAATTTACAAGTAAAAATACCTATATTATTACAACTACAGTTAATGTTATAAATAGTTCTACTATTGAAGTCGAAAAAGATGTAATTATCTTACTTAAAATTAATGGAGGTAATTTAGTTTTTCAAGATGGCAGTAAGCTAATAGGTTGTGAGATTGTTATTGGTTTATGTCATGATAATTATACTCCAATTAATCAATCGATGATTAATAATAATAATAATAAACTTGTATTTATCGGTAATAATACTAGAATTAGAGCAAAATCTTTATTGGTTAAATACATTGAAACTATTCAATTCAATAGTATTAAAAGAGATAATTATGATATACATAAATTGATTTCATTTTACACATCTAAAAATGGTGTAGAAATTTTAAATTCTAAATTGGATATAGAAAAAATTTATATAAGAGAACCATTACAAAATGGTTTATATATCAGTAATTCTACCGTTAATATTAGAAAAACAATTAAAATACAAATTGAAAGTAAAATAAAAGATGGAACCGGTTATGGTTTATTTTATTTAGATAATACTTATTATAATGAACAATTTGTAAAAATTAAGTGTGGAACAAAAGTTTATTTATGTGGTTCAAGATTTTATCCTATTATAAATAATATTTCATATACTGTATCAATTGAATCATCATGCTTACCACAACCAATAAATAATTATCATTATTCATATGATTGTATAGTTAAATGTAATACAAATATTATAACATCTGCTAATATTATAGGACCAACTGGACCAACCGGACCATCAGGTGGTGGTTCTACCAATATTGGCACAGGACCAAAAAGAGCAATATTATTTTATTATGGTAATGGTGTAACCGGATTACCAACATTAACTTTTGATCCAACTTATGGACCAAGTGGTGCTTTTAATATTGCTGGTAAATTAAATGTAGATGGTATTATTGATCCAATATCTTTAGAATTAACTAGACAAGTGGGTGTTACAAGCGGTATAACTGGCATATGGATAGATAATAATAATGGTTTAAGATATAATAATAATTTTATTGTTACAAATACAAACGGAACAGGTCTTACTGGTCCAACAGGTCCTACTGGAGAACAAGGTATTCCTGGCACAGCTGTAAATACGGGAGCTACAGGTCCCGAAGGTCCTGGGGCTCCAACCTATGTAAATCTAGGTTTAGCAGCTGTTTCTAATAATAAAAATACTAGAGTAGGAGAAAATTCATTAAATACCTATACTACAGGATATGAAAACGTTGCAGTTGGTTATTATTCATTAAATAATAATTCAACAGGTTCTAATAATACATCAATCGGTAATCAAGCATTATTAAATAATACATCAGGTAGTAATAATATAGCTATAGGAAGTGAAGCTTTAAGAACAAACTCAACAGGTGATTTTAATATTTGTATAGGAAATTATTCATTAAGTAATAATACGTCTTCATCTAATATAGCTATTGGAACATTTTCTCTACAAAACAATACTACAGGAAGTTTTAATGTGGCTGTATCAAATTCTTCGTTAAAAGATAATACTACTGGAAATTTTAATATAGGTATAGGTGTTAATACTCTTCAAAATAACACAACTGGATTTGGAAACGTGGCTTTAGGATATGCCTGTTTAAGTGAAAATGTATCAGGAAGATATAATATTGCAATAGGTAATAGTGCTGGTTCATATGTTACTGATCCAAGTGATAATATTGCTATTGGATTTAGTGCTTTGGAAGGTAATTTTGATGGTTCTAGTGCTGGAGGAAATTCTAATATTGCCTTAGGTAATTATGCTTTAAATGATATTGGTAATGCATCTTATAATATTGCTATTGGAAATTTTAGTCAGAGTAATAATAAAGAGGGTGCTTTTAATATTGCATTGGGTGCTTTTTCACAAAAAGAAAAACTTGCTGGTAGTTTTAATGTAAGTATGGGTTATGCGGCTTTAAAAGGTGCTACGGGACAAAGTGGGGGCTTTAGTAATTTATGTATAGGAGATAATACGTTAGAAAATAATGTAGATGGTTATGATAATATTGCTTTTGGATATAAATCATTAAATTCAAATACTGATGGTGATAATAATATTGCTATAGGGAATAGTTCTCTCGGAAAAAATACTACAGGAAACTACAACATAGGAATTGGATTTGAAGTATTGAGTGAGTCACAAACATCAAGTAATAATACAGCTATAGGATATAGAAGTTTAAACACTAATACTACCGGAGAGGAAAATGTTGCATTAGGGACTGAAGCTTTATTTGAAAATGATAGTGGCACTAGTAATATAGCACTTGGTTATAAGGCTGCTTTTAATAACACAACAGGTAATGATAATTTTGCGGTTGGATTCGAATCTCTTTATAATAATAGCACAGGAGACAGTAATACTGCTATTGGGTATCAAACACTTTATAGTAGTTCTGGAAGTAATATTTCTAATAATACAGCAATAGGATATCAATCATTATTCGCAAATCAAGCATCAAATAATTTTTCAGCTGGTTATCAATCATTATTTTCAAACACTACAGGGTCTAATAATACATCAATTGGTTTTAAATCATTATATTTAAATATTTCAGGTAATAGTAATTTTTCATCTGGATACCAATCATTATATTCTAACACAATAGGAGATAATAATTTTTCAGCTGGTTATCAATCATTATATAATAATACTATTGGTTCAAATAATTTTTCAATTGGTTATGAAACATTATACAATAATGTGTCAGGTTATAATAATACTATTATTGGTTATCAATCAACATACTCAAATGTGACTGGTGAATATAATACAGCATTTGGTTTTCAGTCATTATATTTTAGCACAAGTGGTTCTAATAATATTGCTGTTGGTTACCAATCATTATATTATAATAATACAGGTGTTAATAACATTGCTTTTGGTAATCAAACATTATTATATAATTCTACTGGTTTTAATAATACAGCTATAGGACAACAATCTTTAAATCAAAATACATCAGGAGAATCAAATACAGCTATTGGTTATCAATCATTATATTATAATACAACTGGTAAGAATAATATAGCAATTGGTCAAAAAGCTTTATTTAATAATTCGGTAGGTATTAATAATATAGCTTTAGGTAATGAATGTAATAACAATAATTTTAGTAACACAATATGTGTAGGAAATAACACAGCAACAAATAAAAATAATCAAATTAAGATTGGTAATTCAACATATCAAGAAATAGTTAATACAACAAGAGGACCATCAGGACCTTCAGGAATAGAAGGTCCTAAAAATTTAACTTTTACAATAGATGGATTATTAGTTCTAGACAAAACAATTAAACCAACAACAGGACCAACCGGTAGTATTTGTTATGATCAATCTGATAATAAATTAAAATTTTATGATGGCATAACTTGGAATAATTTATATTAAATAAAATAATAAAATTTTTTCTTATAGTTAAATAATGATAATATTATTTAATTCTGATATTACTGAAAATAAAATATTAACTAATAAAAATATTTATATAATCACAACTAGTGTAAATGTTGTTAATAATTCAATTATTCAAGTTGAAAAAGATGTTATTATTTTATTATTATTAAACAATGGTAATTTAATCTTTCAAGATGGAACTAAATTAAAAGGTTACAATATTATTTTTGGTATTTGTGATGAAAATTATATAGTTATTGAAAAATCAATACCAAATATTAATAATAAATTAATATTTAATGGAAATAATACAAAAATTAAAATAAGAACATTATCTATTAAATATATTGAGACAATACAATTTAATAATATTATTAAAAAAAATTATGATATTTATAAGTTGATTTCAGTTAATTCATCTAAAAATGGGGTGGAGATCTTAAATTCTAATATAAATATAGATAAAATTATTATAACTAATCCTTTACAAAATGGACTATATCTTAATAATTCTTCAATTAAAATAAAAAAGAAACTAAAAATACAATCAGATAGTCCATTAATAGAAGGCACTGGTTATGGTTTATTTAGTTTAGATAATTTTAATAACGCAAATCAATTCATAAAACTAAAATATGGTTGTATAGTATATCTAAACGGATCAAGATTTTATCCAATAATAAACTATGAACCATTAATAATAAATGTAGATTCTAAATGCTTACCTGCTCCAATAAATAATAAAGTTTATTTTTATGATAAAAAATTAGAATGTTGTAAAAATATAATAGAGAATTATAAATTTATAATTACAGATAGTAATACAAAATATGGTTACGATGCACTATTTAATAATGTATCGGGTATGAATAATTCAGCTTTTGGTTATTTATCTTTATTTAATAATATTAACGGAAATAATAATGTAGCTGTTGGAAGTGAAAGTTTATTAAAAAATATATCTGGTAATGACAATATAGCTATTGGATATAAATCATTATACAATAATCAATCATTTGAAGATTTAGATGACATAGGTTCTTATAATATAGGTATAGGAACAAACACATTATATAATAATAAATTTGGTTTTGATAATATTGCGATAGGATATGAATCACAATATAATACGTTAGATGATGGAAATAGTAATATAACGTTAGGTTATCAATCTTTATATAATAATAAACAAAAAGAATTAACAAGTGAAGAATTATTTAGTATAGTTTTAGTTTATGCTTTTATTTTTAACGAAATATTTAATACTGAAGAAGAATTATATGCATTTATTAAAAATTTTGGTTCAATAAATACAAGCATTGGGTATAATTCTATGAATAATTCTAATAATAGTAGTTATAATATAGCATTAGGATATCAAACATTTTATGATTCTTCAACATCAATTATTAATACTCAAAATATAGCGATTGGTATTCAAGCATTATATAAATCTAGTAATTATAATATAAGAAATATTGCTATAGGTTATCAAGCATTATATAAAGTAGTTGGTTCTGGTAATATAGCTATTGGTAGTAAATCATTATATGATGGCGAAGGTGGTTCAAATATATCAATAGGTAATAATTCAATGTCTCAATTTAATGGTAATTCAAATATATCTATTGGTGAATTTGCTTTAAATAAATGTACAAATAGTAGTCAAAATATAGCTATTGGAAAAAATACTTTAAAAAATTGTAATGAATCTGATGAAAGTGTAGTAATTGGTAGTTTATGTTGTGAAGAAACTCAATCATTATTTGGATGTGTTGCGATTGGTGCAGGTTGTATGCGATATAGTACATCAGGAACTAGAAATATAGCTATAGGTAAAGGATGTATGTGGAATGCTTCCGGAACTTTTAATATTGCTCTAGGTGTTGATAGTTTATTAGAAAATAAAGGTGATAATAATGTTTGTTTAGGAAGTTTTTCTCTTCAAAATAATATAAATGGTAATAATAATCTTGCTATTGGTGATAGTTCGTTAACATTCAATATTAATGCTTCTGATAATGTTGCGATTGGTCTTGGTTCCTTATTTTATAATACAGAAGGAAATAATAACGTTGCTATAGGTAATCAGTCGTTAAATAGTAATACAACAGCAAATAATAATACAGCTATTGGTTTCAAGTCTTGTTATAATAATACAACAGGAGAAAATAATTTTGCAGTTGGTTATGAATCATTATATAATAATATTACAGCATCAAATAATTTTTCAGTTGGTTATCAAACATTATTTAATAATACAACTGGTGATAATAATTTTGCTGTTGGTTATCAAGCATCATATAATAATACAACTGGATATAATAATACTATAATTGGTTTTCAATCATCATTTAGTAATACAATAGGTGAATATAATACAGCATTTGGTTTTCAGTCATTATATTTTAATACAAGTGGTAATAACAATATTGCTGTTGGTTATCAATCACAATATTATAATAATACAGGTAGTAATAACATTGCTTTAGGTAATCAATCATTATTATTTAATACTACTGGAATAAATAATACAGCCTTAGGACAACAATCACTAAATCTAAATACGACAGGACAATCAAATACAGCGATTGGTTATCAATCATTATATTATAATACAACTGGTAATAATAATATTGTAATTGGTGAAAAAGCATTATTTAATAATTCAACAGGTAATAATAATATAGGTATTGGTGTAGAATGTGATAACAATAATTATAATAATACAATTTGTTTAGGAAATAATACATCAGCAAGTAAAAATAATCAAATAAAAGTGGGTAATTCAACATACGATGAGGTAGTTTTAACAACTAAAGGGCCTACCGGAGAAGGAACCAAAAGTTTAACTTTTACATTAGAAGGTATATTAAATTTAGAACCAACGATTAAACCTGTTTATGCCAGTAAAGGAAGTATTTATTATGATAAAAATGACAACATATTGTATTGTTGGAATGGCAATTTGTGGAAAGCTTTATATTAAATAATGATAAAATTTTTATCTTATAGTTATATATAATGATAATATTATTTAATTCTGATATTACTGAAAATAAAATATTAACTAATAAAAATATTTATATAATCACAACTAGTGTAAATGTTGTTAATAATTCAATTATTCAAGTTGAAAAAGATGTTA
>Ga0194124_10002380_pt1 | contig 21306 bp, 32 predicted proteins | sample TA2KigCas0mmetaG_FD_148605 | JGI IMG/M metagenome (GOLD analysis project Ga0194124, IMG submission 148605) | Freshwater microbial communities from Lake Tanganyika, Tanzania - TA2015031 Kigoma Deep Cast 0m | ecosystem: Environmental > Aquatic > Freshwater > Lake | place: Tanzania: Lake...
ACTGAAAATAACAACTGGTCTTCAATATACAAAATTCTACCCCAAAAAATGTCATCAAAATAAAAATCTTCATAGTGTCCTGATTTATACCATTCAATTCCTATTGGTTTTTTAATTTCAGTATTATTAGTGACTTTCGATATTTTTAGTTTTTTTAATTCATCGATTCGTCTTGGTGATATTTTTTTTATTTTGAGTCTCGAGGATTTTGTTTGGTACCAACATTCCTCATTGTTATCATAAAAAGGAACCCAACCATTTTCAAACATGAATTTTGCTGATTCGTTTTCACGCTCAGCTTCTAAATAAATTAACGAAACATCATTATGAAAAATACTTATACTATGATCGAAGTGAAGTTTCATCGTCTAATTTATTATACATTTGAGACCTTTCGAGATTACTTTCTCCACTTTCCAAATTTGTATGATCGTAATTCATGATGTCAGTATCAGGTGTTACCCATTTATTAGACCTTTCCGCAGTCCACAGAGTAGTATTATATTTTCTATTGATAACTAAATCTTCTTTGACTGTAAAAGACGGATCATGTAGGATTAATCTATTGTTTGGTTGTATAGCAAAGTTACCGTTATCCAATGCAATAACGTGTCCACATTTATGTTGAGACGGGAACTCACTGAAACCAAAATCTGTGTCACTCATATCATTTGAGGCAGCCCAATCTAAAGTAAATAGATATCTTCCTGTATAATTGACTCGTCTTCTAGAAATAAATTTACAGGTTTTATTTTTCAATAATGGAAAACATGTTGCACTTACATGGTAACTAAAAGAATCCCAAAGTACCAACTCATCAAGTTCTTGTTGGGGAGTATCTTCTTTCCAACAAAATGCTTGAATTGGCATTCTCCACCACAATCCTCCGTCTTCCATAATAAAATGAAATAAAGGTGCTTGTGCTGGTATTGAGGACATTCCGAAAATATAACAAGGAAATAATTTATCGTGAGAATCTTCTTGGTCTCTTAAAAAGTTACCTCTAACGAATCCTTCAATAGTTGGTATCGGTATGTTTAAATATGCCATTATGTTTTATTATATTTATTATTTTGATAATGTCTAAGAGACCTATATATTCTTTTTTGATTTATTTGGTTTAATTAATGATAAAAATATATTTTCATTTATTAAATAGTCATTCAAATGTTAGGTAAATATTTCTAAAAGAGAAATTGTGTGTTTTAATATTTAACGCATATTTAAATATATCTTTCAAATCTTCTCTTAATACCTCAGCATACCATGAATCAATAATATCACCAAGACTTACTCGTGCATAGTCATCGTTATCTTCCCACCCTTTATTGCCAGGAAATTCAGTATATGTCCCATGATATTCTCTCCATTGACTTTCACCCCATTCTTCATCTACGGTTAGTTCTGCTTCAATCTGTACGTCTTCATACATCTCAATATAGTTAAGTCTATTAATTTTTATATCTTTCCACCAATCATATTTTTCTTTCATCGTCAAGTTGATGATTTTTTCTAATGAATTATAATCTGACGATGGAACTTTATACCAATTTTCATTTAATGGTTTCCATCCACAATTAGGTTTTTCATAACTTCCTACATATAAATTTTGTATTGGTAAATAACTTTTTATTGTATCTTTAACTTCTTTTACTTTTGTTATAACGTATAAATATTTTCCATTACTTGTGTACTTATCATTTAGTTCTTCCATTCCAAAAAGTAAATAAACGGAATACATATCGTCTTCATCATCATAAATCGCTTTAATATCACATATCCCTAAATCTTCTTTAAATGGTTCTACAAGTTCTTGTAATATTTCCGTGTAGTTAGTGTCTTCAGTTGATTCAAGTATATTTGTTTTTCCACACTCTTTGACGTATTTACTGTATAGTTCAACAGAAATACCAGTATAATCCCAAACTGTGTCCCATACCTCATCTAATAAGTCATCATACATTTTTTGAACCGCCTGTGTTCTTGGCCACATTCTTGTTCCATACCCACCAATAAACGTTACAGTTACACTTGGACTATTAATTGTTTTACCATTTTTACCGGCAAATCTCTTTTCTTCTTTATATTCAAACCCACAAATTACATGTTCATATTGAGGTAAAACTAAAGTATTTAAAACTGCTGTTATAAGTTCCTTTGTTGATTTATCTTTTGATTCATATAAATTTGGTGAATCTTTAGACCATGTTTTTACATCACCACTTCCTGTTCCTTCATGCTTTAAAGTTATTGCTTCTTTTGGTATATCTTGAAATGTTACAATATGTTTTTTTGTTGATTCAAAATGTCTATCTTTATACCACTTCACATCAGGAATCATTCTTGTATCTATAAACCATATGTCATCGTCATATGTTGAGTCAAACCAAGCTCTTTTATTTGTTGAGTTGGTTGCAAAGATTGCTGGTTTACATTTGACTCCATAACCAACATATATTTTATAACATTCCCCAGCTCTTACTTTTAGTCCTTCTTCCATTATCTTATCTCTAAACATTGGATTGGACTTATGGACAATAATAGAATTGGGTGTGATTTCTTTTCCTGCTGGACTATAATCTTCATTTAAAAACTCAACCTTATCTTCACACTCTTCAACATACCATGGAGTAAAAATATAAGGTCTGATACCCATTGACCTTAAAGTATTTTCTAAGTAACCTAACTCATTAACAATATCGTCAGAAGATATTGTTGATTTGGATCTAATTTCATAATCACCATCTTCACCATTATATTCAACCCAAATATCACAAAGTCCTTCCCAATTTATTTCATTAAGAATTAAATTAATTACACTTATATTTTGTTTAACTTCGCCATTTATATTTTCATCTAATTTATTACGAGAAGGAAAATTAAACCCGTCTAAATAAATTTCTTTTGGTGTAACAAAATCTGTTGAAACATAGTCAGTAATTGAATGTCTGTATTCATTTGGTATTTCATCGTATATTTCATTAAAAGTTTTTTGCATTATAGAATATAACCTATATTTTTCATCACCATCAATTTCATCTGATAGTTTCAAAGGAAAAAAAGGATATGGTGCTTCTGTTTCTACATTATTTTTGTAGTATTCTTTTATTGGGCTATTATAAAATTCTGAGGTCTTGTATAAATCGCAAATTAAATTAATATAAACAGTGTATCTACTAGTATGCGGGTTGTCATTATATTCCCAACCAATAACAAATGGAAAGTCATATTTTAAAATGGAAACAGCAATATCAATACCCTTGTCAAGGTTCTCTTGACTTTTTTCTTCCATTTCTTTTAATATGTCTTTTTTTAATATTTCCATTTTTTAAAAATTAACCCAAGCTTGTGCTTTGAATTTTAGTTCAATAGGTGAACCGTAATCGTATATATCAAACAAAAAATAATTTCTAAAAATGTTTTGAACATCTCCTCTTAATTGACCACCATTTTTTATTTCTTGATCTGTTAATTTGAATTTTAAGGTAAATACCACTCTATCAATAACAGGATTTTCTATACCTAATTTTACGGATCCTAATCTTACTTTTTTCATTTTTGTTTCAACTTCAAGTAAATTAGGAAATTCAGAATGCAGATAATCAATAATTTGATTCTCCATACTTTTTAATCTATCTAACTCCTTGTAGTGGTTGTCAATAAACTCTTGTCCTTGAAGTTCTTCTTTTAATATTTTTTTAATTAATCTATTAATCATCTCTAAAATCATCTTGAACAATATGAAACATCATTTGAATATCATTATCACTCATACTCCAATTAACGGACTCAACCATAAACATTAAATATGTGTCACCAGAAGGACATCTTTTAATATTACCTTCTTTATTAAATTCATAATCTCTTATTACTTGGTATATGTCATTATCAATTTCTTTTAATATACGAGACAATTCACTAAGATCTGGATCTTCACAATAACCTTTAACTTTTATACCGGCTTCTATTGTGTTATACTTTTCATAAAAATTCACATATCTTAATTCTACTGATTCAATAAATTTACTTTTTTTATTTACCTCAACAATATGAATTAGAGTTTGCATTGAATCTGTAATTCTTTCTTTTCTGTCTTCTTCTTTAATTAAACGTCTCATAAATAATAAATATTACTTTAAAAGTATTTATTACTAAAATAAAGTAAAATGGCAAAGGCAAGAAAAGAAGGTAAAAAAGGTAAGTCAAGAAAAAGTATTTTGAAGACTTTAAAACGAATTGAAAACAACGATAAATTACTTCAAAAATATAAAGAAGAGTTAGGTAAATAGATTGTTTTTTTGTATCTTTGATATATGAAAGAACTAATAAAATACCTTGTAATTCGTTGCACCACTCGTCATGCTAAAACAGCAATTGAGGTTTATAACACCTTATATCCCAAACAAATTGTCTATGTTGAAAAACCTGTTATAACTCAGGTTGAAAACTCTATGTCCGTAGCGTCCGTTCCTGTTAAATCAAAAAAAGACGAACTTATAGATTCTTTAAATTACTTAAAATCAAAAAAAGTTAAGACCAAACAAGATAAGGAGTCAATATACTCTTTAGAGATGGTTTTGAAAAACCTTTAATAAATACAAAATAAAAATGGGGGTCATCGACCCCCGTTTCTTTTTAAATCATTTCCTCGGCTAGTTCCCAAAGTCTTGTATTAACTTTGTTCAAGGCCATTATGTTTTGTAGACCTCTAAGTTTAGTTCTTCGTCCTTTTGGCGATGACATCTCCATCCCTCCTCTGACAAACTTCTCTTGTACTACATTTAATACTCTCCACAAATCATCCCCCTCATCTTCTGTTCTGTTTGGTGTTAATAAACCAACCATTTCTAAATCTGTTAATACTCTATTTTGACCAAATCTCACTTCTGACGATTTACGTAAAAAATCAATCTTTTCGTCAGTAGAAAGTTCTTTCTCCATCATGCGGTTTACCGACATCTCAATCTTTGGTAATTTAGATGCAAATGACTCAGTAAGTCTTTTGACATCATCAAGTTCAAATCTTTGGTGTTTTACTTTGAATGATTCGGCGGTAGATGTAGGAACTGTAAGTCCGTTTGAACATACTAATCGGTGTAGTCCCGCACTTACACTAAGTGTTGACATTCCGTTGTGTGAATTTCTGATTATTGCTTCAACCAACGTGTCACCTACTTTTGGTAGTTCACCATTACGAAGTCTTATCTCATGGACTGCGTATTGTGTTTTACCTGTTTGTTTAGCAGATGCGATGTCCCAACCTGCGTTTTGGAAGTTCTCCAAAATGTCCATAGTAGGAACAAATACATATTGGTTTGATAATGAAGGTGCTGCTTGTGTAGCAAATACTGAAGGTGCTTGTGATTTAAGTTGGTCTAATGTCATCATATGTTTATTTGGTTTAAATGTGATACAAAGATATATAATTTAATTTAAACCGCCAAACTTTTTCTTGTGTTTTTCTTTACGGGAATATTCTTTTTTACTTTTTTGAACTATAGGTCTCGTTGCCGCCCATATTTCTTGGATCGTAACTTCTATTTTCCTTAGTTTGTTTTGTGTTGTTGTTTCCATATGCGTCGCAACTTGCTTTTGATGTTTTACAGGATGCTAAAATACAAAATAATGTTGTAATTACAAATAATTTTTTCATATAATTAATTTAATAAAAGGTTAGTTACAAGTTCTTTAATGTTTTGTTCTGCAAGAACTCCAACTTTTGTTTCTTTAACTTCTCCTCCATCAAACACTTTAATTGTTGGTATACTTCTTATTCCTAAAGAACTAACAAAATCTCTATTATTGTCTATGTCCATAGTATACATCTGAACATCGGTATCATTATTTTGTGCCACTCGTTCAAATATTGGTTTCATCATTTTACAGGGTCCGCACCAAGTGCTCCAAAACTCAACTATTATTTTATCACCGTTGTTAATCTTTTTTTGTAATTCTAATTCTGTAATTTCCATAATTTTTAAATATTTGCCCATCTTTTACCATTTTTTAATTCGTAGTAAAAATTTAGTCTAACTTCTGGGTAAAGTTCTCTAAATTGTTTATAGGTTAACCCTTTTTTTATTTTATTTTTTATTTCACTAACTAACTCAATACCATATTTAGATTTTTTTTGTAAAATTTCTTGTTGTTTTTTAACTCTTTCTTCCTTTTCGTTTTCGGATAAACTATCCCAACTTTTTTTTACTGACAGTTTTCGTCTTTCTTTTTCTTCTTTAGCCCTATCCCCATATAATTCCTCATATGTTTTACCTTTGTGAGATCTACCATCTTTTAAAATTTTAGAAATCTTTTCTCTTATTTCTTTTGAATGTTTATAACCTAAACAACCTTCTCCTCCGTATGTTGAGTTTAATCCATTTTCGTAAGTTTTAAACTCATTAATATAGAACCTTTCTCTTTCGTATATGTTTGATGTATAACATTCTTCTAACATCTCTATTTTAAAATTCTCAATACCATATTTTCTTATGGAATTACAAAATTTTGTATTTATATCTGTTTTTAAACATCCCCAAACATGCTCTTCAAATCTTTTTTTTAATGTGTTTATTGTACATCCAACATATTCTTTATTGTTAATAATGTTTTTAATTTTATATATGTAACCTTTTTCTAACATTATGGTGTTTATATATAAATATCACCATATAGCACAAAATCTTATTTTAATTTAATTTTGCGTATTGTTTAAGTATGTCATGTAATTTATAAGAATTTTGGTAGTAATTACCTTTTTTATTTCTTTTTAGTTCCTTATCGTAGTATCCACTATCATATGCGATGTTTACCATATTTTCTTCTTCCTTTTCAATATTTTTAATATGTTTTTGGATTTCAGATAATACTTCTTTGACCTCATCATTTGATGTGTGATTCTTTTTTTCTTCTAACCAAATATTAAGATTTTGACGATAAGTTTTCATAATTTTAATTATAGAAATAAATATTTAATTAGTCAAAATGCATTTCTATATATTCATCCAACGCATCTTTAATATATAGAAAATATCTTTTATTTAAAAAATCAATATAATCAGATAAAGTTTTAATTTTTAAAAATTCAGGTTCATAAAATATTTCTTTAAAATCACCAAAATTTCTTTCCACCATTTTAAATCGATCACCGTCATATACAACTTCTTGAAGATCTATTGGAAATATTCTATTTGCATCCCAAACAAATGTGGCATATCCAATTGCTTCTCTAATAAATTCATCATTTGGAATATATGTAAATTGAATTGAGAGTGACATATAATCAGGATATATCTGTAATTTAGTTCCGTCATCAAAAACTTTTTTTCTATTTAAAATATCATCAACTAATAAGTAATCCCAAAAATAATCATGTAACATTTGAGTATCGTTAATATCAACTTTTATATGGTCTTTTAATAAAAATATTAAAATTTCGCGTGAAAGGTTGGTGTATTTTCCAATGTCAATTATATCAATTCCTTCATCATACATAGATAAAACTAACTCCTTTGTTTTTTTAAGGTCGTCGTCACTTTCTTGTAACTTTTTTAATTGTTTTTCTGTTATTATTATTTTCACCAATTAAAGTTTTTTCTTGTGTTATTTTGATTATTGATTGAAACACGGATATTATTTCCAATAATTTGTTTTGTTTTCCATTGAAGTTGTATTTCAAAATCAGACAAGTCTTTAAGCTCCCTAATATAGTTGTAGTCAACATCAATTTTTATAAGTAAAAAAAAATCTTCTTTAGTTGTTTGTGTTTTTACAAAAACTTTTTGGACATCTACAACTTTTATTTTTTCTATTACTTCAACTTCTTCACAAGTATAAGAATTAAGATCATAATTTTCACAATCTTCCTTCAAGTCTTCAAAAGCCATATCAATAAGACTTTGCATGGATTCAAAATTTGATTCCAATAACATTTTATACTGACTCTCTGTTATTATTATTTTCATTACAATATTGATTCAACATGAATGGGTACTCCATACTTTTCAAATTTAGGTTCTAAAAAACTAAAAATTTCATTTTTCAAAAAATCTTCAAAATCTGATGAGTCATATTCTAATTCTGCTAATTGATCTCCTATATACATATTAGGAACCATTTCCATTTCTTCAGTTTCTGGATTAAGTGCATATCCATCAACAGTCCCATCAAATATTTGACAAGTTATATCAACAGACCCTCCATAAACATCAATACCATAAGATTCAATATTATCTATCTTAAAGTCCATTTTAAGATTTTCTCTACCTTCCAAATGAAATTCTTTATTTAAAAATTCTTCATTTATTTTTTTTAATAACTTTTCATAACCACCATTATATCTATACCATATTGGTCTTATTGATTGATGATCTTCTCTACTATTTTTTCTAATGTCTGTGACTTGAAATATAATATCATCTAAAGATGGATCTTCTCCTTGTTTTTTTTGATTGTTCCAAAATGAATATAAAAACTCTCTAAGGTTTTCCTCAGTTAGTTGTCTGTATTGTGCTTCTGTTAATATTAGTTTCATTAGTTCTTTTTCTTTTTAGGTTTTGGTACAACATTACCAAAAATATGATTACCTATTTCAACCGTTTTAACCCAATTAGTCGTATCAGTACTCTTTGACCATGACGGACTCACATAATTGGCGTAATAAAAGTTAGCACCTTTTGTTATATCTTCAATTGAGTTCATAGAGTTTACTATATCAATAGCCACTTGCATTTGGTCGTGTTTTTTATACTTATTATATACGTCTTGTTTTTTCAATTTTCCACTATTATAAGAATTCCACATTGAAAATTGTTTGTTTGCGAGTGCTTGATCAACCGCGGTTTTTCCTTTACTTAGGTGATTACTTTCTGCTCTATTTTTTAAAACGTTTGCAACTGCCTGCATACCTTTTATAGCATCTGATTCACCACCGGCCTCTCCTAAAAGTGTACAAACTAAAACTTTATCATCGTCACTTAATTTATTAAATAATTCTATTGCTTTGTCAGGTTCAACTTTATCTGTTTTTTTTGTTTCTTTTTTTACTTCCTTTTCTTTTTCAAGTTCCAAAACTGTTTTTGGTCCTATCTTTTCTCCTGAAACTACCGTTGGTTTGAATAAATCAATGATTGCTTGTTTTGTCTTATCACCATAATACCCCTCTGGACTGTATTGGTCCAAAAGATTTTTGTTTTTCAACATTTTTTGTATTTTTACAATAGCCGAGTTAGAATTATTATTGCAATACCCTTTTGTTAATATTTTTCCATTTTTAACATCATCTAATGTTATTAAATCACTTATTTTAGTTCCTGATGGGCAAGGGTTTGTAATTTCGTTTAGTAATTGATTATACTGAATTTCTGTTATTATAATTTTCATTTTATTAAATAGTTACGTTCACTGGTGAATAACCAGGTAATTCAATTTTACCATCTTTGACTAAATTATTTTTCAAAAATGTATAAGCCCTATCAAAATTTCCTATTATAAATGGAGTCATTGCTGTAGGTGAAAACCCTCCTGTTGCCCTTATAAAATCCATGACTATTGTTGACATTGGTGTTTCATCGGGGTAAGTTTTGTATAGGATATTAGATACTTTATCGTAGTAATTAATCAGAGCGGTGGTTGCGTGTTTGGGGTTATTTAGGTCTTCAGGATATTTTTCAAATCCTACAATTCTGTAAAGTGACCTGCCAGTTATTCCATTCCAACCTCTACCTCTAAAGTCATATCCATCATTTTTAAAAATATTACCAAGATTTTTACCAGTATCTGATGATGGCCCATAAACTTTATTATAAAAATCTTTTTGGTTCATTCTTAATTTTTCAATCTGTTGATCTGTCATAACTCTTAATGGTGGAAACCAATCTCTTAGCTGTGATAGCGTTCCCGTATGTGTATTTTCTCCTTGTAATTCAAATCCACTTTCTTTAGAACAAATAGCAATTATTGCAGCAACAACTTTAGGGTCTGTGACTCCCTTTTCCTTTAACTTACTTGTTATTATTTTTATTGAATTAGAGACTTTGTTACCCTTATCTCTATACCCTATAACATCAAAACCAGGTAGCATTATTACCCCACTGTCAACAAATTTACCTGTATTGGTATTTTTATCCCAAACAAAGTTATACTCTTTAAATTGAGTATCATATTTATTTTTTGTTTTCCCATAAACAAGTGTCTTTTTGTAACATTTGGGATGTCCATTATAACAAATACCTTTTTTACTATTAGAAAATGTTTTTTGTAATTTTTCTACATCTTGCAATTTAACTGCTGGTATTGGCCATAAAAAATTATCTTTATATGCGTTATAATATTCAGGGTAATCATATAATACGCCCTCCGCCGACTCCAACCAATTATAATTTTCGGGTTCTCCTTTGTCATTCAAAACTTGTAACCCAAGACTTGATTCTTTCAATATTTTGAAAGTTTTTTTTAAATATTGATATTGTTTTTCACTGATAATTATATTCATTTTTTGTTTTTTTTTATTTTCTCCGATAACAAAATCAGGTGGTAATTGATCTTTACATATTTTTTTTTCTCTGATATCGCTAGGTAGTTCTCTTATTATTTTTTGAGTCAAACTATTTTCGCCCTTACCTGGTTCATAAATGTAAGATACCACAGATTGCAGTTCAGGTTTTATTCTAAACCTAATTGATAATCTTTTTTCATTACATCCTCGTTGACCTTTATTAGACCAATAAAAATCAATCTGATCGATTGGGACAAAGGTACTATTGTCAAATATAATACCCGCTAAATTATTTTTAACGGTATTCAAATAACTTTGCCCGTTTTCGTTAATCCATTGAAAGATCCTGTCAACAAAATAATTATAAATTATAAGATGTGTCTTTCTTAAATACTTTATTTTACTTTCTTTGAAAATTGAGAAGAACTCAGAAAGATAACTATCAACTTCGAAATCCATTTTTTTAATTTCTAAGTAATCACCTTTTTTGAGCATAATTTCACCTTCATACTTTATTGGTTCTTCTAAATTATTTATAGCATCTGCCTTTATTGTATACTTCGGATTGTCTAATTGTTGTTTTAAGCAACCTATAAATTTTTCAATAAAACTTTCAAACTGTTGGTACTTTTGGTCTTCTGGTAATTTTTTTATTATCTTTAACAGTTCAATTATTTTTTTGTCTATAGATTCTTCACACCTATAATCTAAAGATAAAAAAGTTCTTGATAATCCAAACTCATTTTTAGTTAGTTTTTCTTCGTATTGAGAATACTCTTTCGACGCAATATGAGTTGCCATGTCATCTAAATGTAAAGGGGCAAATTCTCTTCCTTTATATCTCATAAGTTTTGTTCTTATTTCATCATCAGTATATTTAGGATCCGTTAAGTACTCAGATATAATATATAGATAATGAGTAAAATCGTTTGAATCTAATGATATTCTAACCAACTTAGGAAATACTCCTCTATTAATTCCTTTACCATCTAGAATAAAAAAATTGAATATTTTTTGTAATGATGTTAATATTTTTTCTTTCACAAAGTCGTTAGATTTATTATAACCTTCTAATAACTTACAAAAAACATCTGACTTTAATTTTCTTTTATTTGCTTGTAAACAAAGTTTTTCAATTAAATTTAATTTTTCGTCTTCCAATATTTTTTGTGTGTTCTCCTCTAATTTTTCTTTATTACTTTTAGCTTTATCTGGTATTACATGTTCTTTTGGTACTAAGTCCAATCCTATTTTTTTTCCAAAGATAATAAGAAAAGGTGTTAAAGGAATTGGTAGTGGTATAACTGCAACCACAGTCAATAATATGTTTTTAATAACGTCCGTTGATTGACCTTTGATAAATTTTCTATCCTCATCGTTTAAATCAAACTCTCTATCTTTTACGTATGATTTTACTGCGTGAGTTAATATTCTAACTAAGGCTCTTGTTTCTTTTATTTCTGATTGTGCCCTATCTCTAACACCTTTAAGTTTAGATAATACTTTTTTAACAATACCTTCTTCACTTTTATCTTCCACCAATAAATCACGTTTTTTAAACTCCATAATAATAAATACCAAAAAAACAAAAAAAGTCAGGAGTTTATCCTGACTTTCCAAACCTTTAGTTTAAATACTAAAGTCCGTATTGTTTAGCCTTTTCACCCATCTGAGCAATCGCTTCATTTACTGCTTCGTCTTTAGTTTTAAAATTACCTTGAACTAACCTTTTAGCGTGTAGTACATTGTATACTGTCGTCTTAACGTCAGCCTTTACAAAATTATATTTACTTTCTTTTTTTGGTTTATAAGTGTCTTTAGCATAGACATCTAAATAACCAACTTTGCAGATGTAGCGTCCCTTTTTTCCTGATTTTGTAGCCATGTTTTTTTTATAAGTTTATAATTGTTAATATTGACACAAATTTAATAACTTTATTTTGAATTATCAAACAATTGTGATATTATCTAATGATCTTTTATTAAAATTAAAATCATACTTAGGTCTCATATATTTTTCGTCTCTGATACCTAACATTTGAAAAATATCTAATAATTGCATTCCTATATAATGCCAATTTTTGCTACTAGTCTCATAAACACCATTTTTTGTATCTACATCAATAAAAAGATTTAATAATGGTGATTCGCTATTAGGTGATTTTAGATAATACCCGTATAATTTAAATTTTAAAGGAACAAACTCACCAACAGACTCTGAAATTAGAGATAACATTTGAAGTGCTTGTTTTATTTTTTCAATATTATAACCATTTCTTCTTAGTCTATCTTCTTATTTAGATTCCGACACAATGGGATGGAAAAACTCCGAATGGGACCGATTAACTATATTAGGGTATGATCTTTCAACACCATTAGGAAAAACTGATTTTACAGACATGTAACAATCAACATCATCGTTTTCTATAGGAAAATACATTGTATGAACAAACATTATATCATCAAACAAATTTTCTTGTTCTTTATAATCGACCCTTGAATAATCTTTGAATTTTATTTTATATTCATAAACAGGTTTTTGTTTATCTACTAACCAATTTGTTTCCCTTAAAGATATTTCTATACCATCACACCATTCATAATTTGATGCGTATTCATTTACATCTCTCTCAACTGTTTCTTTAAATAATTCCTCTTTTTCAAATTCTTCATTCAATTTCTTTTTTCTTCCTTGACAGTGTGCTCTTTGAGAGAAACCTTTTGGGTTATTACAATTAATACTTTTTTTATATTTCTCACTCCATTTTTCTGTAACCTCTTCTTCTTTTTTATAGTTCTTCCAAAAGTTTTCAAGTTCGTCGTAGTTATGTTTTTCTTTTGCTGAATCATAACCACACATATGACATAGATATGGGTGTTTATCTTCTTTTTCTGTTTTCCATGAATGATCGCACTTTTCACAACTAAATTTTTTAGATGTATTTTCTCTAATTTGTTCAAGTTGTTTTTGTGTTATAATTACTTTCATTATATATAATCACGAAAAATCTCATTTATGTTCTTTTTGATTGAATCCCAATCAGGATAATCGGGTATTCTAAAAGATAACCAATCCTTTTCACTATTATCCATCATATATGAAACAAAACCTGTATATGAACCCCAATATTCTAACCTCTGATCTGACCACTGTATATCTTCATTTTCACTTAAAAAGGTATAAATGTCATTATAAAAATCTTTTATTTTAATATATTCGTGTTGGATTTTTTTACCATCATACCTATCCTTTTCTTCATATTTCCATGATTTTGGTTCAAAGTATTGTGAAAGTTCACTCCAAACGTCATTATATATTTCATCAGTATATGCACTGTTATATGCATTATTATGAACAGAATATAATTCACTTTTTAAATCATCAAGGTCTTTTTTTAACATTTCTTTCATTGCCTCTTCATCATTAATAAGTTCGATAACGTTTTCACTATCTATTTTAAAAAACCCTTCAGTTCCTTGTTTTTCTGAAAACTGGTAAAATAATGCGTCATCATAATCTTTAAGTGGTAGTTCTTGATTTCCAATATTTTTTACAATATAATTTGCAAGATGTTGTAAATTTTGTTCATCAAGGTCTTCAATAACATCTCTATAAACATCATCAGTTGTGTCCCAATAAGGTTCCCACCAATCTTCACCTAACACATTTTCAGCAGCATCTCTTGAACTAAAGTCTCTCCCTGAATTACTAAATAAATTTGCTAGTTCTTCTCTTTCTCTTAAATAAAGATAATACCCACCTTCCATTGGATAAACGTCAGTAATTAAGTTATCACAAATATATTTTAATGTCTCTTCAGGGTGTTTTTCTAACTTGCGGAGTAATATTATATTTTGCCATTCGTCATCAACATTTTCATAATCTAACTCTGCACCTAAACCATTTTTTTCTAAATAATCCAAAAACAAACCAAAATCTTCATTAAAGTATGCACCAACTTCGTCCCAATTACCATCATTAAATTCGTCTAATAAATATTTTGCAGATTCTACACTCATAATTAAAACTGTATTGGGGCATATTCAAATTGAATTGTTTTATCATCAAGTATTGTATACTTACCTTCTACATTTTTAAATATATAAACATCTGGTTTTTCATGTGATGCAAATACAAAGTAGTCTACCGGTTTTTCACCTAAATTTTTAATATTGTAACTTTCTATTTTATATCCGTTTTTAATTTTTTTAATTTCACCTAAAGGTTTTACTTGGAATTTACCTTCAACATTGTTTTTATTTACCATAACAAAGTCGATACCACTTCTATCATTTTTAGAACCAGGAACAGATCTTCCTTTTAGCTTCCACCCTTTTATTTTTTCTAAAGTTTTTGATAAAAAATCGTAAGCCTTTCTTTCGTTAAGTTCTCCTTGATATAGTGATTCGGCATTTTTTTTAATTAAATCGTCAAGTATTGGTCCGTCTTTAAAAATTTTATTCCTATTTCTTGACATCCATTTTATAAAATCTTCCATTATTTTTGTGTTGTCCATTATGTTTCCTGTTTCTTTTTCATAAAGTCCAACAATGGTTTTTCTAACTTGTGGGTTGGTGTCAAAGTAATTTAGTATAGACCAATCACCGCCTTCAGGATCATAATCAGTTAAACCTTTTTTATTTAATAAATCAAAAACAGTATGAACACCAATAACACCTCCACCACCGCCAGGTCCTCGACTTTTATCACTATCCCAATTTGATTTATATAAATCTCTTAAAATAAAATATACTTTTTCTTTGTATTTTTTTGTAAATTCTTCTGAGTTTAAGTTGATTGGGGTTTCTTCTCCTGTAAATAAAGAAAGTTGCTCGTCGTTTTCAACTAACATCAATTCTTTAATTCTATTTATATTTTCTTGTAGTTTTTTCATTATACTAATTGGTATTTTTCTAGTTCCATTTCTTCGGTTTCTTTATAATAATGTTGGTGATAAAGCGCTATTGTTCTTTCGTTAAAATCAATTACAATTCTTCCGTCAGCTCCTTCATTATTTTCCCAACCACTATGATAAACATCTATTATTTCATATCCTAAATACTCAATATCTCGTGGTATATCTATTGGTTCATCAAATTGGCCACTATCTCCTCCACCATTATAAATTAATTCAAATACACCACCTTCTCCTTCATTTTTATATTTTTCAATAAATTCAGGATCCAATAATTTTTTTAAATATGTGAATTTTTGCCATGGATATTCAGGTTGCATATTGCCCCATTCTTGAAATGTTTTCATATATTTACTATCTTGTGAGTATCTTACATATTTTTCAAGTCTAGTAGAAAACGTCATTGTTTCTCCATCATAATTTACATATAAATAACCATTTCCCGTACATTCATCACAATACAATTCATCAAGAAAGTCATCTTCAGAATTTTTCACAATTTTTTCTGCGGTATCACATATAATATCAAAACCAGGGTCTCTATCAATTTGATCAAGCTCATTTTTTCTATCCCATCCGTTATCACCTGCAGGTAATGGTCCATTTAATTCATTTATATCTAACCCGTCTTCAAAATGGGTATATATGCTCCATTCTATACCTTCACCAAACACTGCGGCAATATAACCATTTGGTCTTACTAATTTTTCTTTTTGTTCTTCAGTTAATTTTATTATTTTCATTTAATTTAAAAATTTAATTCTGCCAATTCCACTTCATTTGAAGATTTACTATATTCTGTATGTTCCATTAAAATGGTCCCTTCTTTAAAATCTACTGTTATCCATCCACCACCACCGCTATCTTCTAAATGATAACCTTTTTCATATATATTAATCATTAAATCACCTAAATCTTCAATTATGCTTGGAGTTACTGTAATTCCAATATTACTAGTACATTCACCATCAATATATTCATTCCAATCTGAACCAGCGTATGATACTTTAAATATTGCGCCTTGTTCTTTCCATCTTTTTAATTGTTCTTGGACTTCTTCTTTGTCTTTTTTTGAATAGACATTAACGACATCTGATATATATTCTTCATAGTCTCTTTCTTGATTATTGTAATAGTCATAATCCATTAGAATTTTCATCTTATTAAATTTTGGATATAACTCAAAATATAACCACCCCGCTTCTGTAACGTCATCATAATGCATACTATCTATGTGATCCCACAATTCGTCTGTATTAATATCTGATTTAATAACATACTCAAAAAAAGATTTTACTAATCCTTCCATATCAACACCTTGTCCTCCACCATAAAAAGTTAATCTATCCCAAAATATGTCATCTGTTAAAACAAAATCACACTCATAGACCCAACTATTTGAATCAGAATATGCTTGAAGTAATAGACAAAACTTTCTAAATTCCATCTTTACTTTATCTGTAAATTGTTTTTGTAGTTTTTCTTGTAATGAACTCATATTAATAAATACTTCTAATCTTCAAACTCTAACTTTTGAGTTTTGGTCATCCAAATTGGTCTTAGTTTATTTTCAATAGCATCTACCCATTCTTTGGCTGACGGTATATGTCCATTACAATCTTCTCGACAGTGATCTTCCCCGATATAACGAGTATATACTATTTTACCTTCACTATTTTTAAAAGATTCTCCAAATATTTTTTCACATTCAAATATACCTTCACTATGGTGTCTGAACATTCTATGTTTTGAATGTCCTATCCAAGCTTTGGTGGCGTCAAACCAATTGTGAATATGTATGTAGTCTTCTACTTTTCCTCCGTATTTTTTAACGGAGCTTTTTGCGTGAATTAAAGGGTGCATAATTTTTATAATTTTAAATTGTTTATGATATTTTTTATGTGGTTAATAAAATCATTATATGAAAATTTATTTTTCATCATATTACACCTACCACAACATGTAACACAATTTTTCTCATTATACCCAATTAAATTATCTTTTCTATCAACACCATTATAAAAAAGGTGTTTATAATTACGGATTGTTTTATTGTTTGGTTCACAACCACAATAATGACAATTAGAAAATATTAAATTTTCAAAATATTCCAAATCTAAATCAAAAGAATAACCTCTTGAAATTGCATTTTTTTTATAACTTCCATAAATTGTTCTAATTAATGTTTTTTTATGTGATTCTGTAATAGTTTCTCTTATTATCTTAGATTTACAATCTTTACATTGGTTTTTTAAAGTGTCAAGTCTTGTGCTAACAATTTTACCGCAATCACATTTTACTTTGAAATATCTATGATTATTTGTTGTTCTTTCTATATCTTCGCAAACATATGTAAAATTATCCGTGACTTTATCTCCAATATTATATTTTTTTTTCTTTAAAGTATTATTATGTACTTTACAATTTTTATTACCGCATGAAGTAATTGTACCAGCCATTATTGATGCGTATTGTTTTACACATTCTTTCCCACAACTAACACATAAAACATTAACATATCTTAAATTTTTAGAATTGTTTTCTGCTTCTTTGATGTATTTCAAATTTGTTTTTATTCCAAAATTATTAATTAAAAATTGATTTTTTTTTAAGTTTTTTTTCATATTACATCCATTTTATTATAAATAACATATAATGTTATTATTTTGATGGATACACCATAATATTTTTTGATTTAATTATAAGTTTTTTTCTTCTAAAGGTAAATTTTTATATTCATCTTCAGCATAACAAGTCAGATAAGTTGATATTGGAATATCTTTTAATTTATCTTCATATATTTCATTTTCTAATGATATTATATACCAAGTGTATTCATCATAACCTTCTTCTTTCCAAACAAACATCTTATCTTCACCATCAACGGTTAAATCAGTTATAATGACATTGATACCCGCCACGGTCATTGTTCCTTCACCCAAAACTTTTCCAACTTCCATGTAATACTTGAAAACATATTTTTCATATTCTGGTTCATCTACATCACCATTCCAAGCAAAAATTTCATCATCAAATGAAGACTCAAACTCTTGGTTTTCAAACATACCTTTTAGTAAGTTTTTTAATTTGATATTTTCTTCTATATTCATTTTACAGGTAATACGAAATTTAAAAATGCTCTTATTGTTTTCATTGTTTTTTGTCTATTAGCATCAAAACCTTGATTTCCTCTAAAATCATCAGTATTTAATTTTTCAGCATATTCTAACATGTTAAGTAACATCCACTCCATGTCTTTTCTACTCATATAACTTGATAAACTATGTCTTGGGAAATCCACAAAATGAACTTCTTTCCAACTAAGTGGTGGTAAATCATCTTCATCTCCCCAAATACCTCTTGGTAATTCTTTTTCTTCAACAGTATGCCTTCTTAAAAGAAAGTTCATAAGTTTTCTATCAATATCTTCATGTTTTTTTGATAGGTCGTCTTTTTCTTTCTCAGTTAAAAAAATTCGTTTCATAAATTATAAATACTTAGTCATTCAAAAGAGGAAACTCTCCAATCATTTCATTTAACGTAAAACTTACTGGAATGTTTTCTTCAGCAATTACTCTAAAAAAGTCTTTTGATTTTTTTTCCGTTATCAAATTTACAAAAAATTTTGATAACTCTGATTGAAATTCTTTGTGATGGTATTGGACTCCTGTTATTTCTTCAATTTTGCCCCACACTAAAGTTATTTTAACTCTTCCAACTCTTCCAATATCTATTTTGTTACTTCTTGTTTGTGATTCAGGAATATCGTGAAGTAATATTTGTTTTTCTTTTGGGTAGTAACTTACCTCATAAAACTCTTTAACATAATCTTTAATCGCATTTGATATTGACATGTAAATAAATATTTTACATTTCAGTTACAACCTTAATTACTCCATCTTGATATGTTACAGTCAATGGTTCTTCTCTTTCGCTTAATAGATTTAAAATATCACTATCCAGTTCCAATTTATCGGGAGTCATTACCACTTTATGTCTTTTGGTCATTGATGTTTTTGGTTTTTGAAACAAATTTATTTGTTCTTCATTTTGACATTCAACAAGTGTTGGAAATAGTTCACCAACTGTTACAATTGCCTTATCACCAACCTTTACGTCTTCGTCTATTGTGAGGTATGGTTCATTTTGAACCACAAATATTTTAAATGTTTGTTCCATTAGTTTTTAAAATTTAATAAAGTCTCAACCTCTTGATTTTTTGTTTCAACAATCGGTCCCCACTCTCCTTTATATGTTATACCTCTTACAGGTTTATTATCAATCCACACGTATTCTTCACCGTCCATACATCTTGGTTTATCGGTTATTAGATCGTGAAATTTAAACCCGTGTTTCCATAACCAAGCGAGTGTTACACCCTTATCTTTATATTCTCTTGCTGTAAAAAATACGATAGTGTTACCTTCATCCGCCAATTTATTTATTTGTTCTTTAGAACCTTCATATGGTTTTGCATCTTTATACAAATGACTATCTTCATTTTTTATATCGTCACATACAGTCCCGTCAATATCAATTAAATAAACTCTTTTTTTCATAACCTAAGATCGTTTTTAGTATTCATAGACATAATATAGTCCAATAAATTACGAACTAAAGAATCTGCATCAACTTTTTTATATAACTCAGGATAACGGTCTTCAAGTATTTTATTTTCTTCGTATTCTTTACAACTTGAAAGGATATCTGACAACATTGATTTTAACATATGTTCTTTATCATATGTATCTTCAACTTTTCTTTCTAATACTTGTCCTTCAAGTTCTTGTGTGTATTCAATAAGTTCCTGAACTTCTGGTTTGTCAAGAAGTCCAGGATTTCTACGAAAAAGTTGTTTTATGTTTTTCATAAAAACAAAGGTACAAAAAAATAATAAAATAAAAAACCCCACTCTTATTAGGAATGGGGGTTTTAAAAATTGGTAAATTATTTAATTAGAAAATATGTCTGTTTTATTTTTATAATGATTACAATTATTTACTATTACTTCACAAACTGAATCAGCATCAAAGTTAGGATCAGATTCCATAGATTCTAACTTTGACTTTAAAACCTTAATTAGTTTATTTTTAGGATCTTCTTGTTCATTAATTACACGTCTAACAATACGTGATAAATCTCTTTCTGTTAATCTATTTCTCATAGTATTTTTTTAAAATTTCATTTATTTTATTTATAAATATATCAATCAAAAAAAAAACAACTTTATTTAAAATAATTTAATATTTTTTCTTTTACCCCTGATTGTTTAATACCTTCATTAGATTTTGGTGTTAAAACAAAATTATCAATTGCCCATTCATCTTTCCAAGGTTCACCAATTTTACCCATATTCAAATCATCAACAGAAACCCAATGTGTTACTTCAGGATGATCGTGAAGATATTGTTTTATTTCAATTGTTCGGGTTTGTTCCGATTCCCATCGTGGTGACCATATAAATAAATTACCATGAACAGTACAGTCTTTAAGGTTTGGTGTTAGAGCAATTGGTCGTTTGATAATCCCTTGACTTTCATAGTAATCACCAAGTTCTTCTAATGTTGCGTGTAACTTCCAATCAGAACTTACAACAATTTCACAACCTGTTTCTTCGATAATTTCATTAAGTATTTTAACCGCTTTTTTATCAAAATCATCAAAACGATATTCTACAGGTGCATCTTTTTTATCTTTACTACTATCAGGGTTTTCACTACGATACTTTGCCCATTTTTTTAATCGTCCACCCCAATTGTTTGATAAACATATAACTCCGTCGTTATCGAGGAACAAAACACGCATATTGTTATAATTTTTTTTTAATAGTCAACATCTTCTGTCAAACAAATTTCGGTTTTCGCTAAATCACTATAAACCCAAATTTCATAACCTAAA
>Ga0194124_10002382_pt1 | contig 21298 bp, 19 predicted proteins | sample TA2KigCas0mmetaG_FD_148605 | JGI IMG/M metagenome (GOLD analysis project Ga0194124, IMG submission 148605) | Freshwater microbial communities from Lake Tanganyika, Tanzania - TA2015031 Kigoma Deep Cast 0m | ecosystem: Environmental > Aquatic > Freshwater > Lake | place: Tanzania: Lake...
CCTTCATATTTGTACTAGATGTGAAGATGCGGTAGAGAGCCTTTAAAATGCGTCGATTTATTTTCATAATTTCTGGAACCGTTATAGCCCTTGATCACATAACAAAGGCCCTTATTTTAAAGTATGCGTGCGCGCTGCCAATTGAAGTTTCCTCTTTTTTTAATTTGGTTTTGACTTGGAATCGCGGCATTAGCTTTGGCTTTTTTAACCTGTCGGCCGATTGGGTGTTTTGGATGATAACTCTATTGGCATCGATTGTTAGTATTGGGATTTTTATTTTTTTGTGGGGTCAAAAAAAAGGACCTCTTATTCTGCCCCTTTCTATGGTCATGGGTGGGGCGATTGGCAACATTATCGATCGTCTTTATCGAGGAGCCGTAGTTGACTTCTTAGACTTTCATCTCTACAACTATCATTGGCCTGCTTTTAATGTTGCTGATAGTGCAATCGTTGTGGGTGTTATGATTTTAATGTGGACAAATTATCGTGATGCAAAAAATCACTCTTAAGAATGTTTTTCTTCTGTGTTGCCTTGGCTTAAGTGGATGCTCTGGGGTCAAAGAAACATTAGGTTTGACAAAAGACGTGCCTGATGAATTTGAAGTTACAAGGCACCATGCGCTCGAAATTCCTGCTGATATGGATATTAAAACACCAGGGGCAACCCTTGAGGTATTAGAGCGTATTGATATTGAAACAATCCTTGTTCCCCATGATCGAAATACACGGGACGTTTTAACACCAGGAGAGGAAAAGCTTTTAGCCGTTCTTCAGGTAGAATCTTACCCTGAAATTAAAAATACTGTGAACCAAGACCTTAATATTCCCCCATCAAAAGTTAAAACGCTTCAAGAAAAGGCAAAGAGCATTGTTATGTTTTGGAAGTCTTCTGATAAAAAGAAACCAGCGAAGATTATTTCTGCGAAAGACGAAATGAAACGTTTGGAAAACCATGGCGTACCAGCATAAAATCGATGGATGTTTTGCGTCTCTTTTAGGCGAAACCCATGGTCTTAAACAAGAGGTTCTAGAAGATCTTCGCCCTGTTGCTCTTGATGCTCTGTTAAAGTTTCAACGATTGTACCAAGAAGGGTCTCTCCCTCATTTTATGGTGCCATTTTCTAGAAAAGATTTGGTGGAAGCTTCCCCTTTAGTCTTAAAATTTCAAGATGAATTTTCAGATGTCATTCTTCTTGGAACAGGGGGCTCTAGCTTGGGTGGACAAACTCTTTCAGGGCTTGCAAATATGACGGCAACCCGTCTTCATTTTATGGATAACATCGATCCTCATACATTTTCTAATTTGCTCTCAAGAATTGATCCCAAAACAACTGGGGTTATTGCTATTTCAAAATCCGGATCAACGGCAGAAACCTTGCTTCAGTTTTTAACCTGTATAAATCATTGGCGGACGCATCTTTCGGAGCAATCTCTTTCTCATCACTTTTTGGTGATAACAGAGAAGAAAAGCTCCCCCCTTTATCGGTTTAAAGAACGCTATGATTTGTCGTTCATTGAACATGATCCCAACTTAGGAGGACGATTTTCGATCTTTTCCTTAGTGGGTCTTTTTCCGGCTCTTTTGGTTGGTGTTGATGCTATTAATTTTCGCCAAGGAGCAGCAAGCCTTATAGAGCAAATGACAACGTGTTCTAATATTTTAGAATTTGCTCCCTCTGTTGGAGCGAGTCTTTCGTATGCTCTTTGGAAGGATCATCAAAAAACAATTTCCGTCATGATGCCTTATGTGGATCGGTTGCAATTCTTTTCAAAATGGTATCGACAATTATGGGCAGAAAGTCTTGGAAAAAATGGAAAAGGCACAACGCCCGTTGATGCCCTGGGTGCAGTTGATCAACACAGCCAGCTACAACTTTATCTTGATGGGCCCCGGGATAAATTTTTTACTATTTTAACAACGGATATGAAGCAAAAAAATCTTTCCTATCTCCCATCTCATCTTATTAATGATAGCGATCTTCAGTATCTTTATGACAAGTCTCTTGGAGACTTAATGGAAGCAGAACAAAAGGCAACGATTGAAACACTGATTAAAAACCAATGCCCCACACGTGTCATCCACGTTCCTGAAATAACGCCTTATGCCTTAGGCGCGCTTTCCATGCACTTTGTTTTAGAAACTCTTTTTATGGCGGAGTTTTTAGGGGTTGATCCTTTTAATCAACCAGCGGTTGAAGAGGGAAAAGTTCTTGCCAAAAAATATCTGTTGGAAGGGGCGTAAATGTCTTTAAAGATTCGTCGTCTTCCTTCTCATCTTGTGAATCAAATTGCAGCAGGAGAAGTTGTTGAAAGACCAGCTTCTGTTGTTAAGGAAATGGTTGAAAATGCCATCGATGCTGGAGCGACACAAATTGATGTAATTGTCAGGGACGGGGGGAAAAGCTTTATCTGCGTTAAGGATAATGGGTGTGGGATGGTTCCTGACGATATGATTCTTTCCGTTGAACGTCATGCAACCTCTAAACTCAATGACGATAATCTTTTTAATATTCATACCCTTGGTTTCCGCGGAGAAGCCCTTCCTTCAATCGCGTCCATTAGCCGTCTTATGCTTACAAGTGGCGTAAAAGACTCAAAAGAAGCATGGGCATTAAAAATAGAAGGGGGTGCTGTTGGGTCTTTAGAGCCAGCCCCCTATAGATCTGGAACGCAGGTAGAGGTTCGAGATTTGTTTTATGCAACCCCTGCTCGTTTAAAGTTTTTAAAAATGGCGGCAACAGAAGTGCAGCATAGTGAAGACGCACTGCAACGTCTTGCCATGGCTTATCCTCAGATTGGATTCTCTTTAAAAACGGAAAATCGAACGGTACTAGATTTGCCGCCTTGTTCAAGTGATGAGTCAGGCCAACTCGATCGTCTTCAGTCTATTCTTGGAAAAGAATTTAAAGATAATTCCCTTCCCGTGTTTTTAGAAAAAGGGGGGATTACTGTTCGGGGATTTATCGGTCTTCCAACTCTTAATCGGGCGAATGCCCAGATGCAATTTTTGTTTGTTAATGGGCGTCCTGTTAAAGACAAGGTTTTGACAGGTGCTGTGCGTGCAGCCTATCAAGATTATCTTGCCAGAGACCGTCATCCTCTTTTATGTCTTTTTTTGACGATGCCTCCTCTTGTTGTTGATATGAATGTTCACCCATCAAAGATAGAAGTGCGCTTTCAAGATAGTAGCCTTGTCCGTGGTCTTTTGGTCAGTGCTTTACGTCAAGCCCTGTCAACGATGGGCCATCGGTCATCAACGGCTTTAACCCAAGAAACGGTTGAAGCATTTCACCCCGTTATGGCGCAAGCAGTAACCTATCCAAGCGTTGCTAGAAAACCATTGTTTCAACCCAATCAATCTAGGCCTTCCTATACCCAACAGACATTACCAGGTCTTGATTTAAAACCAGTGGTTAAATCAGAGCCAATCTCTTTTACCATTGAAAAATTTTCATACCCCTTAGGGGCAGCTTGTGCCCAGATTCATGAGACTTTTATCGTTTCTCAAACAGAAGATGGTATTGTGGTGATCGATCAACATGCAGCCCATGAACGATTGGTTTATGAAAAGCTTAAAGAAAATTTAAACAACGGTATTCCCCGTCAGTTGCTACTCATACCCGAAGTTGTAACGATGGCTGAGAAAGATCGTGCGGCCCTTTTAAGTCGCGCTGAAGAATTTGAAGATTTTGGCCTTGTTATCGAAGCCTTTGGGAATGATGCGATTTTAGTTCGAGAGGTACCCCTGCTTTTAAAGAATGTGTCAGCGGAAACGCTCCTTAAAGACCTTGCGCAAGAAATTGAAGAATGGGGAAATGCTTTTTCGTTAAAGGAAAAAATAGAAGAAGTGTGTTCAACGATGGCGTGCCATGGAAGTATCCGTTCTGGTCGAAAAATGACGATCCAAGAAATGAATGATTTGCTACGTCAAATGGAAAAGGTGAACAGTTCGGGTCAATGTAACCATGGTCGCCCAACCTATGTGGAACTTAAATTGCAGGATTTAGAGCGCCTGTTTGGGCGACGTTAGTTTTGAAATCTTGTATTAGATCTTGAATTGTTTTCCCTTGATTGTTTCGTGCATAGAAATCAATACCATAATGGTTTAAAAGATTCATAATTTCTTCAAAGTCTTCTTCGGTATAAGAATCTTTAGATGAAGAGAAAAGGGTGTTTTTAGTCATATATCCCAAAAAGGCTTCGTGTAAGGCTGTATTCCCTTCGTTATTGATTGCTTTAATGTTAGCACCATTTTTTAAGAGCTCCTCTACAATTTTAACGGATCCATAGAAGCTTGCTTTCAATAGAGGTGTATCTCCTCCAGCATCTTTTTCGTCGATCATTGCGCCTTTTTCTATTAAGACCCTAGCAATATCTACATTTCTATGTACGCATGCAATCATGAGAGGGCTCCAGCAAAATTTTTCTATTTTTAAATGTGTTTTAAAGTTTCCGTTAATATCTAATCCATGATTAATTAAAAATTTGACAAGCTCTGTGGAAGATCTTTTTGATTCGCAGGCTAAATGAAGGGCCGTTTTTCCTAGTGCTGTAACAGAGTGAATATTTGATCCAGCCTCTAGAAGCTCTTTTACGCGATTAAGATCACCATTGCTGCAAGCCTCAAAAAAAGAAAATGTTAGAAAAAATTCACCTTCTTGCCCTGGATGAATGTCTCTAGATAGTTCTTTTTTAATACCCTCAGGATTAAAATTCTGTAAATGCTTTAAAAGTGCCTTGTCAGATTGTTTGACATGAGAGCAAGATGCATTAGTGATAATTATAAGTATCAAATATAAGTAACGCACAGTTTTGTTATCCCATTAAAAATAGAAACTATCTTAAATATAGTTTTCAAATTTTTACAGTCAACCCTTCTTGAAAGTTTTTTGCCAATTAAAATGAAAAAACATCTAGAAAAAATTTTCTATCCAACAGACTCTAATTCTCCCCGATTTCCAAAAGGAAATTTCTTTAAAAAGGGAATTAAAACCATTCCCGGCAAAGCAACACCAATAGTGATTAAAAAGAATAAAGGCCAATCCCCCTTTAACTGATCGACAATCCATCCACTAATACTTGCAATAAAGGACTGGGCAGACCAAATAGAGGTGAAAAGGGCAAATTGAGTCACTGCATGAGACATATGACAGAGCCTTGTAAGGTAAACAAAAAAGGCAGCAGTACTCATTCCGCCTGTAATATTTTCAACGGCAATTGCTGTATAAAGTATCGTAATATCATTTCCTGTATAAGCTAAAACTATAAACATACAGTTGGAAACTGTGTGGAGGATGCCACAGACTAAAACACCCCTAAAGACATCTAGTCGGCGAACAAGCGCTGCCCCTAAAAATCCCCCAACAACACTTGCAAAGACACCGAAAACGTTGGTAACCGTTGCAATTTCTGCTTTTGTAAATCCAATTTCTATATAAAAAGAATTTGCCATATTGTTGATCATAGCATCTGCTAAACGATAAAGAAGAATGAATAGGACGGGAATACACCAAAGGGGGGAGCGGGTTACAAATTCCGTAAAGGGTCTGACGACTGTGTGATAAATAATGCGCTCTGGCTTTGGGCGTTCTTCGGGTTCTGGATTGAAGAAAACGGCAATAATACCAACAATGATTAAAAGAGCCATGACGCTATAAGCAAGGGGCCATGAAAAATAATGGGCAAGATAAAGAGTCCCAGCTTTTGCTGTAATGGATCCTAAACGATATCCAAAAATCAACATCCCGATTCCTGGAACGGATTCTTTGGTGCTTAGAATTTCAATACGGTAAGCATCCACAATAATATCTTGGGTTGCTGCTAAACAAGCCAACGATAGGGCAACAATGGCCGTCCATCTTAAATGGCAAGGGGTAGGGTTTGAAAATCCCATTAATAAAAGACCAATCATTAACGAGATATGAATAACTAATAGCCAACTACGACGGTGGCCAAGGCGTTTTGAAAGATAGGGAATTTTAATCAGATCAACCATCGGTGCCCAAAGGAATTTGAGCATGTAGGGAAAACTGGCAATTGCAAAGAGACCAATGTCTGTATTGGTAGCCCCAATATCTTTAAGCCAGACTTGGGGTGTTGATACAGCCAAAAAGAACATCATGCCGTAGGGAAAGGCAAAAAAACCAATCCCTAAAATACGAGGGCTAAAATATGTTCTTTTTATGTCTTGTAACCAAAGGGGCATTCTATACGTTATGATTTTTTAAACCGTTTGCGATCATTAGAATCTAAATAAACTTTTCGTAACCGTATATTCTTAGGCGTTACTTCCACAAGTTCCTCATCATTAATATAAGATAAAGCCTGCTCTAAAGTGAATTGCCGAGGGGGCGTTAACCGAATAGCATCATCTTTACCTGAGGCACGGACGTTTGAAAGTTTTTTCTCTTTCAAAGCATTCACTTCTAAATCCTGAGGCCGAGAGTTTTCCCCTATAATCATCCCTTGGTATAACATTTCACCTGGTGATACGAAAAGAACGCCGCGCTCTTCTATGTACCATAAAGCGTAAGCAACAGCTTCTCCTTGCTCCAGAGAAATCAATACACCGTTATGGCGTCCTGTGATATCCCCTTTAAAGGGGGCGTATCCATGAAAGGATTTGTTCATGATCCCTGTGCCACGCGTATCCGTTAAAAATTCATTTCGATATCCAATTAACCCCCGCGCAGGGACTAAAAATTTTACGCGCACTTTGTTCCCATCAATGTTATGCATATCAAGCATTTCACCTTTGCGAAGGCCAATTTTTTCAATCACAATTCCAACATAAGGTTCATCAACATCTACCATAAGTTCTTCGATAGGTTCTAGAAGCTTCCCAGAGCTATCTTTTTGAAAAAGGACCCGAGGGCGGCTGATGGAAAGTTCAAATCCTTCACGACGCATATTTTCAATAAGAATACCGAGTTGAAGCTCTCCTCTTCCTGAAACTTCAAAGGCATCTTTATTTTCCGTTTCTTTTACAGAAATAGACACATTGATTTCACCTTCATGGAAGAGTCTTTCTCTGATCATTCTAGAGGTTAATTTTTCCCCTTCACGCCCTGCAAGAGGTGAGTCGTTAACGGAAAAAGTCATCGCAATTGTTGGAGGATCAATCGGGACAGATTTCAAAGGATGCTGAACGTCGGTCGCACAAATAGTATCGGCAACTGTTGCGTTTGGCAATCCTGCAATCATAACAATGTCCCCTGCTGTTGCCGTATCAATCGAAACACGTTGAATGCCCTTAAAAGCAAAGAGTTTTGATATTTTTCCTGTTTCTCTAAGGGTTCCCTCAGGGGTTAGAACTTTTACAGAATCGTTTACCTTTACTGTACCTGTTACAATAAGACCTGTAAGCGTTCTTCCTACAAAGTTATCATAATCTAAGGTTGTACCAAGCATGGAAAAAGGTTTGGTTGGATCAACTTTGGGAGCACTAATTCTTTTAACAATTGCTTCACACAAAGGATCCATGTTTTTTCTTTCATCCCCTAAATCATGAACAGCCCACCCTTCTTTAGAAGAAGAATAAATTGTTGGGAAATCTAATTGTTCATCGGACGCTTTAAGGGCAACAAACAGATCAAATACTTCGTTTAAAACCTCATCAGGTCTTGCATCGGGTTTATCAACTTTGTTGATCACAACAACAGGATTGAGTCCTTGTTCTAAGGCTTTTGTCAAAACGAATTTCGTTTGTGGCATAGGTCCTTCAGAGGCATCAACCAAAAGAACAACCCCATCAACCATCCCAAGAATTCGCTCAACTTCCCCACCGAAATCTGCGTGTCCAGGAGTATCCACAATATTAAAATGATACTGGCCCCAGTCAATGGATGTACACTTAGAGAGAATCGTAATGCCCCGCTCTTTTTCCAAATCATTCGAATCCATAACACGTTCTGCAACATGCTCGTTGGCTCTAAAAATACCACTTTGCCTTAATAAAACATCAACAAGGGTTGTTTTTCCATGGTCAACGTGCGCAATGATTGCTAAATTTCTAATGTCTCTATTCAATTTCATAACCTGCTTCTTTAAGTGTTTTCCTAATCGTTGATAGTTCTGGTCGCGCGCCTATTTGAGCAATCGTTATTGAAGCGACAAGCGCTCCAAATTTAGCAGACTCTTCCAAAGATAACCCTTGGGTTAGTCCATATAAAAATCCACTGGCGTACGTATCCCCAGCTCCCGTTGCATCAACAAAGTTCTTGGGAGTAATGGATGGAATATAAAAAACTTCTTGGCCTTTTACAATAACAGATCCCTCAGATCCTCGTGTTATTACAGACAACACATTCATTTTTGTCAAATGATGAATTGTATCCTCTAAGGATTTGTTAAATAAAGCCAAATATTCCAGTTCATTTCCTAAAAGGATATCAACAGATTCTTCAATGAGCGACAAAAATTCCTCTCTAAAGGTTTTCACACACCACTCTGCAGATAACCCAAAGGCAATTTTAGTTTCGGCTTGCTTTGCGACTTCAATCGCCTTGTGGGCCGATTTTTTTGTTCTCTCATCAGACCAAAAATATCCTTCTACACATAATATGTGTGATTTTTTTATACTTTCAAGGCATAAATCTTCAGGATTAATATTAACGGAAGATCCGAGGTTTGTATTCATGCACCTGTCCCCCTTTTCGTCGATTAAAATAATACTTCGTCCAGTTGCCTCTAAAGACTCTGCTGGGGGAATGGGAAAAAGAACACCTCCTGCTTTCATATCATGCATAAAGATTTTCCCAAACGCATCATTCGTTATCTTTGCAAGGCAACAAGTTTTAGCGCCCAAAAGACTTAGAACTGCTGCTGTATTTGCAAGAGACCCTCCAGATTGCTCTGTGGCGGGGGGGATTTTTGCATAAAGATCTTCCATTTCCATTTGAGAAATAATCTTATACCCCCCTTTTTGAAGACCAAGATTCTCTAAAAATTTATCTTCAACATGGGCAAGAATATCAACAATTGCATTCGTAAGCACCGTAACATGAATATCTTTCATCTCTTAAACTCTTTATTACATTTTAAGAAACAAAGAGGATAGCATCACTTGTACAGAAAGTCCTCTATAAATATGCAGAATTTGTAAGGAATTTTTTTTCTAATGATTGCCTTTTTTATACCCTTGTGACATAAAAAGAACGAAACAGACAAAGGAGCATAGGCCTTGGCAAAGCTTTATTTTTATTATTCTGCAATGAATGCGGGCAAAACAACAACCTTGCTGCAGTCAGAATATAATTATCGTGAACGGGGAATGGAAACCCTTCTTTTTACTCCTTCTTTTGATGATCGGTATGAAAAAAACCATATTGTCTCTCGAATCGGCCTTAAAGCTCCAGCAATTCCCTTTCATAAAGACTTTGATTTTTATGGTTTTGTAGAAAAAAAATTAAAGGAACCGGATCATCGTATTAAGTGTGTTCTCGTTGACGAGGCGCATTTTTTAACCAAAAAACATGTTCACCAACTAAGCGATATTGCAGATTTTTTAGGGCTTCCTGTTTTAACGTACGGCCTTCGAACAGATTTTTTAGGCGAGCCGTTTGAGGGAAGCAAGTATCTTTTATCTCACGCAGAAGAGCTTTGTGAAATTAAAACGATTTGTCATTGTGGGCGCAAAGCAACTATGAACGCGCGCATTGATGGTAATGGTGTTATGGTTACTGTTGGGGCTCAAGTGGAAATTGGGGGAAATGATCGGTATGTTTCCCTTTGTCATCGACACTTTAAAAAGCAAGTGACCTCATAAATGCAAAATCTTGGCACCCATTCTTACACAGAGACGCCCAAGCCAAAGGTTATTAGCTTTTTGTTCCCGTATCTTTGGCCAGAAAAAAATTTTTCTATAAAAGCTAGGGTTATTTTATCAATCTGTGCTGTTTTGCTCTCTAAAATTATTGCTGTTTGGGTTCCATTTTTTTACAAAAAAGCCGTTGATGTTTTTGATGAGGGGCATCTCCAGGCGCTCTCTGTTCCTGTATTTTTTCTAGTTGCCTATGGGTTATCACGGGGACTATCGGTTAGTTTTTTGGAAATCAAAGAAAGCCTTTTTGCACGCGTAGAACATCAAGCCATTCGTCATATAGCTCTAAAAGTTTTTTCCCACCTTCATTCGCTCAGTCTTCGATTTCATTTGGATCGTCAAACAGGAAGCGTGACCCGGGCTTTAGAGCGAGGAACAAAAGCTATTGAAACTTTTTTTAGATTTTCAACCTTTAGTTTAATTCCAACGGCCTTAGAAATTCTTTTGGTCATTGGGACAGTTTTTTATTTTTATGGCTGGTTTCTTTGCGTGATTATAGCCCTATCTATGGTCCTTTATATTTATTACACTCTAAAAATCACCCAGTGGCGTGCCAAGTTTTTAAGACACATGAACGAGGCTGATAATGAAAGCAATGACCGTTCTATTGAAAGTCTTATTAACTATGAAACGGTTAAGTATTTTGGTAACGAAACCCATGAATATGATCGATTCAACAAAGCGCAAAAATTTTACGAAGAAGCGGCTGTGAAAAATAAAATAGGTCTTTCTATTTTAAATGCAGGACAAGGCATTATTATTTCAATTTCGCTTATTGTAACCATGCTTATTTCTGGATATCAGGTAACACAGCATCAATTAACTTTGGGGGATTTTGTTTTATTAAATACTTATCTTATTCAGTTATTTCAGCCTCTGATGATTTTAGGGTTTGCTTATCGTGAAATCAAAAGATCTCTTGTTGAAATGGAAAATTTGTTTGGATTGATGGATGTGCCTATTGAAATTCAAGATGCTCCAGATGCATGTCCTTGCACTATTCAAGAAGGCGAGATTGTTTTCAGTAATGTTTCTTTTTCCTACAATCCAGATCGACAGATTTTAAAGAATGTTTCTTTTACAGTCCCTGCTGGAAAGAAAGTTGCAATTGTTGGGCCGAGTGGTTCTGGAAAATCAACCATTGCAAGATTGCTCTACCGTTTTTATGATGTTAATGAGGGTGAAATTCTTTTGGATGGAAAAAACATTAAAAAATTGACCCAAAAAAGTTTGCAAGCAACCATAGGTGTTGTTCCTCAAGACGTTGTTTTATTTAACGAAAGTATTTTCTATAATATCCTTTACGGTAAGCCAACAGCCTCGAAAGAAGAAGTTGAACGATCTGCACAAGCTGCAAATTTAAGTACCTTCATTAAGAAAAAACTTCCCCAGGGATATGATACGATCGTTGGAGAAAGAGGATTAAAATTATCAGGCGGGGAAAAGCAACGCGTTGCAATCGCCCGTACCCTTTTGAAAAATCCAAAAATATTTTTGCTCGATGAAGCAACCTCTTCTTTGGACACCCACACAGAAAAAGAAATACAAGAAAACCTGAATAAAATTTCAAAAAATCATACCACGCTTGTTATTGCTCATCGTCTTTCAACAATTGTTGATGCGGATCAAATTATCGTTCTTGAACACGGGGAGATTATAGAAAAAGGAACACATGCAGATCTTTTGAAGAAAAAAGGATCTTATTACAATCTTTGGACTAAGCAGAGTCAGAAAGATGAATCCTATCAAAACGCTTCATCCAAATAAAATTAAAACTATAGGGGTTTTTGTTGAAAAGGACTTAATTGGAGAAAGTCTTTTAAAATTACCTTTTTTGCAAGCTCTTAGGAAAGCATTTCCTGAAACTCATATTACATGGATTGTGGGTATTGGTAGCAGCCCCTATGCATCTGTGTTAAAACCTCTTGTAAAAGATTTTTTGAATCAAGTAATAGAAAATGCATTTCCTAAAAAAATGCGGTGGCGTGATTTAATTCAAAAAAATAACCTCCTGCCTTCGTTTGATATGATTATCAATACGGAAAATAATTTAAAAAAAACTCTGATTTTAAAAAGAAACCCTCATTCGTTTTTTGTTTGTTCGTTGCATAGTTATCTTTACTCTTCTCTTAAGCCTTTGAATAAAAAATATAAATATCCTCTTCATTTAACAGAGAAACTTTTAGATCTTGTTGATGTAGCGGCGCAAAAAAAAATTCAAAGAACCTCTTTTTCGGTTTCTATGCCGTCTTCAATTTCTGAAAAAGTTTCCTCCATTTTTGATCCTAAGCTAAAATATATAGGACTTGTTCCAGGAGCTGGAAATCGGAAAAAATGCTGGCCGTTGGAATATTTTATGGAGCTATCTTCTTTTATACGAACAAAAAATTTTGTTCCCGTTTGGATTTTAGGTCCGCAAGAAAATGATATGTACGAACAGTTGTCTACCCTATGTCCTGGAGATATTTTTCCTCTCCAACACTATCCTGCTTTTACACAATCTCTTTTGTATACAATTGCGATTGCCAAATTTTTAACGGTTTGTGTTTCGAATGATTCGGGTGCAGGACACTTGTTAGCAGCAGGGGGGTGTCCAATAATTTCTTTGTTTGGGCACACAAAAGCAGAAAAAGTACATCCCTTTTCTTCCTCTGTTGTTATCATAAAATCCAGAGATTTTGGGAGTGCTGATATAAGAACAATACCAGCTGAGGCTGTAAAACTAAAGCTGTCTTCGTTTCTGGATTAGGGCTTTTGGATGAGCTGAAGCCATTCTTGTTCATTAAGAATAGGGACACCAATTGCTTGAGCTTTTTGGATTTTGCTTCCAGGATTTTCGCCAACGACTAAAAAGTTTGTTTGCGAAGACAGGCTGCTGGTTATTTTTCCTCCTAATGACTCAACCTTTTGTTTTGCTTCTTCACGCGTCATGGTTTGCAGGGTGCCTGTAAAAAGAAAAGTTTTTCCCGAAAGAATTCCTTTTGTTTGTTGTATTGGAATAATTGTTAAGAACTCTATTAAGTCTTTTACCATTTTTTTTTTTAGGGGTTCTCTAAAGAATTCGTAAAGAGAAAGACCTATTGTTTGGCCAATCATATTAATGGAAATAAGAGATTGGAATGCTTCGCTTTCTAAGGATTCTGCGGCCATTTTTTCCATAAATTCATACCAAGCAGGGGCTGTTTCATAACTCAGAGCCAAACTTTTTGCGGTTATCTGACCAATATGGCGGATGCCTAGGGCATAAAGAAATCGATCAAATGAAATGTGGTTTTTTTCTCGAATCGCTTGAAATAAATTTTCTGCAGATTTTTCTCCCCATCCTGGGATCATTTTAAGGGATGGTGTCTCTTTTGAATCTCGTTCCTCCAGAGTAAAGATATCCATCGGAGAAAGAATTCGTTTCTGTTCCCAGAAAAAGTCGATGCTTTTGTCCCCTAATCCTTCGATGTCAAAGGCGTGGCGAGAAACAAAATGCTTTAATCGCTCTTTTGCTTGAGCAGAGCAATTAAACCCGCCAGTACAACGGGTTGCGGCTTCCTCTGGGTCTCGATAAGCATGGCTATGGCAAATAGGACAGTGGTTTGGAAAAATAAAGGGGGGATTTCTTTTTGAAGAGTCAGTTGATAAAACTCGAACAACCTGAGGAATAACATCACCCGCTCTTTGAATCAAAACACGATCGCCTTCACGAATATCTTTTCGAAGAAGTTCATCCGCATTATGAAGGGTTGCTCGTGAAACCAAAACGCCACCAAGATTGATAGGCTCCAACTCTGCGACGGGTGTTAAAACACCGGTTCTTCCAACCTGAATTGTAATGGCTTTTAAAATAGTTTCGCCTTGACTTGCTTGAAATTTATGCGCAATCGCCCAGCGAGGGGATCTAGACACTTGTCCTAAACGCTCTTGGTAATCAAGGCGATTCACTTTATAAACGACACCATCAATATCATAAGGTAGGTGGGATCGGATTTTTTCAACAGACCCATAATATTCCAAAAGATCGCTTAAAGACCCACAGATTTTTAAAGGATCTCCAAGCGAAAATCCCCACTTTTTTAAGGAATCTAAAAGCGCGCGTTGTGTTTTGATTCCTTCTGGAATTAAGGCTAGGCTATAGGCAAAAAACTGGAGAGGGCGTTTTGCTGCAACCACAGAATCTAACTGGCGAACAGATCCCGCTGCCGCATTTCTAGGGTTTGCAAAGGCAGGAAGTCCTTCTTTCTCGCGTTCTTCATTCAATAGTAAAAAGTCTTCTTTTGATAAAAAAACTTCCCCGCGTACTTCCAAAAAATCAGGATAATCGTCTCCCTTAAGATGGTGAGGAATAGAGTGGATGGTTCTAAGCGTATGAGTAATATTTTCGCCCGTCGTTCCATCCCCTCTTGTGCATCCAAGAACAAGATGGCCCTTTTCATAGCGAAGGGCTGCTGATAATCCATCAATTTTGGGTTCTGCCATAAATTCTAAAGGAGCGTCTATCTCAAGGCCTAGAAATTTTTTAATGCGCTTGATAAAGTCTTCAATTCCTTCTTGTTTAAAGGCATTATCAAGGGAAAGCATAGGAACGGAATGCGAGACCTTTTCAAATTTTTCAAGAGGCGCATATCCAACACTTTTTGTTGGGGTATTGTCCTTTTTTAAATGAGGATAAGCTCTTTCGAGGGCTAGCGCCTCTTGAAACAGAGCATCATAATCCTCATCAGAAATTTCTGGTTCATTGAGTTCGTAGTAGCAATAATTATGATAAAAAAGTTCCTTATAAAGGTGATCGAGTTTTGCGCGTGCTTTTGCTTCTGATGTTGGAATTTCTGGAAGGGATTTAAAAAGGCTCATGGGGGTCAATCCTTTAATAGTTCTTCTGCAGCAGCTTTAGCTTGAGGTGTAATGCTAGATCCTGAAAGCATACGAGCAATTTCTTCTACCTTTTGGGAATGATCCCTTAATTCTTCAATTGTTGTTTTCATCCGCCCCTCTTCAAGAGCCTTTGAAACAAAGTAATGATGATCTCCATAAGAGGCTACCTGAGGACTGTGAGTTACAGCAAGCACTTGGACATTTTTTGCAAGACCATGAAGTCTTTTTCCCATAGCATCTGCGACAGATCCCCCTGTTCCTGTATCTATTTCATCAAAGATCAGGGTTGGGACTTGATTTTTTTGATTTAAGACAACTTTTAAAGCCAGCATAATTCTTGATAATTCACCACCAGAGGCAATTTTGGAAAGAGGCCCAAAAGGATCCCCCGGATTCGTTGAGACAAAAAATTCAATCGTTTCCATACCGTGCTCTGACCATTGATCTTCAGGAATAGAATGAAAATTCACCTTAAGATGTGCTTGAAGCTTTAAAGGGGGAAGTTCTTGTGCAATTACTTTTTCTAAATAATGGGCTACTTCTTTTCTTTTTGCGCTAAGATCTGTTGCTTTGTTTTTGTAAGTTAATTTACAAAGATCGGCTTCCTTTTCAAGGGCTTTTACGGAGGCATCACTGTTACTTATGGCATCTAAGTTTACTTGTAACTGCAGCAAAAAATCTGGCAAATCATCGGGACTGCATCGATGTTTTTTTGCAAGAGCCCTTAAAGAAAATAACCGTTGCTCAAGAAATTCCAAAGATAGTTCCTGGTTTTGTTCCTCAAATTCTTGACCCGCTTGCTCCAGTTCGCTCATAAATTCTTGAATTTCAACCAACAGAAGATCTGTCCGTTCTATCAATAGGGATAGTTGTCCATCAACGTTGCCTTGTTGCAAAAATCGATATGTATTTTTAAAAATAGATTCTACAGGGGCTTTTTCTTGAAGTTCTCGAAGGGCATTTTTTAAGGCGGATTGAATTTTTTCTTTATGCAAAACTAAAGATCGCTGTTGGACCAGGGTCTCTTCTTCTTTAGGTTGAGGATTAAACTGTTGCAATTCTTGTGCGCAAAATTCCGTATACTCTTTGTTTTCTAGTTGGGTTTGAAGAATCTGTTTTGTTTGAAAAAGATCGCGCTCTGCTTTTTTCCATTTTTCATAGGTTTCTTGGACTTCTTTTGATAAAGGTTCCAAGTCCCCAAAGGAATCTAGAGCCATTCGATGGTGGGTTGGCAATAAAAGTCGATCAAATTGACCGTGAATTTCGATCAACGACTCGCCAAGGGTTTTAAGGCTAGAAACGGTGGTTGCAGTATCATTGATAAAACACTTTCCTTTCCCATCTTTTGTCATAAACCTTCTTATGATAAGGGTGTTGTCCTCTATAGGAATATGCAAATCCTCTAAAAAAGTGTAGGGAGGGATTAATTCAAAAACAAGAGTAACAGAAGCTTCATGAGCCCCTTCTCGAATAAGGGTTGTTTGGGCTCTGGACCCAAGGCCAAAGGCAAGGGCATCAAGAAGAACAGACTTCCCTGCGCCTGTCTCTCCTGTAAAAACATTAAGGCCAGAACAAAGATCGACGTGAATGTGGCTGACAACAGCGATATTAGAGGCGGTTATGCTTTGCAGCATTGGGCTGCTGCTCCCATTGTTTTGTAATTTTCATAGAAGAGTCTGCTGAAGGAAGCATTTGCTTGTTCTCTAAAAGCTGATACGCTTCTTTATACCAAGAGCTATCGGGATAATTGTGTCCGAGAACACGCGCTGTTCTTTGAGCTTCTGGAACAATTCCCAGAATCAAATAGGTTTCAACCAACCGATACAGGGCCTCTGGTATGTGCGTTGTTCCTTCAAAATTTTTAACTGTATTTTGAAAACGATTAAGGGCTGCTATGTATTGTTTTTGAGAAAGGTAAAACCGACCCACTTCCATATTTTTTCCAGCAATATAGTCTCTCAAAAGATCGATTTTGAATCGAGCATCTTTAGAGTAGGCGCTTGTTGGGAATCGTTTAATCAGTTCTAAAAAGATCGAAAGAGCCTGTTCTGTTGAGGACTGATCCCGCTCTGTGTCGGAAACCTGAACATAGTAACAAAGTCCTTTTAAGAAATAGGCATAGGGAACGTATTCGCTGCCTGGGTGCATTTGAAGGAAGCTATCAATATTGGCGAGAGCATCTTCAAAAGCCTGACCCTTATAATACGCATAAGCAGCCATAATTTGGGCAGAAGTTGCCCATTTTGAATAAGGATGTTGACGAACGACTTCTTCAAAGGCAACGGCTGCTTTTTTATTTTCGCCTTTTTCTAAAAGTTTATCGGCCCTTGTATAAAGGTCTTCGGGGCTTTTTTCCTCAAATTTTTCATCTTTCGAAGATCCACAGCTGGTTAATATCCCCAAAGAGAGAACTATTAGATTCAGTCGTAATAAAGAAAAAATTTTATCCATTTATTTCTGTGCCTAAAAATCGCAATTTAATAGAAAGACACCATAATACAAAAATCAAAGAATCGGAAGTTAAAAATAACAAATGCCTAAGACTTTCATCTTAGGCATTAAAGGCAAAATTCAAATTAACGTTGATTTGGAACCCAAACACCCTTTACAACTTGACCGCTGTTTGGAACAGGATCCACAAAATCAGCAGATGCGACAAACCCATACGTTGTCAACATACCTAAAAGAACAGCAAATACTTTTTTCATGATTAAATCCTCCAAGAATAATTATCGTTATGTCTTAGTATGGCACCGGAAGGGTTAAAAGGCAATCTTTAGGAAGAGATTTGACTCAAGGCATAGATTGCTGCGGTTTCGGCTCTTAAGATCCGATCACCCAAGGATACGGCCTGGGTCTGAGGGCTAGATTCCAGAAAAGCAATTTCTGTATCAGCAAATCCTCCCTCTGGACCAATCAAGATGCCAGAATCTGGTGAAATTGATAAGGATCGAAGGGGAGGCGCATCGCTTCGGGGCTTACAAAAATAAAGGCGTTGAGGTTCTTTTAGCGTTTTGAAAATATCCTTGAGCGTGATGAAGGGTAAAATCTCTGGGACATCCAGTCGTTCACATTGTTCAGAGGCTTCAATAATGCTTAAATGAGCCTTTTCAATATTAAAGGTTCTGACGATGGTTCGTTCCGTTATGACAGGAATTAGTTTTTGAACGCCCAACTCAACAGCTTTTTCAATTAAAAAACTCAGGCGATCTTTTTTTATGGGTGAAAAGAAAAGCCATGGACCTTTTGAAATGGTTTGGGGTTTTAGAAGGTTTTGTACCGTGATCTCGCACATCTTATCACTCTTTGTCAGAGAGGAAAGAAATTCTCCGTCTTTCCCATTAAATACTCTTATAAAGTCGCCCATGGTTAGGCGCAAAACATTTCGAATATAGTGGGACTGTTCTTTTGTAAGGGCAATCGTCTTTCCAAGACTTAGGATGTTCTGGATAAAAAGTCTTGGCATTTTTGTAATATCTTTCATAATACTTTCAACTTTAATGATAGAAACAAAAAATAGCCATAATTATGTATCATCCCCATACCGACATAAGAAGGGTTTCATGGATTGAGTCTCTCCCTCCCTTTTTTCGTCCTTATTTGTATTTGGCGCGCCTTGATCGTCCTATTGGATTCTGGTTGCTGTTTTTGCCGTGTCTTTGGTCCTTTGGGCTTAGTGAAACCTGGTCTTGGATGACGGTATTCTTTTTTTTATGGGGATCTATTTTTATGCGTAGCGCTGGGTGTGTTATTAATGACCTTGCCGATCAATCCTTTGATCAAAAAGTGGAGCGTACAAAAACAAGACCTCTGGCAGCAGGTGCCTTAACTAAACATCAGGCGTTGTCCTTTCTGGTGTTGCTTCTGGGAGGTGCATTTTTAATTCTTCTTCAATTAAAAAAAATAACGATTTTAATGGGTTTCTTTTTTTTGCCCTTAGTTATTCTTTATCCTTTTATGAAGCGCTGGACTTATTGGCCTCAGCTTTTTTTAGGACTCGTTTTTAATGGCGGGATTCTAATGGCTTGGGTGGATGGAAAAGGGGCTCTTTCTCTTGAGCCTTTACTGTTATATGGGGCAGGCATTTTTTGGACCCTTGGGTATGATACGGTTTATGGCTATCAAGATAAAGAAGAAGATGAAGGGCTAGGTTTAAAATCAACAGCCCTTCTTTTTAAAGATCAATTAAAACCATTTCTTCTTGGCTGTTTTTCTGTCATGATTTTTTTGCTTATAAGCATAGGTGTATATAATGAATATACAAAAATTTATTATGGAATCCTTATAAGTCTTTATAGTTGGTTTATTTATCAGGTTTGGTTTTTAAACTCAAATGACAAGCAAAATCTTTTGGCTCTTTTTAGAAGTCAAAAATGGGTCGGGTTTTGGGTTTTGGGAGCCATCCTTCTTGGAAGAATATAGGAGAATATGAATGCGTGTTGATCTTAAAAACTTATTCTTTTTAAGCGTTTTCATCCTTGCCTCGTGCGGGAAAAAAGGTGATTTGGTCTATGAAGAAGAGAGTGCGTATCCTCGTTCATATCCAAGTTCTAAAACCCTGTCTGTTGCGCTGGGGCAACAAGGGGTCAAATAGTCAAGAAATATCATAAAATTGTCTTGCCTTTGATGGGAAAAAAAGGTTTATTTTAGGAAAAGGCTTTATGTAGTTAGGAGAGTCATATGTATAAAAAAGTATTAACAAGCTTAATGATGGTAGGAGTTTCGTGCGTTGCTCTTTCTGCAGGCGCGGATTCCGCAAGTTCTTCGGGCCCTAATGTTAAAATCACGGGTGTTTACAAGGCCTATATGGTTGGGACAAATCAACGTGTTCGTTCAAACAAAGGCGTTCAAACTATGAACCAAGGAAACATCACGTTTAATGCCGGCAGTGTTGCCAATAATGGTTTAAGTTACGGTGTTATGGCCGTTTTAGATATGGGTCGCGACCGTAAAGAAAAAGATCGCTTCACCGAAGCTTATGCTTACCTTGGATCTGATGCGATGGGAAATTTCCAGTTGGGTGACACCAACGGTGTTTCTTCCTTGATGCTTTATGATGCAACAGATGTTATGGGCGGTACAGGAGGGTTTGATGCAAACCTTGATAAGATCCTTAACGTAACACGCGGTGTAGACTTTGGTCAAAACATTGGATATGTGACAGATGGTTCTGCACGTTCTGGGAAGTTGACTTGGATGTCTCCAGAAGTTTCCGGATGGCAGGTAGGAACATCTTACACACCAGATACATCACAAAAAGGTCGTTCACAAAGCACGTATGCGTCAGCAGCTTTGGAAAAGCCTTATGCCGTGAACCACATGGAAGGTGGTTTGTCCTTTACTAATGATTCTGGTCCATACACAGTTGGTGTATATCTTGTTGGAGCTCTTGGAAAAGCAAAAGGTCCTCGTGGTACAGCGTCACAAGGAACACAACTTAATCCAGTGAAAGCATGGCAATTTGGAACGTTGATCGATTATGAAAACTGGCAGTTTGGTGCCGGATATTTCAATAACGGCAAGTCCTATATGCGTCGGGATACAAGATATACCAATACACACGGGTTTAACCTTGGTGTTTCCTATGGTATGGGTCCTGTAAGCTTGGCTTTGGCCTACACAGGAACAGAAAGAACTGTAACCAGTGGAAAAGCAAAAGCTGATATTTCATCCTTCACAGTTGATTATTCAGTAGCAGACGGTTTGGCTTTCTATGGAGAGGCGAGCTACTTCAAGTTCAGAGCGCCAGTTGATCATATCAACCTAGCATCAGGAACAAGTGGAAGAGCTTATGTTGCAAACACAGACTACTTGGATTCTAACCCTTCAACCAGCAAGGGCAACCAAGGATCTGCCTTTGTTCTTGGAACACGGATCAACTTCTAATCTTTAGAGTAACCATTATAAAGGGAGCGAAAGCTCCCTTTTTTATTTGAAGCTTTTTTAAAAATCTGTATAGTAAGGCCTGTCGTCAAACGTACTATTGAAAAAGGTTTCTTATGAGCTCACGGAAAAGTTTCTTATTTATTTCACTTATGTTAACGGGCTTTCTTGCTCAGTGTAATCGTCAAGATAAAGACCTTGAGGATGCTGCATCCCGCGACCGCCGAACCCCCAAGACAAAATTAGAACGCACCCAAGAAAAAACGAAGGGATATATTTTTGGGGAACCTCTTTTATCGATTGGATCCAAAAAAGCGGAGGAATCAAATATTGGTGTCAATAGTTATTTATGGCGGGCGACACTCGATGTTCTAGCGGTTCTTCCAAAAGTTAAAACGGATCCTTTTGGGGGGGTTATCCTCACAGACTGGCATATTACAGACGCGTCCCCTAATGAACGATTGAAAATGGAAGTTATTATTATTGGTCGTCAGTTGCGTTCTGATGCGATTAGGGTTTCTGTTTTCCGTCAGGAGCTTAAAGATAAAGATTGGGTTGATGCGCCTGTTTCCCATCATGTGATTGATCAAATCGAGGAAACAATTTTAAAGCGTGCGCGTGATATTCGCATACAAGAAGAAAAGTAATAATGTCAGAGAAATATAATTTTCGGACAGCTGAAAAAAAATGGCAATCGTTTTGGGACGAAAACGACCTTTTTGCTGCGCACGAAAA
>Ga0194124_10002383_pt1 | contig 21287 bp, 17 predicted proteins | sample TA2KigCas0mmetaG_FD_148605 | JGI IMG/M metagenome (GOLD analysis project Ga0194124, IMG submission 148605) | Freshwater microbial communities from Lake Tanganyika, Tanzania - TA2015031 Kigoma Deep Cast 0m | ecosystem: Environmental > Aquatic > Freshwater > Lake | place: Tanzania: Lake...
TGGAGAAATTGCGGATGTTTTCTAGTTTGTAAGCGCTCATGAACAGTAAGGGGTTATTTAAAAAAACTCGTCTAGAGATTCTAGCACAAAAACAGATTAACCTTAAAGAGAACATCCAAGTGCGGATAGGAATGGGGAAATTCCATTGGATTAAAAAAAGAAACCCCACCTTTAAAGGGTGGGGTCGTTGTTGCCCGGACTATTGTCCTGCCTCATCAAGTGGCTGGGCTTGGTTGACTACTGGCATTTGCCTCGGCAGCTTTTTGCTCTGTCAATGCTTTGAACTTCGTATTCAATTTGAATACAGAGAAGATCCAAAGAGCTACTACACCCACCGCAATCGGCGCGATGATAGGAGCCAGTTGGTAAAGCGCACTGCCGGAATAGGCTGTGAGTAATCCCATTTGGGTGTAAGAACCAAGGGATTTTCCACCACGACCACCGATAACGTCCACAGCCGCCTTTCCTTTCACTTTGAGTTCAGGATCGAGTGGGATATAGGCCATCTCTTTTGTTGGGTCGAATAGAGAGTATTTTACCGCCTTACCGAACGCGTTGACTAACATACCAACAATCACGGCAAATACGATAGACTCTTTATTGATAATCCCTTCTTTGATCGCTTGGATAATCTGCATTCCGCCAGGGATCAGCATGTTGTTGTATTGGATGACTCCAAAGAACACAAGGATACCTGAAATCAATACCACCGGAGTGATAAGGGCGCAGGTTCTCCAGCTTAAAAGACGCAAAAGGTTACTTCCCACCAACATGAGAGCTACAGCAATACCGCCTGTAAGGGTAGAAAGACCACCCATCACTTGGTTGTACTCTACTTCGTTAGGGTAAGCAATCTTGATCTGTCCTTTCCAAACACCCTCGAATAGGTTGATGGAGACACCGTAGGCAAGTACAAGCATCGCAATGAAACCAAGGTAAGGGGATTGGAGGATAAGCTTGAAGCTGTCTATCATGGAAAGCTTGGCTTTCTTCTTTTTGCCTTCGCCCATTTCTTCAGGGTTATAATGACGGATGTCAGTAAGAACTGCGCGGTTCATCCAGTAGAATGTTCCAATTAGGACAACGCCGGCCAAGATAACAAAAGCCATCAAGACTTTAAGCATCAAACCTGTGGATTCAAAACGGGCTAAACCAAGGCTACTAATCCACTGGGATACAAAGATAATTGCAGGGCCAGATAGTAGGAGACCAAAGTTTCCGATGAATCCGAACATTCCGTAAAAACGGCGCGATTGTTTTACTGGTGTGATTGAGTTAGCAAATGCCCAGAAAAGAAGAGACAATACAGCGCTACCCCAAAGTTCTGAAAGGATGTAGAATGTTGTATAAGTCCAGTTACCGACTAACGGGATCAACCACTTGAAAACAGGGTAAGAGGCTTGAAGCGATTGGATGGTCTCAAGGCTCATGTGGAGCGTCCCAACGTGCGGGTAGATAAAGTAGGGGAACAAACCAAAGAAGATTAAGAAGGGGAGGGCGGTGACGTAGAAAAGCCCTTCACGCTTGAAGATGTTCGCGGCCTTTGTATACAGGATCATGAAAAGGACCGCCGAAATGGTCACTCCGATACCTTTAGCGAAAGCAAGGCTTTCTGCTCCGGCGCCCGGTGCGTTTACGAGGATCGCGTCTTTTGTGTCCCGCAAAACTGTGTAGATGAACAGAATGCAGAACATCATGATGCCCATAGGTAAAAACTTTTTAATTTCGAAAGAGTGGATAGGCCAGAGCAGCTTGCGCCATCCGGTAAACTCTTCCGTCGCTTGTTGAGACATATGTTTCCTTTGTTCTTAAACTAGCCCTAGTAAAAATTTATTTAATGTGTGCCCGGTTAAACCGGCGACCGACTAGGGGGGTATTATCAGACAACTATTTTACCCTCTTTTGGATTTAATGCAAGGGGCGAATAGGTAAAAAAATAAAACCCGATCTTTAGGAGGAAAAGATCGGGTTTAAAATAATTTTTCTATCTTTTAGGAATGCGCAAAGACAGCCTCAACATAGCTTTCCCAAAGAGTCTCTTCGACTCTCTCCTGGCGGATGGATTGAATAAGCTCTTTTTTAAGGCTCGTCAAAGATTTTTTTGGAGTCAAAAGGGCAAGGATTTCTTTCGCATTTGCATTTCTAGCCAGTGCGATCATCTGCTCGATTTGGGTCCGATTCAGGTGTGGGTAATCTTTTTTCTTGCGACTGCCCCTTGGAGCCCTTTGTTTAGGCGAAACGCTTGAGGGGGCAGTTGGAGAGAGGATAAATTTTTCTATAAGTGTTGCAAGCTCTTTTGGTTCACGACGTTTCATTTTTTTTAGGGTAAAATGGTGCATATACCCTCCGGTCGTCATTGGAATATACTTGCAAAGCTCATTCTCTTTACGCGCGCCAACCTTCTTAATAGCTCGTGCAACGACTGCTTCGAAGTCCTCAAGCGCTTTTGCCTCGGATTTGTTTTCCTTAGTGTAGCTCATGCCTTAAAGTCCTACTTCTTATTGTTATAATCAGCCTGAAAGGGTTGATTCTCTTGATTTACCTATTTTAAAAGTAATATTTAACATACGACAGTTTCTAAAGCAAGCAAAATTAAAATTTAAACTTGTATCAATAAATAAAAATTTTTTCACTTGAAGACTGGCTTTGATTTAAAAAAAATTATTTACACTATAAATGATTGTTTTTCTTGATTTGATCGTTTAATATAAACCCCTTCATGAGGTTGAATATTTTGAACGGGGCTCAAGGGGCTTCTAACATAAAGAAATTAGTTGCAGTTGCTGCCGGTAAGGGAGGAGTGGGTAAATCTACTGTTTCGGCCGCGTTAGCTCGATGTTCTGCTTTAAGGGGTTTGAAGGTGGGTGTTTTAGACGCCGATGTTTACGGTCCATCTATGCCTCTTTTATTTCCCGCAGATCAAGCTCCTAATGTACTAGATCAAAGAATACAGCCGGCATTAAGTGGTAATATTAAAGTGGTTTCGATCTCCCATTTTGGTCTTGTAGAGAAAGCCACTGCTTTTAGAGCGCCCGTGGTCAACATGTTCTTACAGCAGTGTATACACAAAGTGGATTGGGGCGACTTAGACATTCTTTACGTCGATTTTCCGCCAGGAGTGGGGGATGTGCATCTTTGTTTACTACAAGAGTGGGCTTTTTCGGGAGTTGTTCTTGTAAGTTTGGCGAATCGGCTGAGCAAAAGTGATGTGGAAAAAGCTGCCAGTTCTTTTGTAGATATGGGAGTTCCGGTCCTTTGCGTTTTGGAGAATATGGCGCATGTAGAGGCACCTCATCAATTTATAGAGCCCCTATTTGGGAAAGTCGATTTGAAGTCATTGGTTGAAAATACCAATGCGGCCCTATATAAAAAAATCCCGTTTGACCCCAAGCTTGCTTCCCTTTTTGATAGTTCAGAAAATCCATTTATGCAATCTAAGCTGAGCCCTGCAGCTGAGGCTTTTTTGTCTTTTGAAGAGGAGCTTTTAAAGCTTTTGGATAACTCTTTACTTCCTCAAGTCTATACTCAAACTCTGGAGTGGCAGACATGAAGGAGTTTCTTATAAAGATGCAACAAATTAGCCCATTCATGATTGAATTGACGTATAGCGATGGTGTGGTAAAAAAGCTTCGACTTGAAACAATTCAAAAAAATTGTGGTTGTTCTAGATGTAAGGGAACGCAACCTGCGATAAAAACCGACTTAGGGGTTTCTAAAGTTACTACAGTAGGGCGATTTGGGCTAAAGTTTTATTTTCTTAAGGGATGTCAGCAGGGGATTTACGGTCATCAACAATTGAGGGATATTCCATGCGATTGTTGAAAGCTTTTTGGATTATTCCATTATTATCCCTTCTTTGGTTTCGCTCTGCGCCCAATACATATTCGGAATTGCAGCGATGGATGGAGCCAAACACTAAAAAGATTCACGTTTTGGCTACAACGAAAATGTGTGCAAGCCTTGTAGAAAAAATAGGCGCAAAAAGGGTGCACGTATGGACTTTAATTGATGAGGATTTGGATCCGCATAGCTACCAATTGGTTAAAGGAGATAGAGAAAAATTTCGACGAGCTGATTTGATTGTGGCCAACGGGTTGCATTTAGAGCATGGCAGAAGCTTAAACAATCTTTTGAAACAGAGCAAAACTCTGTTTTTAGGAGATCGTATAATGGAGCAATCCCCGGAACTTTTTCTGCCGATGGATGAAGGGATAGATCCCCATTTTTGGATGGACGTCTCCCTTTTTAGTAGGTCTGTTCCCTTGATTGTCGAGGCATTACAACAAAAAGATCCAGCTCACAGCGAGGAGTATGCTCTTCGGGGTGGGGCTCTTTTATTGGAGCTCGATCAACTGGATCATAAAATTCGGGTCAGGATGTCGAAAATTCCGCTTGATAAAAGATATTTGGTCACAAGCCACGACGCATTCCAATATTTTGCAAGGCGCTATCTGGTCGATAACGGTGCTTTAGGGGACTTTAAAGAGCATTTTTTTGCACCTGAAGGCATTTCCCCCGATGGTCAAATAGGAGCTCTGGATATCCAGAAGATTATTCATCATGTTGTAAAAAATAAAGTTTTGGTGGTTTTTGCTGAGTCAAATATTTCTAAAGACTCGCTGAATAAAATTTTGGAAGCATGCCACGTTCAGGGGGTTGAGCTCCGCTTGTCAAAAACAGACCTTTACGCAGATTCCATGGGCGAAGAATCCTACATAAAAATGATGGATCATAATTCTAAGGTCATTCAACAAGAGCTTTTCCCTACATCTTGGGATGAGTAGAGAAATTTTTGGTTTTACTTATGACAAAAAAGACTATTGAGCTGGAGAATTTAAGTGTTTATTACGGTAAAAGGTGCGCTATATGGGACATGAATGTCACCTTTCAAAGCCACACTTTAACAGGAATTTTAGGACCCAATGGTTCGGGTAAAACTACCTTGGTCCAAGCTATTTTAGGCTTAATCCCAATTACATCAGGAACGGTCCAGCATACAGGGGCTTCGATTGCTTATGTACCTCAAAAAAAAGAGATGGATTTGGATTTTCCTATCAGTATTTTAGATCTTGTTTTGATGGGTGCCTATCACCGGCTTAGTTGGTTAAAATGGTACAATAAAAACGAGCGTTCTAGAGCTTTGCAAATTATGGAAAGCTTGGGCATTCAACATATCAAAGATAGGCAGATTCAAGAGGTTTCGGGTGGTCAATTACAAAGAGCTATTGTGGCTCGTGCGCTATTACAAGACGCAGATTTTTATATTCTTGATGAACCGTTTACCGGGATTGATTTTGCAACAGAAAAATTACTTATTACCCTTTTTCGAGAGCTAAGAGACAAAGGAAAGGGTGTTATTTTAGTCCATCATGATTTATCGAATGTCCAAGAAATTTTTGATGAAGTGGTGATGGTCAACTCAAGGCTTGTTGCAGCTGGGGCTACAAAGCACGTTTTTAATGCGGATTCGGTAGAGAAAACCTATGGAGATAAGAACTCTCTTTTAGAAGAGGCGAGCCTTTTGTTTGAAAAAGTCCGTAAAGGAAAAACCTGATGGGCTTTACTTTTATCGATTTTTTTGTTCATCCCGTACTACAAGCTTCAACTTTTGCAACTCTACTTTTGTCGATTTTTTGCTCTTTATTAGGCTGTGTTCTTTTTGTACGACGAAAGGCGCTTTTGGCAGAAACTTTATCTCATGCAGCTTACGTAGGGGTTTTGTTGGGGCTACTTTTTTTAGGGTTGGATTTCTTGGCTGGAACCTTTAGCTCATTACTTGGTGTGGCTATCCTTAGTTTTCTAGAAAAAAGATTTCGTTTATCTCAGGATGTAGCTTTATCTGTTACTTTGGCTGTTTCTTTGGCTTTAGGGACTTTTTTTGCCTCTATTACACAACTTTACTGGCCTATAGCCTATAAACAATCGCTAATTTTTCTTTATGGGCAGGCTGCAACTATGTTGAACGTGCATGTTTTGTATTTTTCAGCGATCTCTTTATTCGCTATAATGATTGTCTTTTTAGGATACCGGATAATTTGTTGGAGCTCTTTTGACCCTCAGTTTTTTAGCGCTCAAAAAATCCGATTTCGCTTGTTTGAAATTTTGCTATTTGTTCTCCTATCTTTTTCTGTTGTGATTGGATCTCGGGCCTGCGGCATTATGCTTGTAAGTGGTATGATGATTGCTCCTGCAATATTTGCTCGCTCATTTACCCACCACTTTGGGAAAATGCTCTTTTTAGCCTCCTTGATGGGTGCGTTTTGTGCTTTAATCGGAAATTTCCTCTCTGTAGGTATCCCACAAACATTTAATGTAGAGCTTAAACTTCCTACTGGACCGCTGATTTTGATTACTTTGGCTTTGGTAACGGCGCTCTCACTATTTTTCTCTCCAAAAGAGGGCTATTTGGTCAGAATCGTTCGCGCATTCAGGTTCTTTTTGAAAATCCAGATTGAAAACGCTCTTAAAGATCTCTACAAAAAGAGAAAAATACGCCTTTCAATGAGCTTCATATTAGGGCTACTCGGAATGCAAAAAAACGGGTTTCTTACAAAAAAAGGGGAGCAAAAGGCTCAAAATTTAATCAGGCTACACAGGCTTTGGGAATTGTACCTATCCAAAGAGCTTGGAATAACGGGATCCAGAGTCCATGAAAGTGCTGAGGAGATGGAGCATATTCTCGATGCAAAAATGGAAAATAGGCTCACTGAATACCTCAACAATCCAACCCATGACCCCCATAATAAAGAGATACCCCAGAGGATCGATTCATGGATGTAAACCCTTACTGGAACAAAGATTTTTTCGAGTCTACGATACTATTGCTCAAAAGAGCTGTTTTATGGATCTCTGGGTATTTGCCAACAGATATGCTTGTTGAAGATGATGTAGCTTTCATGGCTTTAATTGGTGTGGGCTTTTCTTGTGTTTTTTCGGGTGTATTTCTTGTTGTAAAAAGAATGACACTTGTGGTTAACGCTCTTTCGCATACGATCCTTTTAGGGATTGTGGCATCGGCTCTCATACTTGTTTCACGAGGGATGAGCCCTTTTTCTACGACCGGTTTTATTCTTGCTGCCTTTTTAGCGAGTTTTATCACGATGGCAAGTACAAATGTTTTGGTAAAAATATTTCGTGTGCAACCTGAAGCGGCCATAGGTTTCATGTTCACAACTCTATTTGCGATAGGAGTTCTTTTTTCGACGCTGTTTTTTAGAAATACTCACCTGGGGGTAGAGGCGATTTTTGGGAATCTTGACGCCGTGGAGCAGAATGACCTTCTCCAGATTTTTTTTGTCGCCGGATTGAATTTTTTGTGGATGTTTCTTTTTTTTGGAAGGTTACGGTTTATTCATTGCGACGGTTCATTTGCTAAGGTTATGGGGCAGAAAACTTTTTGGATGGATGCAACCAAGTTTTTTATTACCGCTTTAACGATTGTAGGGGGATTTCAGTCGGTAGGAGTAGTGATTATCATGGCCTTTTTTACTCTCCCAATACTTATCGCTCGGCTTTTTGGCCCTTTTTTGAAGAAAATTCTTATTATAGGTTGCGGGGTAACTCTGGTTTCTGCCCTGGTTTCTGTGGCTATAGCTAGAGACATTTTGACCCATTATGCAACAGCTGTTTCTACGGGAGCTGTTTCGGCTTTAGTTCTTTTTATTGCTTACATAGTGCTCGGATTGACCTATTTCAAAAAAGCGGGTAAACTCGAGCATTCATGAAAAAAATAGCCCTTTTTGGATCTACAGGTAGTATCGGGAAAATGACTTTGGAGCTAGTGGAACAGTTCCCGGAGGAATTTTCTATCCACTCTTTGGTAGCCCATAAGTCCACCGATCTTCTCGTGGAGCAGGCTAAAAAATTTCGACCTCATCTTGTAGTGCTTTATGATGAAAAAGAGGCAAGAAAAGCCAAACAGCACCTGACTATACCTGTTTTATCTGGTAAAGAGGGTCTTGTCAAAGCTCTAGAGGGTGCCAATGTCATGGTGCAGGCGATGTCCTCTACGATAGGCATCGAGGCTACTATTGAGGCTGCAAAAAAAAAGATTTCTATTGCTATCGCTAACAAAGAGACGATCATCGCAGCCGCCTCCTTACTAAAGCCTCTTAATCCCACTCTTAGACCTATTGACTCTGAGCATAGCTCACTTTTTAAACTCTTTGAACACTTTAGACCCATAAAAGCGACGATTACAGGTTCAGGGGGCCCTTTTTTAAAAAAACCGATAGAAGATTTCTCAAAAATAACGCTTCAAGAGGCACTTCAGCATCCTAATTGGTCTATGGGATTACACAATACAATCAATTCCTCTACGATGTTTAATAAAGCACTCGAGGTGATGGAGGCTTTTTATTTATTTGGGGTTGCTCCTGAGGCAATTATCGAGCCCTCCCCCCGAATTCATGCTTTTGCCGACTACCAAGATGGAATGACCCAATTTGTAGCTTATCAGCCCGACATGAGGATTCCTATTCTCCACGCTTTGGGTTTTGATAAGAATTACCCTTTTCCGTTTAAAAAGCCTCTTGATCTAAAAGCCATAGAGTTTTTTGAAATAGATTCGAGTAGATTCCCCCTTTTTCCATTAGCTTATGATGCTATCCAACACCAATCAGCCCCTCTTTTTTTGTTGTTTTTAAATGAGTTTCTCATTGAGGACTTTTTGAAAGGGAAACTGAGCTGGCTAGAGATGCAGCATAAACTTTTACAAGGATATGACTCCTTACCGCAATTTTCGATTGATTCTATTGAGGCAATCGAAGAACTTAAAAAGATTACTAAGAGTATACATACATGCATTACCTCAACATCCTGTACGGTCTTTTAGGCCTGAGTTTTTTGGTCTTCATTCATGAGCTGGGGCATTTCCTTGTAGCCAGATATTTCAAGATGCGTGTGGAAACTTTTAGCATCGGTTTTGGGCCAACTCTGTGGGCAAAAACCCATAACGGTGTACTTTATCGGCTTGCCCTCATTCCGTTTGGGGGATACGTAAAGGTACAAGGGATGGATGAGGAATCTCAAGAAGAGGGCAGCTACTATAAAAAAAGGCCCTATCAAAGACTTTTGATGGTTCTTGCAGGCCCTGTAATCAATTTGATTTTTGCTTTTTTAGGTTTTTGTTTTATCTATTTTTGTGGCGGGTTTTACCGTACTTCGGTCGATTCTTCTAAACTCATTGGTATGGTTGACCCTGCATCTGAACTATACCAGAAGGGAGTTCGTCCTGGAGATGTTCTTGAATCGATCAATGGAAATCCTGTCATAGGTACAAAAGATCTTTTTTTTCAGGCTATTCTCAATGCTCCGACGAGTGTTGTGAATGGGATATCGGTAAACTATCTAGCAGGGACTAAAAGTCCGTTTTCAGTAGAGATCGAGCCAAAAAAAGTGAATTTTAGAGGAGTAGAGCTGAACACTATTGGATTGAATGGGTTTGCCTCTTATTTAATATATGATTCTAAGCGTATCAAAGGTCCCGCTATGCTTGCGGATTCACCGATGAAAGACTCTGGAATTATGGATGGGGATCGCTTGTTGTGGGTAAATGGGGAGCTTGTCTTTTCAAGAGAACAGTTACAAAATCTTTTGGCAGAGAAGAAAGCTTTTTTGACTATTCTTAGAGACCATAAAATTTTACAGCTGAAGGTTCCAAAAATACTTCTCTCAAATATTTCACTCACATCTGAAGAAAAAGAGGAGATCAACGATCTTCGATTTGAAGCTAAAATTTCAAGTGGAGAAGACCTAGAGTTTATTCCCTATTTGATTGACCATGATGGTATTGTTGTATCAAACTTTCAAAAAACTCAAGAGTCGACCTTAAAACCTCATGACCGAATACTGGCAGTAGATGGGATTAAAACAGTTTTTGGGGCTGATGTACTCCAGCTTTTGCAAAAAAAGCATGCTGTGATGATTACAGCTCATGGATCCTATAGCCCACTTGAACAAAAAGGGACCGATAATCAATTTTTCTCTGAGGTGAAGTTTAAAGATTTAGATCGCTTAATTTCTCAAATAGGGGTGCAAAGCCCAGGTTTTGAGGTGGGTAATCTAAGACTTTTAAAAAGCGTTGTTCCGATGGAGGTAGAGCATCAGGGGAATAAGTTTTATAGGCTTGGAATCTCTTTAGTGGATCGGCAGGTGCGCGTCAATCCGAATCCGTTTGTCCAGTTTAAGTCCTGTGTTGGTGAGATCTCAAAACTTCTTGGGCATTTGACACATGGAGAACTCAGTCCAAAACACTTGAGCGGACCGATAGGAATAGTGGGTGCGATGCAGAAAGGGTGGTCAGAAAGTTTCAAAGATGGAGTTTTTTGGCTCTCAACCATAAGCCTGAATCTTGGGGTCATGAATCTTTTGCCATTACCGGTGCTTGATGGAGGGCATATCGTTTTTAATCTTTACGAAATGCTCTTTAGAAGAAGAGTCGATAGAAAAGTGATGGAACGAATTTTCGTCCCCTTCGTTTTCTTACTCATAGGTTTTGCTATTTTCGTCACTTTTCATGACATCATGAAGATTTTTGGAATGCTAAAGTTTTAGCTCTAAAATTTAGAAAGAAAATTTCACATTCTTACTTGATTCTAACTTGTCGTAGAGCTAGAATGATCGTCCTTAGATAATCCAAGTTTTTAAGGCTTATGTTCGTAGCTCGCGTTCTTCTTGTTTTTTTACTGCCACTCTTTTCTTTGTGTGCAGCTTCCAAGGAAATTACTTTCTCTCTTTACATCTATTTAAATGGTGTCGAGCTTGGTATCTACGACATTCCTTACAACCTCAATGGGGCTTTGAATTTAGATTCCAACGGGTTTCGTAAGGCGATTTATCCTTATCTTAATGATGTCGGTGTAGGTGAGATGAACGAATTCTTGTATGGGCAAGGTTCCATTTTCTCAACAATTGAAGAGGACAACTACAGTACTCCTCTTGCGGATGACCCTGGCGAGATAACGATCGACTATGACGACGCAGCAAAAGTGCTTTATGTTTGGATGCCCGACGCGTACTTGAATCAAAGCTTTATGGATAAAAGGGCACAAGAGGCTCACGTTCCATTAATCAAGTCTGGCAAAACAAGCGGCTATTTGAATATTACCTATGGCCACAAAATTTTTCACAAATATTACCGTGAATTGAACGTTCCACAAAACCAGGATTTTGCAAACCTCGACCTATCTTTAAATGTTAAGGATGTTGTTTTCCAGGGGTTTTTATATGCTGCGTCCACAAACCCGGGAATCATCAATCGGGGAAATTTGATTCTTACGAAAGATTTTGAAGAGATCAAAGCACGTTTAGCCGTTGGAGACCAGGGGAGTTATAGCTTTGGTTTACAAAATTCGATCCCACTATTAGGAGCATCATTGTGTAAAGGGATGAATGTTTTTGTGAATCCAACAATTTCCTCTGCATCGCGTAACGAATTTTTCCTTAATGCGCCGATGAAGGTCGAGGTCTATATTGACGGAATTTTATATCAAACAATGGAATTGCCTGCAGGACCACACCTATTGCAAAATTTCCCGATTATTCAGGGTTTGAACAATGTGAAATTGAAAATAACAAACCCTATTGGCCTGGAGCAAACGATATCGTTAAACTCTTTTTATGAGCCGAACTTATTACCGACACATGAATTGGAATATTTTCTGACCGCAGGATTTCCAAATTTTAATGAAGCGGGTTTAAATTATAATTATCAGTTTAATAAACCCACTGTAATGTCCTCTGTTAGGTACGGTTTTTTTAATAATTTTACCCTCGGTTCCTATTTGCAGGGGAATTCCACCGGAGCCTACTTTGGTACCCAAGCTGTCTATGAATACAGCGCAGTAAGAGCCCTATTTGACTTGGGATTTTCTTGTCCAAAGGATAAAGAGATAGCAGCCAAGATGCGACTGGCTCTCTCAAAAGGACTTTTGAAAACGGCTCCCAAACTCTCTTTTGACTATGAGCTGTCTGTTGAGGCTCAGGATAAATATTTCAGCTACCTACAGGCACCTATCTTTGCTAACCCCTTATATCTTTCTTTGGCTGCGAAATTGTCAAAAAAGCTCCCATGGGAGGTGAAGTCAAGTTTTACTGGTTCGTATAATTTTGATAGAAATAACAAAGATCGATATGTAGCTCAGTTCAAGCTTGAGAAAACTTTCTTTGAATCTTTGCTTGCTCGATTCTTACTTATTTTCAAAGGAAGAGATAGTCGCCCTGGTGGAGTTTCTAGTTGGAAAAATGACTATTTTATTGCATTTGGACTAGATTTTGTACCCAAAGATACAAACTATAGAATCACTACAGATTATAACCAAGAGTTAGAAGCTTTAAATGCAAACGCGAACTATTCCACGCCGGTCAGAGGGGATAGTAAGCTAGATTTAAATATCGGGGGATCTTTTTTGCAAAAGGGAGCCTCGGGAACGGGAAACTTGAATTATACAGGACAAAGATTTTCTGCCGGCGTGAGCCAGTATCTTGCAAACGGTCCTTTAACTTTTAGTGTCCCAGATTTTCCAACAAATAGGAATTCCTCTCTTGCCGTCACCCAGTTCAATGCAGGAACGGCAATAGCGTTTGCCGACGGCTTTCTTGCTTTATCAAGACCGATTGAAGATAGTTTCGCTCTTGTTGTAAGCAAAAAAAATGAACGGATGCGTTACTTGAGAGCCTATAAAGAGAATTTCAAGAAGCGTTTTAACGAATCCTTTGGGCCTATGCCTGCAGTAGTTCCCTCGTTAAAGAGCTATAAGGAAACAGATATCCATGTGGATATTTACAAAAAGAATTCCTGGGCAATTGAAGCATCTGAGCAGGTCAAGGTTCGACCTCACTACCGTAGTGGCACACTCATCGAGCCAAAAACGATCGTTTTGAAGGCCTCATCGAAGCCTTTAAAAAAGAAGAAAGGAGATTCTTCTGACTAAAATGCTAGCATTTTATTAGTCTATTACCCTGACTCGTTTTATGAGATCAGGGCAACTGTTCATTGGGTATTGCTCCATAATCGTCTTTCGAATCTTATAAAACTGATCCCCTCCCTAAAAGGGGGGAAGCTTATATTATGAGCAAGCGTTTAGTCTTGATTTAACTAATTTTCTTTTAGCGTCTGTTTTTTTTTTGCTTCAATCAAGAGATGCCAACCCCATTTTTTTTCTAAAAAACGCATGAATCTACTAGGTAGAAGATTCCAAGGGAATGCTTTTATATAACGGTTTTGTTTATAATCTTCAATTTTATAAGGAAAAATATGCTCGGGTTGAATGTATTCAACGTCAAATCCTTCTAGAAGACTGACAACCTCTTTTTTTGAATAGGTAAACGCGATGGGGCAGCCTGATTGAGCCTCTGGTTGAGCTAAAGACATCTCTATCAAGAAATTCTTCCAACTGTTTTTGTTGTAAAGCATTAACTTTAATTCACCGTGGGGCTTAAGAACTTTTGTGATCTCTTTGAATACTCTCTCAGGAGAGGGGGTATGATGAATTACACCAAAAGAGTAGACAAGGTCAAACGTTTCGCCTAAGACTAGATCACTCAAATTTTCTGCGTTTCCTTGAATGAAACGGGCTTTGAGGCCGTAAACCTCGAATCTTTTTTTCGTAATATCCAGGCTTTCTGAGGAAAGCTCTACTATTGTTAAATCCGCACCGTTACGAGCAAAATTAATGGAGTCTGTGCCAATTCCGCAACCAATCTCAAGAATTTTTTTTCCATAATATTTCGGGAAATTTGCAAATGAGGGTATATGCGGTTCAACAAAATATTTTTTTGCCTCAACTTCATCAAAATACTCTTTTGAAAGAAACTCTCTTTGGCTATGACGCACGTTACAAGGACGTTGATCCCAGTAATTTTTTACTTTTTCTATATTAGCTAGCTGACCTTTGTTCGACTTAAAGGGAATTCCTACAGACCAAAAAAAAAGGAAACTCAGAACAAAAACCGATGTAATTAAAACGAAAGGCAATTTTTTTTTCATATGTGCAGTCTAAACTTAAAAAAAAAATCAAATTTTTTCAAGCCTATAAAATTAAAAGCTTCCTTTTTTTAAAAATTAATCTTTGATTTTTTTTGTTTTTCCTAATAAGGAAATAAATATGAAAAAATTATTAAGTTTGATGGCCATTTGTGCCCTTTTATCTTTACAGCAGTCGGATTCTAAAGCAGTAGTAGACCACCTCGCTTTTTTGGCAGGCATTCAGTTAAATGGATCTGACCCTACAGATATCCAGGTGAAGGATGAGCGTTTTTATGATCGCGTTTTAAAAGATCAGTCACTTGGTTTTGGCGAAAGTTATATGGCGGGCTGGTGGGATGTTGATAAGCTCGACGAGTGTATGTTCCGCATCTTTAGAGCAAATATTGAATCACGTTTTAAAAAAACACCCTCATTTTACTGGGCTTATTTAAAGGCTAAGCTATTAAACAGACAGGACAAAGAGGGGAGTCTCGATGTCATCCATCAGCATTACCAATTGGGTAATGATCTATATAGAGCGATGCTGGATCCCACAATGACTTATAGTTGTGGCTATTGGAAAAATGCTAAAAATCTTGAGGAAGCACAGATTGCGAAGTACGATTTAATTGCCAGAAAGCTCAACATCAAAAAAGGGATGCGAGTCCTTGATATAGGATGTGGTTGGGGGGGATTTGCTAAGCACGTCGCTTCTAATTACGGGGCTAAGGTTATTGCAATAACGCTTTCTGAAAATCAGGCTAGCCTCGCTCGAGAAGTTTGTAAAGGATTAGATGTTGAGGTTCGGGTTCAGGATTACAGAGATTTAAATGAAAAATTTGATCGGATCGTTGAGATCGGGATGTTCGAGCACGTAGGGGTTAAAAATTATCGCGAATTTATGGAAATATGCCATAAATCTCTCCAAGATGGTGGAATGGTGATGCTCCATACTATTGGATCCAACACCTCCACTCTCCTGGGAGATGCCTGGATCGATAAGTATATTTTTCCAGGAGGTCAGCTCCCCTCAATAGCCCAAATCGGCAAATCAGTCGAGGGGCTTTTTGTGATGGAGGATTGGCATAATTTTGGAACCCACTACGATAAGACTTTGATGGCCTGGTTCAAAAATTTTGATGCACATTGGGCTGAGCTCAAAGATAATTACTCCATAGAATTCTACAGGATGTGGAAGTATTACCTTCTTTCTTGCGCTGGCGCCTTTAGAGCAAGAGACATTCAGCTCTGGCAAGTAGTCCTTGTCAAAAATGGTGTGCTTGGAGGTTACGAAACAGTAAGATAGGAAATTATTCTATCTTTTGAAAAGAGAGGGGAATTTGTTGGCCTTCAAAAAGCACAAATTCCTCAAACCTTTTTAAGGGTCGTACCCATATCGTCTCTCCGTTTAGTCGTTGATACACGGCCATCTTCTCTAAAGTCCCACTGTGGATAGCAGTATGAAGGTAAACGTAGATGTTTGCTTTGTAGTGGCAATAGAGAACTTCACTCATCTTCGGTTCTTTTTCATAATTTCTCTTTGATCTAATGAAACAACCTCCAGATTCAACTCTTTATAGGGATGAGTTTTTCCAATTGCTTTAAGGAATGGATCAAGATAGAAGGATTCACCTCTAGTTTTTATTTTACCCTCATCTACAAACTCTAAAAAGCCTCTCGTCCTAAAAAGGGATTAGCCCCTTTGTTCGGTTTAAAAGAACCCTTACCTTTTATTGATAAAACTGCAATGGGAGGGTTTTCTTATTTCACCCCCTTTTTTTTATCGAAAATAGATTTTAAAACTGGATTTCTTTGTGTGGAAGGTATATCGGAACGAATTAAAACCATAAAAAAACCTCTAGAAGTTAGAGGTTTACATCATGAAATGCACTTTTAATAAACTTAAGAAAGTAAGACAAAACTAGATCAAGAAATTTTCATCTTTGTGCTTTTTGATTATCTAGAAGAAGAAAGAACCACCCACTGTCAACCCTTGAACTGTCATATTTTGACTTCCGCTATGATAAAATGAATTCAGTGTAAACTGGCCAAAGTTAATCCAGGATTGGGTATCCCAAGCAGCATGAATTTCTACGTTGTAATGGTCTTTTGAGTCACCACCAAAAGTATAATTCCATCCGAGCCCAACTGATAAATCTAAAACGGGAACTATTCGATAAATTTTTTGCTGAGTGTTTTGATATACTTGGGTTACTCTCGTGGGCAAAATCTCCCCGGATGTCAAGCTGATAGAGGAGGAACTATAAATACCACTCATTGAAAAGGACCCTAAGAGGATAAGATTTTGAACAAAGTTGTTTTTAGGAGTCACATTGAATCCTAAATCCAGCCCACCACGAACTCCAGCTCCGCTGGTTTTTTGTTCTACATTCACAAAAGATGAAGTCTTAGCGTTTATATAGTTCTGATCATAACCGGTTCCAGTATAGCCGGTATTCCAGTAGGCGGTTTGCCAAGTACCCCTGATTCCCCAAAATGGACGGACTGAAAATATATTTCTTGCGATGGAGCTTAAGCGTCCGATTTCAAAATCGAGAACGTTGTATTCGAATTTATAACTTGTGGAAAGACTGTTCAACTCACTGGTAGACCCTGCACCTGGACGAATTATAGGTCCAATCGATAGTTGAGGGTAGGTTAACTCTGGGTTTGTAGTCGCTGAAAAATTAGGCGCGCTCCGATCTAGCCAGATATATTCTAAAAAAAGATCCACATCCTCGTAATCTGCTAAAACCACGTCTGCATGAATCTTAAAACCATTTCTAGGTCTAAATTTAGGGGCATAGCTTGTACCTGCACCGGGTGACGCTTCATAGGAAATAGAGGTGCTGGGAACAGCTGATAAATTATTTAGTGCTACATCGAGACCCTCTTGACTGATTACCCATAAAATGTAGTCGACACCAAGTTGAATTTGGAAGGCCTCTTCATTTAGTTTCGGACCAATATACAAAACTCCCTCAGCAAGAGCTGGCTTAGGCGTATTAGTTGAGGTAGGCTCCTGTTTAGAGGTTTTTTGCCCATAAATCGACGAAAACGAGAATAAACTAAGAGTTAAAAACGAATGCATCATATTTTTGGGGTTCTTCATAACTATCCTTATTTGTCCCACAACTAAAATAAAATCAAAAATTTTTCAATTTAATTTAAGCGGTTAATAACTTTAATTATAAAAAGTTAGATATATAAATTTAAAATTAATGAATTTAAATTATTCTTTCTGTTTTAGTTGTACTAATTAAACTAATTACGCAATCAAAGCTATTTCTGTGGTTTTTTTTAAAAATATTTTTTTTATTAGCCTGTATGCTTTCTTTAATTTTTCTATTTATGGAGCCTTATCCCTGTTCATGGTCCAAGCACCTTATTGCGAACAAAAGGATAGTGCATTCAAAAAAGAGCAAAAAAAAGAGGTTAAAAACCTTGTAAGGCTTCTAGATAAGGGCTGTAATTTTAAAGAAATTTACGATCATGCCAGGAATTGGCGTAAAGAGTTGGCTCAAACCCAAAAGGTTTTTAATTGTTTTTATTTTGGGTTGAAAAGGGAATTGGTAGATTTTGAGCTTTTTTCCTCATTAAACGTCCATGGAGGAGCTCTTTTTTTGGATCAGCTAGATTTTCTGCTTTCAAAAGGAGAGTTTACTAGAAAGTTGCCAGAATTAGGCCTTTATGGAGGATTAGTGAAAAGATATCAGGTCTGGTGCCAAATTGAGGGAAAAAGAATTCCTCTCACACAGATCATAAGGATCGAGGATCCCGTCGAAAATCTAGGCATCAACTACAATATCTATTTTGGAGAGACTAAAGAGAGGAAATATGTATGGATTCACACCTCTTTCGTTTTTTTGCATACCATTAACTTAGAACTGGAAAAGCTATTTGATGCCATCATTCATGAGAGAAACCAAAAAAAATCTCTTGAACTGATTGGTAGGTTCCATTGGTGGTTCTGCCAAGCAACTCCCTGTGTGAGGGGAAGTGCCTCCATAGCAGAAACACTCACACAATCTTTGATGGAATATAAAGGTCTAAGATTTTCTTTAAAGGAAAATTCTTTTATCGATCTCCAGATACTATCCATGGAAAACATTGAAGAATTTGTCCAATACTATAGTGGTTTTTATGAGTTTGAAGTTTAAAATATTATTATTTGTAATATTTTCATTTTCCCCCATTAACTCCTCCTCAAACATAATTGTTTACGAGCCGGTTTATAAGAATGATTATGAAAAAGAGTTGTTTGATCTATCTGAAAAGCTGGTAATTTCTGAGGTCGCAAAAAAAATTTGCAGGGGCGTTTCGTATGAGGCTATCTTAGAGGATATTAGTAACTGGCGTCGATCGATCTGTAAACAGATGGGAAAAAATAGATGCAGTTTGTATGGACACACAAGGTCCCACTATAAATTTAAAATGGTCATGCATATAAAGCATACGTTGCAGATTGACGGTCTTAAAAAAGCGAAAGAACTCCTATATAAAGGTGAACAAGTCTTTATGCCTTACCTAGATAATATCTATGAAAATTACCCTTTTTGTATTTTTCAAGTTTTTGGTAACCATAAACATCTTTCTATACCCCTTACAAAAATCATCGAATACACGGCAATTAAGCATAGAAAAAACAAGTTTTTAGTGAGTGTATTTGGGGGAGCAGTTCAATTAGCAATAATCATCGAAAATACAGATCAAAAAGAACTAGAGAAAGTTTTGCCCCTTTTAAAAGAGTTTTATGAGGATTGCTTAGGATCTAATAGCGAGGAGTTCTTGAATAAGCTTGGGAATTTTTATTGGTGGTTTATTCATGCAAAACCTTACATAAGGGGATCCAATAGCATAGCCAGGGTGCTGACATCGGCTATTTTGAAATCCCGAGGTTACCCTGATAACCTCAAAGACGGTGTTTTCTTGGACTTAGAGGCACTACTTGAATCGCAATCGACCGTTTTTGCACAGAATTTCAAAAACTTTTACAATTTGGGTAACTAAGATGAGATTAAGAAAAATGTTATTAAAAAAACTGGTTTTCTTTGCGGTTTGCTGTACATCCCTTTACGGGATCGATTCTATCAATCTCATGAGAGATTTTGATAAAGACTTACACAAAGAGTTTTTAGAGTCGAGAAGAGAAGTAATTGATAAACTCATATGTGAGGTATCAAATCAAATCGATTATTATGGGGCTCTAAGCGAAGCGGCCGATTGGCGTCAAGCCCTAGCTAAACTTCAAAATTCTACGCCCTGGGACAGTTTTGGAAAAGTGAGGGGGGAAGCTGCTATTTCAAATTTAGAATTGGGGGGGGGTAAAGCCCATATGGAAAAAATCGATTTAATTTTAAAAAAGGTTAAAAAAAAAGAAAACCATCCCTATATGAATGCAAATATTTATTATGAATATTTGTTTTACGGTGATATCGATGGAAAAAAAATCCCCTTAACATGCCTCCTTCATTTAGATAGAACAGATTACTACGAAAAGTTAAAGTCGGAAAATCTGATTGCAAATAAATGGAAGACAATTAAAAAAAGTTCATCTTTAGATGGTGTGCGCGTTTATTCCTATCATGTGATTCACACCGAACCCGAGTTCTTAGATCTGGTACATGATCATCTGAGCGAAATTTGGGATAAGGTTTTGTATAAAAAAAATCAAAAAAATAAAATGGAACTCATAGCGCAATTCCACTGGTGGTTTGCTAACGCTATGCCTTTTGATAGAGGAAGTGCTGCTATAGGTGAGGTTCTTGCTGAGACTTTATTAAAAGGAGCAGGTTATAAATGGGAAAAGAAAAAACATCTCTTGATAGATATCGAGGCCTTATTAGAACCAAATATGGACGAATTTGTCAGACAGTATCCCAATTTTCACCAAATTTTGTAGCCATCTTCAAATAAAAAAAAGCGCCCTATTTATAGAGCGCTTTTTTTTTGATTTAAAAAGAAGAGGTTCTAGGACTTTTTATTGTCATCTATGATCTCTACTTCTGCCTCCTCAGGCTCATTCGATTGTTTTTGGCCGTGAGAACCATGCCCTTGGTGTGGCTCATGCGCTGAGGGGCCTTGCGATTGAGCATTTTGTTTTTGCAGCTCTTCCCCAATTTTTTGGAGCTTCTGATTCAGCTCGTTAATTTTGGCTTGGATATGCGCTAGGTCCTCGCTTTCCTGGGCTTTTTTCAACTCCTGGATAGAAGACTGAATCTGCTCGGCGATTGGCTGAGGGATTTTTTCTTTATATTCATTCAATTGACGCTCTGCCTGGTTGGCTAAAGAATCGGCGTGGTTTCTTGCCTCGATCAACTCTTTACGCTTTTTATCCTCCTCGGCGTGGGATTCAGCATCGCGTACCATCTTCTGGATTTCATCTTCAGATAGACCCGAAGAGGCTTCAATACGGATTTTTTGCTCCTTGCCTGTAGTTTTATCTTTTGCAGAAACGTTCAGAATACCGTTTGCATCAATATCGAATGTCACCTCAATTTGTGGTGTTCCTCTAGCTGCAGGGGGAATCCCTTCAAGATCGAAGTTGCCAAGAGATTTGTTGTCGTTGGCCATCGGTCTTTCTCCTTGCAAGACTTTAATCGTCACTGCAGGCTGATTATCAGCAGCTGTAGAGAAGACCTGAGTCTTTTTTGTAGGAATTGTGGTATTGCGATCGATAAGACGCGTCATTACACCACCCATAGTCTCGATACCAAGCGAAAGCGGAATCACGTCTAAAAGAAGAACATCCTTGACGTCTCCTGTGAGAACACCGCCCTGGATAGCAGCACCAATAGCTACAACCTCATCCGGGTTCACCCCTTTATGTGGTTCTTTATTGAAGATCTGCTTCACTTTGTCTTGTACAGCCGGCATTCTTGACATACCGCCAACAAGGATCACATCGTGGATGTCAGATGCGGAAATTCCGGCATCTTTCATCGCGTTACGGCAAGGTGCCTCTAAACGGTGGATCAGGTTGTGGGCTAGCGACTCGAATTTAGCTCTGGTAAGATTTAGGTTTAAATGTTTGGGCCCTGTTTGGTCCATTGTGATAAAAGGGAGGTTAATATCCGTGGATACCATACCGGAAAGATCACATTTTGCTTTTTCAGCTGCGTCACGAAGACGTTGCAAAGCCATCCGGTCGTGATGTAGATCAATACCATTCTCTTTTTTGAATTCTTCAATCAAGTAGGTCACAATCACGTTATCAAAGTCATCTCCGCCAAGGTGTGTGTCTCCATTTGTGGAGAGAACCTCAAAGACACCATCACCAATCTCAAGGACAGAAACGTCAAATGTTCCACCCCCGCGGGGG
>Ga0194124_10002388_pt1 | contig 21264 bp, 21 predicted proteins | sample TA2KigCas0mmetaG_FD_148605 | JGI IMG/M metagenome (GOLD analysis project Ga0194124, IMG submission 148605) | Freshwater microbial communities from Lake Tanganyika, Tanzania - TA2015031 Kigoma Deep Cast 0m | ecosystem: Environmental > Aquatic > Freshwater > Lake | place: Tanzania: Lake...
CCCCAACGGGAGTGGAGTGGATTCTAAAAGAGCCCTGACATATAAATCTCTAGGTGAAGCAACCCAGGCGAAAAAAGACCTCGAGAAAATCATCGCTACTGACTCAGATTCCAGTAACTGGCGAGAAGAATTTAACGCAGTGCTGAAAAAGCTTGATGCTGAAAACAAGAAGTTCAAGATGCTTATTTCCGGCTCAAATGTAGATTCAGCTACGTCCTCGGAAAGAGAGACACCAGCAGAAAAAATTAAAGCTTTAGGGGAACTACTTAACTTAGGTCTAATCAGCGAGAAAGAGTTTAAGGAAAAGAAAGCTCAACTTCTAAAACAAATTTGAGACTTTATTTCCATCTCTCGCCACAATTATTGCACTGATAGTAAGCATTAATTCCTGGTTGCTTCAGATCTACATCAGTGCTCTTGTACATCTGATATTGTTTCATTGCTGTGTTTCCCATTTGTTTCACCTTTGCCCCATAAAGTTGAAGCCTTGCGAGTAACTCAACACTAGATCATTGATTGAAATTTAGCCAACACTACGGCCAATGTGTTTACGAAGCCCCCAACATTTTTCAGTTTAATTCAGAGGATAAACTCGAATACATCGCAACAGCTGATGACGCTGAACTTATTAATGTTAAAGAGGCTGCCTATGTCTGCCCTATGCAAGCCATTACCATAGCAAAAGTCTTCGAGTCCGAGCGAAAAGCGAGGCAACTGTTCACTCCTCACTTCGCTGTGCGCTTGGCTTCTTACTTAGACTCAAAATATCTCCTTAGATCCTTAAGTTAGCTCCTCTTGCGCTAGATAGGAATAACGCAAGAGGGGCTAAAACTATTGGCAATTTATTTAATTGCCTACTGCACTACCTCGGTAAGAGTTGAGAGCCTGCGCTCTGCCTCATCAGCTTCAGTACTGCGCTCAGTTAAGCGATAGATAAAGATTAACTCTCTTTCAATCTTTGTGATTTGGGGCCAATCATTTGATTTAGCAACTAGATCTTGAGCCGCAAGAAGGAGGTTTTCTGCATCTTGATACTTCTCAAGAACCTTATAGCCCTTGGCCATAACGAAGTTTGATTTGCAGATCATCTCGTTATCTTTGCGAAGAGTTGCTATGTCATTTGCTTTGCGTCCCCAGAAGATAGCTTGCTCGCCATCTCCTAACTCTGCGTGAGCATCTGCAATATTTAGATCACACCAGCTAATTTCAAAGATCATCTTCTCTTCTTTGAAGATTTCTCGAGCTTTAAGGGCGTATGTGATTACCTCACTCCAGTTTCCTAGCTCGTGATAACAGTGGGCGATAGAGAAGAGATTTCTAGCGTAGAACTCGGTATTGCTATCAAGTTCATTTATCTGAGCTATCTCGCTATAGCTAGCTAGGGCCTCATCCCAGTTACCTTGCTCTCCATACCAGCTTGCCTTAGTACCTAAGGTATCAATCAGGAATGGATGCTTACTCTCTCGTAGCAAATCAATTGCTCCATCAAGAGCCTTTGTTGCTTCATCAACTCTATTTAGTTCTTTTAGCGAGTAACCAATTCCTGTTATCGCATTTGCCATCGCTATCGATGATGCTCTAGCACCCAGGCCTTGGTATATCTCATGGGCTTGCTCTGCTAGTGCAAGTGCTTCATTACCTGATGATCTATAGAGCGCTTGCTGTGCGAGCTGGATTAGTAATTCCGCTCGCTCTTCACCTTCAGTATTTGGTAATTGCTTCCAGAGTTCTTGATCCTCTGTCTCTTTATTATCTATAGCTATCAACCCCCTTCATCATCTTTTTATTAAAACTATAGAACTCCCCAGTGACAATCTGAGCGTTGAAATGGGGAGGCGGAACATTAGTACATCTGTTCTAATCTGTCACTACCCCCAGCGGTAGCTTTCAAAAGTGGTTACAGCGTGGGCATGCATCGCCCTAAGCAGGTCAACCTCCTCATAAAAGGAGATCGTTGAGCTCCAACCACAGGCGCAGTAAGCCTGGTAGTAAAGGCTTGGAAGCTGGCAAATGACATTGGCATGGCGTAGGTCAGTACTACTCATAGCTGGCCTAAGTGCTTGTTGTTATGGCTATTAACAAAAGCTTTTGCTTCTTCATTCCTAAGCTCAACGACAATGTCGCCGCACTCTTGGCAGAAGGCTGTCCATAAGTAATCGCCAATTTCAGATTTCCAAACATAGTTGACCAATAGAGCGCAGCTCAATGATTTGAAATCATCGAGGCTTCGATGGCCTTTTGTGATCTGAATTCGGTCAAGCTCAAGATCTCCAGCCTTTAGGGCAACAGAGCTATCTATCACCTCTGCCGCTATCTCATCACTTTCGTCTAGAAAGAGCCCGCAAGTACAGATCAACCTCTCTTTCTTATCGCTAACATCTGTTAGATAATGGAAGTGATGGCCCTGTCTCTGCCATCTATCTAGATTTGCATAATGCAACCAAACCTTGAACTTGGCATATTTGCCCCATCCTGTGGCTAGTTGCTTTTCTTCTTCGCACTCTGCAAGTAGTTCAGCAGAGACGCTTGTGTCTTGATAACCAATAGACATAACCGGTCCTTATCTGGACCTCATATTTCTTTGAGATCCGCGCATTCCCAGAAGGCTTTCAACTGGGCCGGTCTTCCTTTAGGACCACCGCGCACGGAGCTCGGTTGGCGTCAGACTAGCTAAAGGGCTAGAACGTCTGAACTCTTTGACCTGGATGAATTATACATCATGTAGGAACTTCATTTATTGCGACTCTAATAAGAAATTAATTTATTCTAGGCTTCATTTTCGTTGCTATCTGGAATACCCAATATTTCCATCTTCTCTTCAAATAAGTGAGCTGCAACTGCAAAAGCAGATATCATTTTCATAAACGCATCCGTATAATCTTGAGTTACTAAATTTGAATTTTGATGGAGAGAGTTACTAAGTAGATCTTGGCCATTAACGGTGCCTTGAAAGGAGAAAATCTCAGATCTAAGGTCATCGTGCTCTGGGTGTTACAATAGACGGGATAAGTTCTGTTGTGTCAAGGCAACCGTCAAGATAATCTTTCTGATACTTACCGTCTGTCTGTGCGATAGTTTCACGCAGGTCGTCTGCGTGTTCTTGTAGATAGTTGATTAGGTCTGTGTTTGTCATAAGCGATCTAATCAGAATGCTCTTCTTCATTTTCAACGTAATTATTATTCCTAATGTCGCCTTTGATAACAGCGTATGGGACATTGCACTCTGGGCATGGTTCGCGATCGTATGAAAAATCATCTATCACTAAATTTCCGTGATAAATAAATCTGCGTCCCACGCAGGTAGGGCATTTCTCTCTCATGATTTCCTTTCTTGAGGCTCATGGCTGGCTCTAAAATTAGTGATATCCCTTATTGAATCTTTCTCGCCCACTACTTAGCTTCCTCTACTTCAACATCTGTTATTTCTAGTTTAGACCATTCATAGGCATACTCATCTACATCTTCAGAAAGATCTTTGCGATTCATTTCCTCAATTGCTTCTTCCTCTGAATTCGCTTCAATATCAAACTCATAAAGAGTCTCTCTTCTTGCAGTGATTCTATATAACAGCATTTCTCTCCTTTCGCTTTATTTGTAATTTTAAGAATTAAAGAACGCAGTTAATTAGGCAATTACTTCTTAACCTCTTTGTAGCCCTTCTTTATCTTGGACTTAATCAGTTTTTCCATTTCAGCAATTGCCTCTTCGGCAGAACCAAAAGACTTTTCAGTAGTTTGTCCATTTGTACCAATCTTGCCAAAAATGATAGTTAGATTTTTCCCACTTTGAGTTACCTGCCAAAACTTTGCAGACTCAGCAACACCTCGAACTTTATCTTCTCCAACGAACTCCAAATATGTCATAACCGACTCCTTTCTAAGGTAAGTATTTATTACCGTACTGACAAACTCAATGCCCAGACAGAGTTCCGTTTTTCTAGGCGAGATAGAGGTCTGTTCTATGTCAGAACCTCTGTCTATGATTAGGAGCTATGGCCAAGACCATCAATGTCGCCCTAAATGGGGAAAAGGCTATTTTTAGCTTTCGACCGATAGATCGCTCTGCTCTTTATGGAAGGCGTCGTAGGGTCGCCTTCGATACCGAGGGAAATGAGTGTTCCAAGGCATCACTTCTCTCTGATGGATCACTCCTTCTTCAAAGCGGCATGACGGCGCAAGGCTATTTCCTCAAAGATGGAAGATGGGTACCCCAATCCGATCTCTCTGGGGTCTCGCTTGATGGCAAACCACTGGAGCTACATTCATCAACGGTTGGAGTTGAAGTTGAGTTAAGTGAAGTATCACCACAAGAGGCTCTTTCCATCTCCTTTTCAAATACTTATCTGCTAGAGGCAGAAGATTTTTCTTCCAAGCTCAAAGAAGCCCTGGATAGTGGAAAAATCTTCTCATTCCCCTTTAATGTTAGAGATGATTACAATGTTGAAACTGGAATTCTTGTTGGAAATGAATCTGGCTACTTTGCTCTGATTGGTAACAAAGTTGAGTATGAGGAATGCACGCTTAGTAACTTAGCATCAGTTTCTGAAGAGTCAGTTGACTCCAGTGATGATTTAGATTTTGAGATGTTCTAATATGAGAATCCATATATCCAATGCCTCAGCTCGCAACGCCACTGTTGTGGCTGTTGGTGTTAAATCCAAATTGGAGAGCATCCCAGCAAAAGATGGTTCTCCAGTTTACTTTAGGCGCTACATTGCTGCTGGCGAAAAAACCCTACATCTAGACCTAGTGGAAAAGTACGGTGAAAACTACTCGAAACAATTAATCGAATCAGATCCAGAGATTGATCTTGAGACTGTAGGAAGAACTATTGAAGGCACGACATCTGTTCTTATGGACAAGAGCGGTAATCCACTTTATTGCGCTCCAGAAATTTATGAGATTATTTATGGAGTCGATGGGAGTGAGGTTGAACGAAGAAATCCTGTTGACATTGCCCCGAATATTAATGAGGAAGTACCAATTAAATGGACGGGTAGATTGATACCTAGAGCAGATTTAGTGCGTAAATTTGCGATAAAGAGATCTATGCAGATTAAGCATGCCGACGGCGTAACCTTTGATTTCCTACATGCAATTGCTAAAGAATTAGAGGAAAAAGATTCCGTGATGCTACTTGCCTCGGGAGCTGATGGGAAAAGTCCATTAATTCTCCAGACTAATGGAACCCCCTATAGAGGGTTTTTGGAGGGAAGAACTAAGGCTGATGGCTTTATCTTGCTATTGCACTTAAGCAATATGGAATTAAAGAGACCAACATGACGACAAAAATAGGTAGAGCTTCATTAGGTGTTATAGGAAGTTTTTCTAACGCATCGCTGTTCCAGCTTCTGAACTCATATCGAAAGACTGTTGCTTCCTACATCCCAGCAGGACCAGAAGATATTGATAAGCGACTGGGAATTCCATTATTGGTATCCCCAAAGCTAGATGGAGAGCTTTGGTATTTGCTTTATGACCAGGAATGGATCTTGGTCGCTGCAAATGGTAGAACCATCTCGGGAGACTTTGAGATTCTCAATGAAGTAAGTAAGTTAGATCTAGATAAATCATTCATACTGGCAGGCGAACTCCATGTTATTTCAGATGGTAGAAGCCGTATTGCAGACCTTGCTGTGAAGTTAGGGGAAGGTGAGAAGTGCGACACCTCTACTTTAGGATTTGGAGTCTTTGATCTTGTCTCATCTTCTAATTTGACTGCCGCCGGCACTACTTACTCATCTAGATATGAACTGATTAAGAATTTACCTGATAAGGGAAATTTCTTCATAGTGCCAACAGAGAAGACAAATACGGCTGATGCGGTGCATACCCAATTTGATAATTGGGTTTCATCAAAGAAACTAGAGGGTCTTGTAGCTCGCTCTGATGATGCTAGAACTTATAAAGTAAAGCCAATTACAGAATTTGATGCAGTAATTCTTGGATTCACTGAGAAACGATTAGAAGGTGGAGATTACGTCGTAAGAAGCGTTCTTATTGGAGTCCAGGCAGATGATGGAACTTGGATTCCTTTAGTGCCAGTTGGCAACATTGGCGAAAATGACTTTCGCAAAGAGCTCTACTCTCTTCTAAAGCCGAGCGTAATTCCTAGTAGCTATAGAAGGACTAGCGAGAGTTCTGGGGTGATGTATCAATTAGTAAATCCACAATTAGTGGCTGAAATCAAAGCTCTTGATCTCCAGTCTGAGGATGCATCTGGCAAGAAAATTCGCGATCCAAAGCTTTCAGTTTTAGATGGACAATGGCGGGTGATCGGCTGGACAAATAGTGTTTCTGTTCATAATCCAACCCTACTAAGGCTCCGTTCAGATAAGGAGCCTTCAGCACAAGATGCAGGGTGGAATCAAATTGCGCGGTTATTACCTGTCGAGATTTCTGGTGAGGAATCAGTAACGGGCAAAAGCGAAGTTATCCAGCGACGGGTGTGGAGTAAAGATGAAGCAGTAAGAAAGCTTCTAATCTGGAAAACAAACAAAGAAGGAATTGGCTTTTCTAGTTTTGTGGTCCATTGGACTGATTATTCACCGGGACGAAAAGTGCCACTTGCCAGAGAAGTCAGGCTCGCACCAAGCAAGGAAGTTGCTAGTCAGATTGCAGAAGAAATGATTTTAGAGAACATCAAGAAGGGTTGGGTTGAAAGCAAGTGAACTTTCCTAGGTCTCTAAATAGATTTTGATACAATGGAACAAACTACTAACGAAAGGTTATCATGCCAAATTGGATAATTGGTGTTTATCACGAACTATCAAATACTCGCTTTGAGTTTGACATGGAAAGCGATACCAAACCAACTGATACAGAAATCATCAACGAACTAGATTTCTTTGTTGAATTAGACAACCCAGTACATTCATAGAAAGGAAATATCATGGGAGATAGAATAGTTTATGCAATCAAACAAGATGAAGATTTATCTGATTGAAGATTGAAGACTCCAAGCTCCTAATTTCTCCAAGAGATTTAATTGCGGAATTAGAGTGCAATCATCGCCTTCATTTGGAATGGGCAGTAATCAAAAAATTGATTCCAGAGCCGGAAAAAATTGAGAGTGATGAACAGAAATTATTAAGAAAGCACGGTATTGCTCATGAGGCTGCGCTAGCCAATGAATTAGCAAGCAAGTCCAAATTCAGGAAAATTCCGACAACATTTGAAGACGGCGAATTAATAACATTAGCTTTTGAAAAAACTAAACAAGCCATGCTTGATGGAGTTGACTCGATATACTCACCAACATTATTTGATGGTGAATTTCTTGGGTATCCAGACTTTTTAATTAAAGCTAGAGATGATGATGGGAATCCAATAACAGATGAGCAAGGTCGATTTGTTTACGATCCAGTAGATGCCAAGTCAGCGAAGTCAGAAAAGCGAGCAGCTGTATTGCAAGTAGCTGCATATGCCTATGCAATGGTAAAACTCGGTCTTCCTCGTCCAAACAAAGTCCACCTCTGGTTAGCAAGTGATAAGAAGTGGAGCTCGGCTGCGCCAGACCTTCTTGATCTGGGTGAGTTCTTCTATAAAAGAGCGCTAAACCGAGTTCTGTCTTTTTCTGAGTTACCTTCGCCTAATTGGGCAGCTCCGCGAGAGGCTTGTACTCGCTGTCGTTGGAATGAACATTGTGAGCTTGGCAGACGAAGCTCTGACGATCTTTCCCTTATTCAAGGAATGCGTGCCAATACCAGGCTAGCCCTAATCGATGTTGGCATCGATACCCTAGAAAAGATGGCAGAAGCTAAAGATGAATTACGTACATCTGGTAAAAAAGAAATCGCAATTGAAACTTTTGAAAACCTTAGGGCCCAAGCTGCTATTCAGTTGAGAGCAAGGAAGGAAGGAGCTCCAATTCCTATCTTTGAAATAAAGGATCAAGTGGGATTTGGATTAATACCTCAACCTTCTGAGGGTGATATTTGGTTTGACATGGAAGGTGACCTCTACGCTGAACTCGGCGAAGGCCTGGAGTACATGTTTGGCTATGTCCTTAGAGATGGGAATAATTTTAAATTCGACACTTTTGATGCAGAAGACAGAGCTCAAGAGCGAGTTGCATTTGGCGAATTTATAGAATTTGTAACTAATCGGAGGTTAAAGTTTCCTGATTTACATGTTTATCACTATGCCTCCTATGAAGCCACTGCACTGCTGCGTCTTGCTCAACGTCATGGCTATCTTGAGTATGAAGTTGATAAGTTAATCCGCGAGAAAGTATTTGTTGACCTTTATTCGATAGTGAGAAAGACCCTGCGTTTTTCTACTGAATCCCTATCAATAAAGAAAATAGAACCAGTCTTTTATGAAGGAAATCGAGATAAGAAAGTTTCCTCATCCATTGGCAGCGTTGTGGCATTTGAAGAGGCTTTAGAGGAGCTGCGCAAAGGCTCTAGAGCAGGGTTTGAAAGAGCACTTCAAGAAATTAAAGATTACAACGAAGATGATTGTCGCTCTACTCAGAGACTAGATCAATGGTTACGTGAACAAGCAAATAAGCTAAATATAGATTTTGCAGTGACAAAGATTGCAGCTGAAGAGAAGTGGAAAGAAGAAGAGGATGTAGCAAAAGAGCCGATAGCTATTCAGCTCTTAAAGGAGATGCCAGCAAAGCCTGAGGATCGAACACCTGATCAACAGGGTAAAGCGATGGTGGCGGCGGCAATTGAGTATCACAGAAGAGAAGACCGTCCAGCCTGGTGGGAGATATTTGAAAAGGCAACCAGTGAGCTATCTGAACTTGAGAACGCCAATGACGTTCTTATTCCAAAGCGAGTGGAAAGTGGTGCTTGGAGTATCGAGGGTAAGAAAAATCCAAGGCGACAGATAACCTTCTATGCGCAAGATGGCATAGATCTTCGCCACATTTTGGACCCCGAGCACATTCCTCAAGCTTTATATGAAAATGCTCCTAAAGGCTTTAAAGAGATTTCAGGATCAAGTCGAAGTTTTAGAGATGTCCAGATCCTGGAGCTAGAAAGTGATCAGGTAACATTCGAAGAGAAGGCAAGCAAATCAGGGGGTTGGGATGAAATTCCATTTGCACTCTTACCCGGCGCGCCAATACCAACGTTTGTGATCCAGAAAATTCTTCGACAAGAAATAGGTCAAGGAATATTAGAAGCCCAAGAGGCAGGCAAGCCATTATTTCCAGACTCTGCTTGCAACGACATAATTCTTAGACGATTGCCCAGACAAAAGTCGGGAGAATTACCACGGGAAAAAACTGATTTAGAGAGTGTTACTAAAGCGCTTTTAGATAGTGATAATAGCTACGTTGCAGTTCAAGGCCCTCCAGGAACTGGAAAAACCTATATTGGGGCTCATGTAATTATTTCTTTAGCAAAGCAAGGATGGCGAATTGGAGTTATAGCCCAATCCCATGCGGTAATTGAGAATCTCCTAAATAGCGTAAGGAAGAATGATCCGACAATTGCAATTGCCAAAAAAGGTCAGTCACCAAAGAATCGTCCCGAGTACCATATTGAGGATGTTGCTGCTTGGACACTCTCGCAACAGGGTGGTTATGTTATTGGCGGCACTACTTGGAACTATGCCTCTATGGGATTTAGATCTTTAAATCTAGATCTAATTGTCATAGACGAAGCTGGCCAATTTTCTTTAGCAAATGCAATCGTTGCTCTCTCATGTGCAAAAAGAGCACTTTTGCTTGGTGATCCCCAGCAATTGCCTCATGTGAGTCAGGGAAAGCACCCAGAACCAGTAAACAATTCTGTTCTAAAGCACATTTTAGGTGATAACAAAACAATGCCAGATAATCTTGGATATTTCTTAGGAAAGAGCTTTCGACTCCATCCCAAGTTGGCAAAACCAGTCTCTCGCCTTCAATACGAAGATCGCCTCAGCTCTGATGAGCGTTGTTCCAAGAGAAATCTAGAGGGCCTTAATCCAGGACTTCACGTTACTGATGTAGAACATGAAGGCAACACAACTAAATCTCTAGAAGAGGTAGAAGTACTCATCAAAAATATTAAAGAAGCGATGTTAAATAAGTGGATTGACACTGATAAAGATGGAAATCCAATGCCAGCACGAGAACTTCAAGAGCGTGACATCTTGGTGATTGCGGCATATAACAATCAAGTTCGTTTGATAAAACAAAAACTTTCTAGTCAAGGTCTGTCAAAAATTAAAGTTGGAACTATTGATAAGTTCCAAGGGCAAGAGGCTGCCTTGGTTTATATCTCGATGGCTACTTCATCGAGTGAGGATCTGCCACGAGGTATCGAGTTCCTACTCTCTCCAAATCGGATGAATGTAGCCATTTCTAGAGCTCAATGGGCTTGTTTTCTTATCAAATCTCCGATGCTTTCAGTTATGGAACCTAGTTCAGCAGATGGAATGGTGATGCTAGGAAAATTTATTACGCTCTGTAAGAGAGTATAGGAGTAACCAAAGTCTCTAAGCAGTTGGAACACAACAAATTGATGAACCACTTCTTACTGTCGAAAATAAACTACTATGAAAGGAAGAGATGAATCTAGATGAAATGGAATACATTGGCTCGTTCACAGTCGATAGCGGACAAGCCATTATAGGCGACCCTTGCTACTTAAATACTTGGGAAGCAGAATATAGCGACTTTGAGGAGCATAAGAATAGCGAAGGCAAATATGGCTACCTAGGTGCTTTTTATGCTACTCTCACAAATAACTATGGCACATTGGGGGAGTTCAGGGCAGTTGCTTTTACTACGGGCTATGGTGATGGATGTTATCCTGTCTATGCTGAGTTCAATGATGAAGGAAGAATTGCTAAAATCGTAATTGATTTTATTGAAGATGAGGTAGACGAGGAGCTGGAAGCTGTTTTGTGAAAGAATCAAGCAGATTTGAACATTACAAAGCCCTTCATTAGATTAAGCAGGTAAAAAAATAATGGTAAAGAGTTATAGCCTCAACCGAAGCGAACTTTACTTTGGCGATTACAAGAAGACTTTATCTTCAGTTCAAAATGTTCGGTTAATTCTGACTTCACCACCTTACAACATCGGATCTAAGGGCATTCGCCGAGATGGATTGAGAAAGCTGGGCAAATATGATGCAAAGTCTTTTGGCGGCATAACTTCGTATAGAGACAATTTGCCTGAAGACATTTATCAAAATGAGCAAAGAGAATTCATCTTATGGGCCTTAGATAGACTAACGCCAAATGGGGTTATTGCCTATGTTCACAAAAATAGACATAAAAATAGAAGATTGATTACTCCTTATGAGTGGATTTTGCCTTTAGTCACTGAAAATCAACTCTGTGTCTATGAAGAAATTGTTTGGGATCGAGGAAGCACCCACAATCATGATCGAGGTTACTTGTATCCACACACTGAGCGAGTCTTCATCTTATGCAAGAGTAAATCCATTCCTTTTTTCCAGAATTATGATCCAAAGGGACGACTTAAAGGAATGCCCGACATATGGAGCATTTCTAGGGCAATAAAAAGTACTCATGATGCCGCTTTTCCACTAGAACTTGCCCTGAGAATAATAAATTGTTACTCAAAGCCACAAGAACTTGTCATGGACCCATTTAGTGGAAGTGGAACAACTTTCATCGCAGCTCATTTACTGAAAAGACGCTTTGTTGGAAGTGAGTTATCTCGCAAACACTACATCAATGCGTGTGATCGAATAAGTGCCTCCTTAGTGACATAGCTATTGACATTAGCCATTAGCGACTTTTATAACTTTGACAGCTCCTGTTGCAATGCACTAATTATTTAAACCGCACAGCTAATTAGAGGTGTACATCCCCTACCAAATAAAGCCTAGGCCTGGCTTTATATCCACTGGACCTGTAATACTAATTTGGAGTTCTGGTGAACAGATTGTTTATCTAATTTATTTCTTGTGAAGTATTAGTCTCAGGAGATAAACTGGAGTGGTGAGTAAGATAGAACTAGCAAGGGATCCCAACACATCACCAGAGATACTTTCAATGCTAATTACGGATGAGGACGAAGAGGTTCGTCTACTTGTCTCTTTAAACGAATCCACTCCAGAAGCAGCACTTTATCCCCAAGTCGATTTTGATGAAGTTAGAAGTCAGGTAAATGAACTCAGATTGTGGTACCAAGCTGTTGGTGGAATCGACGAGATTGACGAAGAGGAGTTAGAAAATTACTCACTTACTCAGGTGTGGACTGAAGTAAATACAGGTGATTACGTATATTTGATAAGTGGTCTATCTGGAGACGCTAATCGCTTTTTTGTTTCGCATAATTCTCCAAAAGGAGAGCGTTGGGATTTGGATTCCGTAACTACTGCAATGTATCTCGATTGCGCAATCCATGATCGAACTTATCGTGATGAAGACACACTTGAGGGCGACCCCCGATGTTGTGGAGGATGCGGCAGTATCTTTATTGATCTTGACAGACTACTAAAAGAGGACTCCGATGAATCCATTATCAACAGCATTGAGTGGGCTTCAGGCTATTGAGCCGTCTAGTCGCTCGTCAGGTCAACCAGATATTCGGGCTGTGGTGTTTCCTTATCCCTCGCCCTGAGTTAGCCTTGATGTCATGAGGTTGAGCTTTGAAGAATGGGCTATATGACAGACAAAGTTGAGATTGCCCAAGACCCAAATATGGAAAATTTTAGTGGTAGTGATAACCAAAACTCTCATAAAAATAGTTGGCATTCAGATTAATTCATTCGTTTGCGAGCCGCCTCTTGAACAATTGGCTCTGGGTCGTTTTGTCACTTTTCTATGTCTGACGATTGGAACTGGGATTAGATGGCTTCTTCTTCGGCATTACTTTCACTACTGCCCTTCTCCATCTTCCATATCTCTTTCAAGCAGTTCTAGAAGTCTCTCCGATTCCCTCTTAACTTTTTCTTCAGCATCTGAACGTTTACTTAATAACTTTAATACATGCCCTTGCGTGCATCTCTCCCCCCAAACATTCTCAAAGTCTAATCTACTTCTATTCTTGAAATAAAAGAGTAGGCACTCAAGTTCTAGCCTCGGCTCTATGTGTACTTGGTGGTGGCACAGACCGTTACTAAAGAAACCATCACGCCAAATAACTAGTGGGGCCCAGTAAGCATCGTCATCGAAACGACTGACTAATGCACATACATATTCCCAAAAGCTGATTCCGAATTCTTCACATTCCGACCAAGTTGTAATGTCAAGGACTTTACGAATCAGATTTAGGGGTGCGCTTGGACTCAGAACCGAGACAGCCAGCAGAGGGGCAAGTCCTCCTAAGTCCCAGGGATAGATATCCAGAGGATTGTCTTCTTTGAGAGTTTGCGACTTGAAATCCCAAACTCCCAAAAATCTCTCGAATAGATCCTTTAAGTCTTTCTCATTGGGTCTTTTCAGGGCGACGATTGACGTCAAAACAATCGGATCTCTCCAAAATTTATCAGAAGTGAAGAAAAGTTCTAAGTGTTTGCTCGTATCTTTTGAGTCAAGAATCTTCTCATCTACAAGATCTAGGGTTTTCCACATCAATTCCAAGAAGTCAACATGAAAACCATCAAAATTTTGTTCAGGCCATTTAGGGTGTGTTGACATTCCGATTTGAAGTAGCTCAAATTGCAAGAAAGAATCCTTTGTTAAGGGCACGATATCCATTATTAGACCTAGACCGAATGGGCCGCTTATAATCTCATCACCTATCAACGCTTCAATCGTGTCGCATTCGATCTGGCTTGCTCTAGAGAGTAGTTCTTTATAAAGAAGATCATCTTCTTTAAAGAAGTCCATAACACCTGACTCAGTTGAACGTTGTTGGGAAAACTCTGTCCACCAGTCGCACACTTCTAAAGTTGAAAGATCGTTTAAGTCAACTGGAAGGCTAGGTTCTCGTGACATCATTTTCCTATAGTAATCTGATTCCCGACTTCCTTGACAGAAATCGTGGCCACTACTTGTGGCATAAGCTCTCATTCGATGAATTTCATAGACGATGGAGAGATCGCGGAGGCGCGGATCTCACCTCAGTTGAAACGGACAAGGGACCACTATCACTGGGAGTAAAAACTAATCTTGAGGGGGCTAGATTTACGCTTCTTCTAGCAGTTGATGAGATTAATGAGCCCCTCAAGGATATGGTAATTTTAGTTAACAAGAAGACTGACGCTACTTTTCGTGTAGCACTGATCGAATTAGTTAGACACTCAACTGGGGATACAGAAATTCTAATTCCTCAAACATTTGGTTACGAGGCTCTAAAGCCCGAGGTCGGAGAGTATGAAAAGAGAAATCCTTGGAGTAAAGATGACTTTGCTGCCTGGCTTCTTGCGCACGAACCTTCGTCACTTCCCAAGTTTGAACAATTTATAGAATTAATGGCGAAGAGTGGTCATCAGTGGGGTGGGACAAAATCAGAGACACCATCTGGCGCTATCTGTGTGAGGACTACGAATGGCTTTAGATATCCTTTGGTTTTCCATTCTTACGACTTTGCCACAATTGAAGCAAGATTTGTTGATTTTAGAAAAGAACTTTATGTTGATGAGTTGGTAAGTATTTTCGTAGATATCAAAGAGATTGATGTCGCTGCAATAAGGAACAAAGAATATGGAGTTAAACCCAAAATTGCTGTATCGAGGTTAGATGATCCTTTGCTTACTGCTTCGCTGCTAGCCTTATGTGATCGAGTTTCAAAAAGCTGACTTAGAAATTTGAAGTCATATCCAAAGGTGGGTTCAATCTTAATATTTGTGAACTAATCTAAGCATGTGTGGACTTTTTGCGATGGAAGATTTATATTTAAGAACATGTCAATACTTGGCATTCTTAATCATTTATTTAAGGGGTAATAATTATGCGACTTGCTGTCCCCAACCTTCTGGAAGAGGGTCAGATTCACCAAACAGGAATAGGTATTCTCAATTTACTTGGCGTTGATCTCTTTAATTCCATAGATGAGGCACTTATGGAAATTGAAGGTCAAAATTGGCTTACAAATTACAGAAAATCTAATTTAGTTTATTTGAATTATAATTTTAATGATCCGTCTAGCCTGTTAAAGGAGCTACTTAGAAATAGTTCTTCTCCTTTGAGAAAACCAATCAAGGCCAAAGTAATCCAAAAAGAGTTAGTGGCTTTTTTTAGTAGACTACAAATTATTCTGGATGATAGAAACGACTGGATTCATCACAACTCAGTTTTTAGCACTCAAAGTTTAAAAACTCTAATCTTGAATATTTACCCGATTGCAAAAAAGATGGAGTTGCCGTTGGTTCTTGAATGTGACTTGCTGCTTGCAAAACTCGACGGAGTTGAACCAGATGTTCCGCAAATTGAGACACCTCTGGTAGCAGAAAGTCCAACTGGAACAGAGTCAGATTTGGTAAAAGAAATCAGAGATGTCCTACCAATCAGTGAGAGAACGATTGGGGAATTGATTGATGGAAAGTTCTTAGATTTTTCATATGTCTTGCACTTAACTGGGGAGATAAGAGATAGAAAGACAAGCGAACTTTTAAGTCAGGTCAGGCCTGAGGTTTCAGAAAGTTTGGGAGCACTACTTATTGCCAGGAAACCAAATGGTGGTCGTCTGAGAATCATGCCAGAAGGCACCCTAGTTGCTTATTTTGAAGATCATTGGGGCTATTTGGCACAAGTTACTCCTGAACAATGGTTTCCTAGCCATCTATTCCACCAGATTTAAGTCAGCACTTCTAAATTGTCGCCCAAAGTTCTTGATGTAGTTTTTGTTGCTCAGCGATTGCGACTTTACTGGGTGCTGAAAGGGGATCTTTAGGTAAAACTACTTCTCGATCATTAAGTTCTGCATAATCTTTCAATGCATCTTCATGAACTTTTACTCGAAATTTCCGGCCGCCGTGATCATAAATTACCCTTATTAGCCCTCTATCAAAGAGGCGATGGATGTCTACTCGCATTGGAATTGCATTTTGAAGCTCATCGCTCTCCGGGCCAAAGTAGGGGACTATGTGAGCAACTTCGATGGCCTCAACTGTTTTAATCTGTGTGATCGCGCATTGTGAATCGTATTCTGTAAGGACCAGATCACGAAAATCAGCTGCACCAGGACGAGTTGCTACTTCGCGTAATTCTTTGGGCAATGCAACTCGCATCTCTTTCCAGTCAACATTAGGCGCCCACTCATCAAAAATCACTTCTACTGGGAGTGGGTCGATTGGTTTGCCAAGCCACTCCAAAACTGCATTCTTTACTTGAAGAAGTCCAATTGCAGTGACAGTCCCTCCGCCGCCAGAGGGAGTAAGCTCACTAGAAAACTTCTCATTCCACTGAAGATGACTTGATTCGATGATTTTCCTTGCCATTTGTGGCATCCCTTGAACCACCGGTATCCCCATCTCGATGGCGATGCTTGTAAAAAAAGCGCTCGGAATCGAGGATCCTCTATTTAGAGGAAATTCAGGAATTCCTATTAATTGAGAGATCTCTTTAATCGTCTCAGCTTTTCTCGGCACTCGTTGGGTCATGTTCAGAAATTGTCCTACCTGCAAGCTATCTTGTGCAAGTGGGCATAACCTTTATTGATCTTTTTGCTGGAATCGGGGGATTCCATGCCGTGGGTAGTGCCTTCGGTTGGAATTGCGTGATGGCAAACGAAATTGATGAAGCAGCCGCCAGAATCTATGAAAAGAACTGGGGCATGAACCCTCTTGGAAACATCAATGATTACACGAAACCAAAATCCAAAAAAGTGATTCCCAAGCATGATGTTTTATTCGCTGGTTTCCCGTGTCAACCATTTTCAAAAAGCGGCAAGCAACTGGGAATGGAAGAAGCCCGAGGTTCTCTCTTTCATGATATTGCTGTGGTTATTAAAAGTGCCAACCCAACCTTAGTAGTTCTCGAAAATGTTAGAAATTTGGCTGGTCCAAGACACTCACACGAATGGAATTATATTATCTCAAAACTTAGAGATCTTGGTTATCGCGTGTCGAGCAAGCCATTTGTTGTTTCTCCGCATCGGATTCCTCCCTCATATGGTGGGACACCTCAAGCACGGGAGCGAGTTTTTATAGTGGGAACTAAACTTCCTAAGAATTTTAAAAAAGTCAACCAAGCGTTTCTTGATGTTCCACTCTTTTTTCCTACAGACTTTGATGGATGGGATCCTAATTGCTGGGATCTGATGACTGACCTGCCAATAAAAGAAAATCCAAAAGACTTTTTGAAATATAGACTGTCAAGTGATGAAATAGAAATTATCAATGCTTGGGATGATCTTGTTGCAAGAATGCTGGAGGATAGAGATGGTGTTCGGCTACCAGGATTTCCACTTTGGTCAGACATTTGGGGTAAGAAACCTCTGTATAAATATGACGACAAAGCACCAGATTGGAAAATGGATTTTGAATTTAAAAACAGGCAGTTTTATCTCGAGCATAGAGAAATAATTGATTCTTGGTTTAAAGCTCACCCAGAGATCAGAAAAGGTTCACCATCAAAAAGAAAATTGGAGTGGCAGGCTCAGGACTTAAGTAGCATTTGGGAGGGACTAATTCATTTCCGACCTTCAGGTATACGTGTGAAGCGATCAACTTATGTACCTGCTCTAGTCGCAATAACGCAAACTACGATTTTAGGGCCGCTTCAGAGGAGAATCACGCCTGGTGAAGCCGCTTTACTTCAAGGTCTTCCAAAGAATTTTTCATTCTTGAGCCAGAGTGACTCTTTATCATACAAACAACTTGGCAATGGAGTTTCTGTTGGAGCTGTTTATCAGGTGGTAAGAGCAGCAGCACAAAGAGACCAAGAAATAATGAAAATCACTAATCCAAAGTTGTTAAGTTCAATTTTAAAGTCACTTCAAACTCCAACATTTATTAAAGGTAAAGAGAAGAAAAACGTATCGAAGCTTATTTCCTAGTTATTCTTGTCCCCAACTTTAAATAGTTGCCCTAACATTCCTTTTTTATTATTCGGGACTATTAGCCCAAGTGCAATGACGTCTGGTCTTCTTGTCTTTTCATAAATAGGCCGAACTCGATGTACTTGAATACTCAAACATTCTCTTAGAAACATTTCTGAATCTCCTGGATAGTTACCTCCAGACTTTGGTGTTGGGCCCTGCCATAAAGTCGCTATTCTTTGCTCGTCAGGCAAGAGTTGAGGATTCGCCTTAAAACGTAACATAGATCTCTCGCGTACATATTGAGTTTTACTCTTTGGATTCCAATCCATCAAGACAATACACGCCTTCTCAATTTCTCTTTCGTCCGCGATGACCCTGAGTGCCCAAACCATGTCACTAAGTTCTGCTCTGTTATCAGGGGCCATGGGCCAATCTGCCAATAATTCGAGAGCGTCATTAAGGTTTACTTCGCAAGAATAATTCCTGAAGCTCGTTCTGTGGTCATTATTCATGGGTTTAGGATCATTGCATAGTGAATAAATTCTTTCAAGAAATGGCTCTTTATGGGTCTGCAATATTGGATCAAAGAGAGTTTGTTGTTTAAAGGTAGACAAGCTCTTGTGAAAAATTCCCATGGAAATGACTTGTTTCCTCACCGGGTTGTACTGAGGATCAAGAAGGAATCGGCGCCGCCAATCCGACAATTTCTCCTTTGCTCGATCAATTTTCTCAAGTTCACCCCTGATGGATTTTTCGTGCATTACGTAATCAAAGTAAGCCTGAGCATTGTCTTGAAAGAACCAGCCCCTTAGTAAATCCTGATAACTTCTCTTATAGCCAAAAAATCGCCCACGCTGTTGGATAACATCAACGTTGCCTACTCCGATAGACCTAGGCATAAATGTAACGGCAAGATTTTCAATGGTGAAACCTCTCTCAAGACTGTTCCCCCCGATAACAATCCAGCCCGCATACGACTTCCATTCGTCTGGTGTAATTTCGTCGCGCTTGGAGTTCACAACTCGCACTTTAATTTTTGAAATCCACCACCTCAACTCTTCTAGTGCAGTGTCAAGATTCCAATCTTGAGGAAATTTGTAAGTTTTCCCTAACTCTTGTTCAGCAGGGATAAAGAATTTCTCCTTTTCGGATTGATACAGTAATTCAGTTTGATCTTGAAGAATTGTTTGCCAAGATTCCAGTACGCTATTTACCCAAGCAAAATGTCTTAGGTGAGAACTAATCTTTGTATGCGGATGAACTAGCATGGAAATAGGCTTTGGCAAGTATCTCTTTTGTGCAACATAAAGAGTTAGTAAATAGTAAGCTAGTGCTTTCTTTAGACTGTGAGGAACCGACACAGACTGGCTCGTATCAAATATAGCTGGAGCTTCAGTGTTTGGTATATATCTTACAAAAGAACTCTTCTCGTAAAAGAGATCTTCTCCACCTAGGTAATCTGCTCCAGCTTCTAGCAGAGTTACATATTTAGGTGACAGAGTATCTTCGATACCAATTAACAGCGGGCCTTGAGGTGTTGCTGTATACATAACGTAACTGTGTCTTTTTGAAGCTTGTCTCATTCTTTTAATTGCTGCGTAGATTGGAGATTCTTTGTTTTCTGTGTGCAGTAAATTCAGGCCTGCTTGATCTCCCTCATCATCTACGATCAAAACAGGGTAATTGCCTATACTGAATCTTCCTTTGAGGGACTCCAGAATATAGGTTATTTCATCAATCGACTCACGTTTCTTTAAACAAGTAATTATGACTGTTGGTTTGAACAGATCTGGGGCTTTCATCTCTGTCCAGATAGAAAGTGACTTCAATATATTGTTAGCATTTTCTCGGCGCTTTGCTCGAGTTAATTTCCGCTCTATGATCCAAGGATTTGCTCCGCCATCACCGTCAGCCCTTAAATCTCTCCTTAATCGGTCAGTGGTTTGACTTAAAAGGATATTCTTGGTTCCTGCCAAGACAATAACCAAGGGAAATCCATTCTCATGAGCCAGCGCAATTAGCGCCGTAAAAGACATCGTCTTGCCACTTTGAACCTGGCCCACCACGAGTTGACAATTCGATGAAATTTCTCCGTTTAACAGGTCAGTTCTCTGCAAGATTCTCTTTGTTGTTTCAAGGAGTTTTATTTCAGAATCCTCTGGAAGATTCTGTCTCTTTATAAAATTGGAGAATTCTCCACCTATGTTAATCATTGTCACCTTCGTCATAAACTAAGTCAGCATCAGAACGACTCGAAAGAAAATTGCGCAAGATTTCATTTACCTGGATTCTCAAGAATTGTGCAGACTCATACCCTGCGCTCACGCCTTGAATTTCAGCAATTCCTAAAGCTAAGGCAATTCTAAGTATTGGTTCTAAAGAATCCGGATCGGCAACAGTAAAAGAATTCATAAAAGGGTGTTCCCTGTTAAGTGTAATTACCCATTTGTCTCCATCTTTGGGAGACACTCTCAGCCAAGAGAAATCGTCTGCTTGATCTTTCACTTCCAGAATGATGTCCGACTTGAATTGTGGAATCAATTTTATGCTACTCCGAATAACTTTCGTATCGATACTTCTTGGTGGCTCAGGGATTTCATCCAGCAGCGGAGTCTCAAAACCCTCTCCAAGAGAATCGACCCCTCCTTCAATGAGAGCCTTGGTGGTGGTTTCAACAACTTCCTCAAGCGTTGCCGAAACTTTTGCTTTGGAAGCCTTCGAATTGTCAGTAGCTCTGTAATTACGAGCCATTTTCAATAGAGGGCTTGGGTCTGCATTTAAAATCTCTTTAATCTTTCTAAGCGCTTCTTCTTCTTGACCCTCCCGCCAAACTACCGAGTCCTTAAATGATGTGACTTTTAATTCTGATACATCTAACTCGCCAATTATTCTCTGTCTTTCAAAACTATTTGCTCCGCCAAAAATTAGGGCGGGTCTATAAAGATCATCAGGGCTATCGGCTAAATTTCCAGCACCTTGGACAACTTTTCTTCTCCAAAGAAGGGCTAACCCAGCCCGTTTTGTGTCTCCTTTATCTAGGATCCCGATTCGCCCTCGAATAACAGGAGGCTTATCGCCTGAGTATTCCGCTACAAAAGATTCATTTAACTCTACTTCGAAGTCCTTGAACCATTCAGAATTATCTTCTCCGATGGGGCCTTTATCGTTGGGCCAGTAAGGCGCTTTTAACCAATTGTAAGTTATAGCCTCTTGAGTCTCGCCATTAATCGTGAGAACCAATTCACCAGTCTTGAGAAAATCCCGATACATTGACCTTAAGTAACTTCTTAATCTTGACGCAGCTCCAGCTGTAGGAATAGGTTGGTTTAGTTGGCTTAAAATAATTCTAGTACCGTGAGTCTTAGGGCTGCTCATTAATTCTTTTTTAATATCAAGAGAGTAAATCTCGTTTTCCCC